>Ga0325411_1005617_pt1 | contig 13869 bp, 5 predicted proteins | sample PopdelMetagenome_13_FD_206181 | JGI IMG/M metagenome (GOLD analysis project Ga0325411, IMG submission 206181) | Populus deltoides microbial communities from Bellville, Georgia, United States - Xylem-PdIQD-R4 | ecosystem: Host-associated > Plants > Phyllosphere > Stem > Wood/Secondary xylem... | reverse complement strand
CGGATGATAAAAAAATTGTCCCTTTAGGACTATTAACCAAAAAGTTGCAAATAGAACGCCTTTTCTTATCAGTCCATCCATCAGACATTATTGAGCAACCTGTTTTTTTCCATTCTAACTTGTACTCTTCAAGCAAGTTGATCGTGTGATCTACTTCTTGCTTCAAATACTTCTCTCTAATATCATGGTAGGATGGGGGCTTAAAACCTGGCCCATGCTTTGCAACCAATTCAAGTGCTTTAACAAATTCAGGGTTTTTCACACAGTTAAATGGAATTGCACTGGTGTAGAAAAATCTTGCAATTTGTCGACATGCTTCTTCTCTAAGATCCTTTTTTAGCAGCTGATTGATGGTGGTTTGTGTACTGCCACTCCCGCTCGCTACTCTCTTTCCTTTGTCCACTGAGGTAATTTCATTCCCTTCATCATTATCTTCATCTTTTCCAATATATTGGAAAGCCTTTCTTTTCTTCTCAGATGCTTCTTGATTTTTCACCAGAACATTCAAAATTATCTTCTTTACATCTTCTGGTACTCGCTGGCATGGCTTAACATCCTTTCGAGTGCAAGCCAAATGATGCTTGAAACGGTAAATGCCTCCACTAATAATTTTCTGACAAAACTTCCACTGCACTCTTTTTGAATTCTTGTCAACATCTATACCATATTGCCATCCCACATCAAGTCTATTGCCACTTGTAGTTTTTTTAGATGCCATGTATCCTACAGTTCAAGAATCATTTGTTTCTTGCAGTTCAATCATTTGTTTGCCAATTAATAAATTCAATCAAAGCTGGAAAGAATACAGTGCAAACCAAATATCACTAAACCAAGAATACAGTCCGCATTAAATTGCTTTCATTTTGTTTGTCAGTTTTCTTCTACCATTCACAGTCTAATAGGAGCTCATTTTAAAGCAACCATACAACAAAATTATGAGAGAAACCAATTAGCATTTTACTGCAAAAAGCCTACATGGGGAAATGCATTTTTTTATGAAGGAATCTATAATTAGATGAAAAGCTTGAAACAAAAGAGAACCATACAAATTACAAAGGATAGACTGCATGCAGTCAAGGCTACTAATTACTGATTCGGTAGTGCAAGATTGTCTATTGATACCAGAAAACTGCCAAAGGAAGTTTAGAAATCAAAGGAATTTGACATGAAGCTTGCAAAATATTAAGCAATAAAAGTCGCACCAAACAGAGAAATGAATTTTAGAAAGTGATTTTTGCAGGAGAATTAAAATGATTCAGATAGGCCTCATTGAACTGTTTTTTTCCCCCCTATAAAATTACTGGGTTGCAACATCAAAGACAAAAGTGAGATATGCATGGATGAAACTCATATGCTTCTATTTTACAGAATACCTGCAAATTGCAATCTTGGAAATTGGAATGCTTCGTTGCTTCCTTGCTTCGCTGAATCTGCAACACCAAAGCAACAACACAGCAGTAACCCATTGTTAGAAAGCTTCACAGAAGAGAAACAAAGTTGCACACGACTCACAGAAGAAATTACTAGCAGCACCACTCCCCGTCTCTCCCTCCAATACCCAGAAGCAAATTGTAGAATACCCAGAACATAAACATAGATTCACAGCATACCATTAGACATAAAAAAACAAAGCTTGGGATTCTTACTTTTGTCTCGCCAAGAATGCTCCGGATCGGGGGGAAAGTGTTTTTTTAATTTGCTGGGGAAAGGGGAAAGGGGAAAGGGAAAAGGGGAAGGGAGACTAGGAGAGTGTGAGACAGGGAGGGGACGATTGGACGAAGTCTGGAGTCAGGGAGAGTGTGAGACAAGGACGAAGTAACCGGTGGGGTGAGGCCGTGAGGGTGGTCACCTGGTTGGGTGGGAATTGGAAAAGAAAAGAGATTGTGAATTTGTGAGTCTTTGTGAGACAGGGAGTCAGCTCAGTCAGGGACGAAGTCAAAATTTTTGCATTTCTAATTTTGCATTCGGTGACATTTTGGTGAAGTCGGGAAAACATAGCGTTTTTTAACGTTTTTGCGAGTTGTTACGATTTTATGCGATTTTAGTACTGTTTTATACGATTTTAAAGCTTTTCGAGTTTTGCCTCCGTTCCTACACGTTTTATGGGTTTTAACTCGTAAAATAGTACGATTTTACGAGTTAAAACGCATTTTTAACAACCATGCTCTCATCATATGGAACCTTTTGACACAAAAATCAACCATTTGTGGTCATAATCTTTTCTAATGGCCATTTTCTCTCTCTAAGCCAGAATCTGATGACTCCCTCTCTCTCCTCCCAATAAAAAAGGACTAAAAGAGGAAAATGAAGTTATGTATCAAAATGTATTTTCTTAAGATTCAAGGGGTTGGTCACCTAATATCTAAAAAAGATGGGGATTAAAATGAATGTGTTAACAAAAGTTTCAACCCACCCTCTATGTTACCCAAGATTTTCACTTCACTCCCCTATCTTTCAATTCAACTATCCCTCATAAAAAAATGTAGTTCGATTCTAATTTGAGCTCAAAATGTAAAATCACACAAAATAAAAGTTCAAGGACCAAAGTGAAAATTATATAAAAAAAAAAAGCATCTTTGCTCCAATCCATAGTATATTGTGAAAGAGTGCACAATAATTCTAAAAACTAATGCCTTTTAGTATAGAGTATAATTCGATAAGTGACTAACGTTACTGTATTAATTTTTTTCTAGTTTTTATTTATTTATCTTGAAAGTTTATCATGGATACTAAATATATTTATTTATCTTGAAAGTTTATCATGGATACTAAATATAATTCGATAGGTGATAATTCAATATTGATAATTTTAAAAATTAGTTCTTATTAATTTTTAAACCTTTTAGCTTCTAAAAAAAGGTGAAGGTATATGTTTATATTCCTATGACTATCAAGCATTGTACATAGAATTCTTAAACAGATCATGTGCCCAAAAACTGGCCATGATTTTGGCCTTTTTAAATATGATAATTTATGTTGATGAGGGCTTTTAGACTGTGAATCCGATCAGCTTGATCAAGTCAACCGAGCTTTAGCTTTGATTAAAAAATTCAACGAAGTAAACATACGAAGAAATGAGAGTCCTAAATGCAAAAAATAAAAAATAAATAAAAGAATCATTCCATTTCGAGATTGGCTGTGGGCTAAGGCCTTAGACTATGACCCAAACGATTGCTGGCGGGAGTATGCATTCTCGTTGTTTACTTGGCTGTAACCTGTGGGGCTTGCATGGCTCACCCGAAGTTCATTGTCTATGCAGAGATAACTCTGATAAAAAAACAGAAGAGAAGAGAAAGCGAAATCAATCTTTAGAATGAAGATATAGTTACCAAGAAACAGTAACAGGTTGGATTGAGAAGCAGAAAGAGTAGCTTGAAGGTAATAAAAATGGCCATAATAAGCAGGAGTGCGAATCAAACATGAAAATCTCTAGTAAAAATCAATCAGATAACATCTAGCATCCTTTAAGCTTGAACCTCCTGTCTTTGTCAATTCCAATACAACAGCACATGGACATCAACAAACTGAGAGATGCCAGTTTTTGAAGTGTTTAGGCAGTGTTTCTTGTGCTTTCTTCAACACTGACTGCAAGAAGTTCCCCTTGAGCTTCAATTCTCAGTTGTTTGGATTTGAGTTTTCTGATGAATAGACTGTGTTGAGAGAAATGAATTGTTTTCTAGGTCTTACCTCAATCTATCCATGAAGTTTCCTCCGCACTTCCATCTTCATTTGAAGTGCCTGAGCAATTTAAAAGCTTATATATTGAACATGACAACTCTGAGTTAACAAAAAGCTTCTGAACTAAAATCCCGCCATGAAGCACATAGAGATTAAGTCAATAACAATTCATTAATTGGATTCCCCTGCTACCTTGAATGACTGCAGACAAAGCCCAAATGGGTTTTCCACCATGTTTTTTGGGTCTCGACCCAATACCAACCTCTAAACATATCAAGTTTTAACAATGTCACAAACCACCCACTAATGCACGCCAAATTCATTCTCTATATGGAGAGCAAGGCACCTCATTTCTCGTCCATGGTTACTTTTTTCCCACATGTCACCTAAAAGGAAACTCACCTCTCCCCAATAACATGATAAGACACCACAATTAATAACAATTAATTCTTTTATCAATAGCATAACAAGACTTAACATCCAACTACTTAAATTTATAGATATTTTTTTTTTGTCAAATTATCAAAAATATTTTTTTAACACGACATGAAATATATAATATAAACTCGGATTATAAACTCGAATCATAAAATTATAAAAAAATATTTTAATTAATTATATATTGACAATTTCAGTCAAGTAATAAATAATAATATAACACAATTAAAATAAAAATGAAATAAACAATACAGAAGTCTAAACACCTTAAAATACATAGTTCAAATAAAAATTCATATATAATTTAAATAACTTAAAAATACAATACAATTATGTCCATAGAATTTCATTAACTAAAAATTAACAAACCTAAAACATGTAAAAATAACTAATATAAGGAATATCTCTCTTTTAAATGAGATTTTAAATCCTAATGCAACCATATCACAATCTAAGTAAATAACCTCACCTCAACTCCCCCACTCTTTTTAATATACTCTAACACCATAGCAATTCCTTTGGCTATTGCTTATGCTTTAGCAAGGATGGCTTCAACTTCACCTAAAATATTAATGATATGATTGTGAGGTAAACGGAAACTATATAAAGATAAGTCATAATATTGCTTGATCAAGTCTGGTTTGTTATTAAATACTTCTGAGCGGTTAATGGGTCTGGAAAATGAATTTATAAAGGATTACATCAAACTTAACAATCCAAGGCAACAAAAGAGAAAATTGAGAGCCCAAATGCCTAGTCTATTTTATATGCAACTTGGTATTAGCACTTTCATATAAAAGCTTCAACAAATTGGGAAGTCTGATTCAAACAAAAATGTTCTCACATCATGTGGTATGTTTAAAAAATAATACTAGCAATGTTATAACCATCCCCAATGAAACTCAATCATAATCAATGGAGTAATTCACAAATACAGAAAGACATAAGAAAAACAAGGATTGAAAGAGAATAAGATTAGCTACCAATAAGATAGTTGTATCAAGTAAACTATAATATTGTCTTATAAAATCTTTTTGCTTATCTGATATTTTATAATGGCTCGTGGGTCTATAAAAAAAAATATAAAGGAGCATCAATGTATTATTGCACAAATACAGACATAAGAAAACTAACCTTGTGCTTTATTAATGATAGCTTGTTAATCTCTCCTGTAGAAGGATGGAGTTTCCATAAAGAAATAAGGGTGATTAGATAATGAACATTAGAGAAGTAAAGTGTGCTTTATTTCAAAACAATACTAAAAAAGTTACAATTATCTCTAATGAAACTTGTAATTAATAAAATTCTTACAGCATGCAAGAAAACTAACCTTGTCAAAACTCTTATGACCATCAACAATTTAAATTAGCCTTGTCCTGGAATTTCAAGTTCTTTCACAAGCTAGTAAATGTTGCAAAAGAAAAAAGTTATAATATACATGGATCCCACCAAATAAACAAACTAAACCCTGTATAGTGTATTCCACGCAGTTAAGAAAATAAATTACTATGCGGATCATATATTTTAAAAGAGAAAGAATCAATTACTTTTGATTGAACAAGTCAATAAACATAAATTTTATATTACTGATAATAAAGCAAAAATTTAAAATTTTAAGCTAAAGAGTTAAGCAAACCTCAATGGAAACTGCATATCACTAATAACAATCAAAGCAGGCCTGAATTCTACCTGTAGATTTCCATTAAATTAATTTAAATTTAATAGAAAAAAAGGGAAGAAAAGAAGATCTTAAATGGAACATAAGGATTAAGGAGCACAGATTGTTCAATCTGAATTTTGCAACAAACTCATCTCTAGAAACAAGTCTTCAAGAATCAAGTATGCCAAGAAAAAAAACTAACATGTTATAGAGAGGTGAGACACGAGAGCATAGAAGATGGAGAGTGGAGAGTCTGGACTCTGGATACTTAAGAAAGAACAGAGGCAAACGAATTAAAGGAAAAAAATGGTTGTTTGGAGAGAGAGAGAGAGAGAGAGAGAGAGAGAGAGAGAGAGAGAGAGAGTGTGTGAAAGTTGTGGAACCAGTTAGGGGAACTTGAGATTTGAGAAAGGGGAAAGGGAAAAGGGGAGACTGGGGATTGGAGTCTGGAGAGTGAATGAGTGATGGTCTGACAGGGAGGCAAGTGAATTAATTTTTTTAATTTTGTTAAACTCGTAAACTCGGTCCGAGTTTATCGAGTTTGCTGGTTTTTGAGTTTTTAACCTGATTTTACATGTTATATACATGTTAACTTGTAAAATCGTATGATTTTACGAGTCAACTCGTGATTTTGACAACCTTGCTTTTCATTATTACATTACACTCCACGAGATAAGATTACATGAATGAGGTCTATAAATATCTCATATCACCAAGTAAACATTTGAACAATTGAAGTTCATTCATCAGTTTCACCAATTCACAAACTCCTTATATTTTTTTCATTTTCCTTCTCTTTCCTATAAAGTACTCCTCCTACATTTACTAACTTAAAAATAAAAGTACCCTCTATTCTGAAATGGAACTTGTTTTACATGCAAGTTTGGGGAAGTCACTCATCAACCCACGAGACTTGTGGCCAAGCCCATCACTCCACCAATCCAAGATCACGGTCTCAAAAAGCGCATTCCAATCCTGAAGTTTTCATGACTTCATTAATGGCATCATCTATAAAAAACTGAACAAAAGCTAATTCTTTCTTGTTTTACTCCTCATCACCAAAAATTCTTTTCATGGATAACAAGTTGAAGACTTCAGGACATGAGAGAATAACTAATCTCCCCACCATAGGTACTCCAACTTCTCCAAATCTCTAACAAATCACCCATCAGGTGAAAGTGTTTAACGATGTTGTTGTATCATACAACAACAACTTCAGACTTTTCACTCCCTTCACGGAAAACACAACATCTAGCTCTACTAAGTTTACAAAAACAACTTTAATTCCCTCAAGGAACAAGATAGAACGACGATGAAGCTAGTAGGCACGAGAACACTCATGCTCTAACTCTCTAAAGGAATCTCTCTCACTATAAACAACATTCCTTAGCAAGTCCTATCCACATGAGTGGCTTATGTTATTAATCTTCATCTGAATCTTGCACGCAAACTCCTCATAAAAAAATATCAAGATGCGAGACGAGATCAAAATTGCATGATCAAAGAACAAACATCACCTTTGCCAAATGGAAGATTCATCATTTTGTCTTCAAGTGCTACATACTCATTTCTCTAAGAATTATGTCTCTATCATGGCCAACTTGGATGACTACAATAGAATTACAGACCTAAAAAAACATATGCATAACTTGAGAAGCGTCCTAAAGCTTGTAGCCCAAGATTACAATAGTAGAAAGCCCAATTCAACTTCATCGGAATGCATGCAATCTTTCCTAGAAGACGGCTTCACCAAAAGTTGGCAGCTTTCTTGGTATTGTGGTTATTTTTGTGGTTGTAGTTTTAAAAAAAGTGTTTAATAAAAAAGTGTTTTTTGAGAGGTTCGTTTTAAAATTTGATGTGTTTGGTTAAAACTGCGGTTGAAATTGTGGTTGAAAAAAAGTAATTTCTTGTGTTTAGTTAATATGTTTTTTGTATGAGGTTTGATTGTAAAATTACCTAAAAGGACATACATCTATATTTATGTACAGAGCCTTTCACTATCCGGCCTTTTCTTGTCTACATTTCTTTTTCGCCATAGCTCCTACAGCTTCGATGCTCCTACTTCCTACCATAACAAATCTTCGTCTCCACCATCTCCTCTGTCTTCAACACCCTCACTTATTTCTTTTTTTGGGGCTAAGTTCTCTATAATGACATGGGTTCGGCAAGACAAACCAATCTTCAAAGGAAGATCTCAGGGCAAAGAGTCTTTCATGGCTGGTCCTTCCTCGCCCGCTAATGATTCTGACAAGGTAAAGAGGTTTGAAGAAGCGCTTGAACGCAGCTTCTGGTGCTAGGATGGCTTTATGGTTTGGGGTGGTTGTGAGGCAAAAAGGTCCAGTATTTGTACATGTAATGCCAAGGATCATGTGATGAAAACTGCTTGTATATATATTTGCAATGGCTTTGGATGGATTTTACTTTGATCAAATGGGAGAATCAGAAGAGACTTGTTGCTTTGATAAATGTTGGGTTTATACAGTTTAAGGGCCAATCCCCAGCTTAACCCATCCTATGTATTGTTGAAGGCGACGGACTTTTTAAGAGGCTTACCATCACATGAAAGGAAAAAATCTAATTATTTGGTGCAGGCGTGTTTTTGCAAACCGAGAAACAATGGAGGAATAGATCAGTGAAGGTGAAGGTGAAGGTGAGAGAGAGGAGAACACAGCAATGAAAAGCAATTGCAAATTGCTTTTCACAAACTGAGGTTGGTCCTCAGTTTAGGAGTGGAACCTACATGAAAAAAAATACATTGAGTGTTGACCAAACATTTTAAAACAACTTTGATTTTAACCGCAGCTGCAGCAGCAGATTCAAACACCCACTAAAACAGAGTAATTATAAGTTGGGGTTACTTTCGGTAATTGTTAGGAGTTCATGTATTAGGTTATGTTTGTTTTCTGGAATTCACTTTCCGGAAAATCACTTTCCAAACTTTCCTGTGTTTGTTTGTTATTACAAAAGTTGATCAACGGAAAACACTTTCCAGTCAAAGGAAAATTTGGCTTAGTTTCTAGGAAAGTGTTTTCCTGGAAAATTTGGGTGGAAAACACTTTCTGGAAGTTGTGAAAAATTTAAAAATGTCATATTAGTTGCTGATTATATCAAATTTGGTCCTCAAACTTTTGATTGCTATATATATTTTGTTTTGAATATTTATTTTTCAATTTCATCTCTTAAAATTTAATTTTTAAATTAACTTTGGTCCTCATTTTTATAATTGTTATTTGCTTTTCCCTTATCATTTTTTATTGAAATTTTTTATGTATCAAATTTGGTCCTCATTTTTTTTATTGTTACTTATTTTATTTGAAATAATTTATGAGATGTTAATTATTATTATTTTAATTTCTTCATCTTTCATTTTTTTTAATTTTTTAGATTTGATCTCTATTATTTTGATTATTATTTATTTTATTTGAGATAATTTATGAAATTATATTTTTTTTCAATTTCATTCTCATTCAACTTTTTAATTTGTAAGATTTGTTCCTCGTTATTTTAATAAACTTGAGAAAAATAAAAAATTAATAAGTTATTTTTCAACTCATTTTTCATGACATAACCAAATACTGGAAAGTGTTTTCCAACTTATTTTTCATTACACTATCAAATATCAGAAAATAATTCACTTTTCTGGAATTCACTTTCCTAAAATTCACTTTCCAAAAAAAATTACTTTCTAGCAAACAAACGGGCTAAATATATATAACATATACAAGTCCAAGGGTTTCTTCCTTTTTTTTCAAAGCAAAATTCCGGATGTTGCCCACATCGTTGTACATCAGCAAGTCAACAAGAAATAATTACTTAGCTAGTCACTTGGTCACCAAGGCACACATAATCACCAATAACTAAACACAAGGGTTTCTTACATCCCCTGTTTTTTTTATTGTCCATTTCCACAAAGTTTCTATGCTGCCATGACATTGTCCACCAAAAGATTACAAATATTTCACTTTCAAGGCTTACAATAATTCCATTTGGACCACTAAACAGCACACGACTTCCTTCCTCCCCAAGCCAAAAGACCCTTATAAAATGACCCAAACAGAGCCTCTCAGCTCATCATCAACCCTAGTTCATTTCCACTGGTCTCTCAACAAAGACGCCTGGAACATGTTTTCAGGCCATGGCAACTCATGGGTAATGTCTAGCTGAAGCATATGTGCTGCGAAGATTACACAACGATAAATTGAAGAGAATGGATGAGGAGAAGGCTAAGATGGATGATGATGAGGAGCTTGATCTCGAAGTGAACTGTTTCTTATCCATCTTCAAGAAAGTCCTTCCAGCCCGAGCTGTGCTGAAGGATGGCGCAGGAAAAGAAGCACGGAGGTTGGATTCCAAGGTGTGATTGGAATCAAATTAACGCTAGCTGATTGTATAATTGATTAGCTATAATAATAGATTCTGAGTTAACTCCAGAATTCATTTTATTTTCACGTTTTTGTAATGCAATTCCAGATTGATAGAATGAAATCAATGAATTGCTTGTGTGTTGTCTTGATTTCATGTGAAGTTTTTTGACAAAATATTTTGAATGTTTAAGAGTGCAGTAACGATTGTTTTTTAAAGTGATTTTTGCTTGTTTTTTAAAGTGATTTTTACTTGAAAATACATTAAAATAATATTTTTTTTATTTATTAAAATTGATTTTTACATCAGCACGTCAAAACGATCTGAAAACACCAAAGAAAATTAATTTAAAACAAAAAAATTAATAAAATCAATTTTTTTAAAAGTCTTTTCAAACATAAAATTAAACGGACTCCAAAATACAATAAAAACAATTACATGTGCCATGATTATAATCGAGAATTGAATGAGAGTACTAATAATATTAACTTCAAGTCCATTATTTCAAGATTTTCAAGTTTAAACCAAAGTTTACTTGGCTTAATTCATAACAATATTATTTCACTATTTAAAAAAATTTAAAAAGAAAATAAAATATCATTAATTTAAGAAAAACAACTTTAATAATCAAATTAAATTTTAACAAGATTGGATCGCGAGTTAATTTACCAGATGTATAAACTTTTACCCAGCTTTTTTAACCTAGTTTAAGCCAAGTTTTAGATGAGAACGAGAAGATTCCAAGTTGATGTATCCAGCCACGTTTAATAACATCAATTTAAACGATAAATCAAATTTTAAAAAGTAAATTTTTATAAATTTCTACCGATCGTTTCCTGCCAAATTCTTTGAGACAGAATTTTAATGTATCATAGGCTGTCAGATGGCACAAGAAAAGTTCAAGAATCATTCAAGTAAAAATGGCTAGCTCTCTAATTTGCCATTTCTCCCAATAAACACTAGTTTGTCACTGCAACTGGTAAGGATTCATACTTTCAGATCTCCAAAAATAATTATAAACCATGGCAGTTCAAATTCTAAAAGCTTATGACTGGACATAAAGTTATCTTTGTGATCAATAATTAATATTAAGGAAATAGTCTGCACTCTGCATATCTAGCAGAATTTTCTAGCCTCCCAAAATAACACTATAAAATAAACTAGATTATTCACTCTAGTTATGTTTCGGGTTAAGTTAAATTTTTCTGTAAAAAAAATATTTAAATGCTTTTTATGTTTTTTTTAGTGGAAAAAAATTAAATCATGTGAGAGTTTACCTGATATAACCCGATTGATTTTATTAATCCAAAAACAACACATACAACCCGTGAAAATAATATTTGACTAAACAAAATTTAAGATGATATCATTTTTTAATATTAAAATAACAACATATTGGATTGACCTGGAACAACCCGGGTTAACGTGTCAAATTCATTACCCGGGTTATGAGACTATGATAACCCTATAGAAAGTAAATCAAAATAAATTATAAAGTTTAATTTTCAATCAACTCAATATTGAATGATGAAATTGAAAAAAAAATCAATTAAAAAAAAACTAAAAAACAACCTGAGTTAACATGTCAAATTTGCAACTCGAGTTATAAGACCAAGATAACTCCATGAAAACAATTCAAAACAAAATATGAAATTCAATTCCTAAGCAGTCCAATATTAAAAGATGAGATTAAAAAAATAACATAAAAAACAACCTGAGTCAATCCACCAAACTCATAATCTGGGTCAACAGACCAAGGTAACCTTATAGAAAAAAAAAATTAATAAACTAACTTGATTCAACTCGGGTTAACTTGTCATATCGATGACTTTGATCTTGACACTAAGATAACCCCATAGATAGAAAATCAAAACAGCTTATAAGGCTCGATTCTCAATCTCTCATGTAGGACTAATGTTGAACGATGAAATCTTTTAAAATCTTAATTAAAAAAATAACATAAAAAATAAGACAAGTCAACTTGAGTTAATCGTTAAGAACTATTCTTTGGTCATAAGACCAAGATAACCTAATAAAAAAAACTAAAACAAATCATGAAGCCTAATTATCAATCAAACATAATATTAATTGATGAAATTGAAAAAAAATTAATTAAAAAAAAGAGAAAAAATGAGTCAATTAGATTAACCCGTCAAATTCGTGACCCGAGTCATAAAACAGGAACAACCCAATAAAAAACAAGTCTAATGTTGAAAGACTTGTGACCTAGGTCATGAGACCAATATAACCTCTTAAAAAAATAAAAAGAAAAAATAACTTGTTTTAACTAGGGTTAAAATGTCAAAACTCGTGATCTTGATCATGAGACCAAAATATTCTCATATGAAAGCAAATCAAAACAGATTATGAAACTTAATTTTCAATTGACTCAATATTGAATGATAAAATTGAAAAAAAATCAATTAAATAAAAGATGCAAAAAACAATCCAAGTCAACTCAGATTAACATGTTAAGCACTATTATCGAGTCATCAGATCAGGATAACCTAATGAAAAGTAAACAAAACAAATCATGAAGTGTAATTATTAATCAAATCAATATGAAAGGATAAAATTAAAAAAAATTAGGAAAAAGAAAAAAATCGGAGTCATCCGAGTTAACTCGTCAAACTAGGTGAAACCATCAAACCTGAAATCCATATCATGAGAGTGTGATAACTAAATAGAAAAAAAATATAATATTAAAATATGAAATTAAACAAAAAAAATATTGATTGAAAAAAAATCATAAAAAAAAAACCAAAGCAAAGTACTATTCCAATAAGTAGTATTTTGTGAGGGGTATAGTAAAACTGCATCCTCTTTTAGTTTATAGTTAATTCCCGGGTCATAAGATCAAGATAACTTAATAAAAAGTAAATAAAATAAATTATGAAGTTTAATTCTCAGTCAAATCAATATTAAAGAACTAAATTGGAAAAAAAAATTAAAAACAATCTGAGTAAACCGGTTTAACCTGTCAAACCTGGGATCCATGTCATAAAAGTGTGATAACTAAATAGAAAAAAATAATAATATTAAATGATAAAATTAAACAAAAAAATATTGATCGAAAAAAAAATCAAAAAAAAATTATTAAAGGATGAAAAAAAATTAATTCAAAATAAAACAAAAAAAAAACAAAACAAAATAGTATTCTAATAAATAATGATGTGTGAGGACTGAGGAGGGATACACTGAAACCATCTCCTCTTTTGGTTTTTCGGTTTATAGTTAATGTGCTTGGCTTCATCATAGGATTCGAAAACTTTCAGTTACGATTTAAACTACACAAACAATTTAGTAATGGAGAGAAGATGGAATCAAGGACTGTGAAACCGAAGAAGAGCTTCTAGCAAGCAGCCTGCTATTCATAACAATGGCAGCCATTGCTTGAGAGCTTTCTTCTCGACTGCGTCAGAATTAACAATGCAATCTCAAGTAATACCTATGCGAAATTGTCAAATGGAGTTAAACATAGAGATAAAGGGAGAGGGAACCAGGGAGAGGCAACAATTGTAAAATGTTTACCAGGCAGCATTGTAAAGAACCCTTTAGAAAATTGACTTCAAATAAAGATCAACATCCATGACAATACAAATCGCCCCTCCTGCTTTCTATTTATATACAGAAGATTTCTCTAAATTCCAGTACTAATAACTTTTGAGCAGTATCAGCTTGTATACAACAAAATAAAAGATGCGAGTCCTCCTTTATTGCATCTTTACTTT
>Ga0325411_1005616_pt1 | contig 13870 bp, 3 predicted proteins | sample PopdelMetagenome_13_FD_206181 | JGI IMG/M metagenome (GOLD analysis project Ga0325411, IMG submission 206181) | Populus deltoides microbial communities from Bellville, Georgia, United States - Xylem-PdIQD-R4 | ecosystem: Host-associated > Plants > Phyllosphere > Stem > Wood/Secondary xylem... | reverse complement strand
TCCATCAAAATATTAGTTCATATCCCAAGAAAATTGTGAGTGCTATAAAACTTTTTAGAAGAGAACTTAATAGTTCAATTCATTTGATTTTTTTTTAGAAAGCCCAATTGTCAAATAATTTTTTTTTAATGAAGAGTAATGCTAAACAAATGAAGAGTAGTGCTGAACACAGTGCTTGAGCATGTTGCTCATATGCAGTCTAGTTGCATAATAACAGTTGCTCTGTCGTTGAATTCGTCGCAAAGTTTGAATAGCAGCGACGAGTTCAAAAAACTTCTAGAGTGTGGCTTCTTTCTTGCAGTTGACGTGGTTCGATCTTCATGGAAGCATGGTGATTGGTGTGCTGGTGTTCGTGCAAAACAAGTTTCTTTCAGAGATTGAAAATCTTTTGATGCTTGAATCAGCCGCAGAACAAAAGGAAACAAAGTTTGAAGAGGTTGTTCAGATGTGTTGCAAAGCTTTAATGTGTTCAACTTGAAGAAGGTTGAAGAAGATGGGGCTTAGACTCCTTTACCCCAGGATATAATTATTGAAATTCGCCCCGAACTCACAAGTTGATCACATTAAAGAAAGTGATTGGAGGAGAGGTAGCTTGTGCTTTTTTTTTTTTTTTTAAGTAAAAAGCATGTTTTTATAGCTTTTGAAGATGTGGTTGGGTGTGATTTATGTTTAAATGTATTGTACCTTTCAAAAAAAACCACCAAACATTTAAACCAAACACCCTCTAAGAAGAATTCACGTGAAAACAAAGAACACACTAAGAGAACAGAGAGAAAACCAGAGCTAGGAAAAACATATAAAGAAAGACCAAAAAACAAAAATTCAGGAGAAGAAAAAACAAGAGCAAAGAAAAAAAAGACTTGACCAAAAAAAAAGAAAAGAAAAGCTCTTTCTGGAAAAAAAGAAGAAGAAATGGGGTTCGACACTCTCTCTCTTGCAACCTGGGTGATTTCCGGCCAAATCTCCTGTACTTCCAACATAACAACCCTCTTTTCCCTCTTTCTCCACCACCAAACCATGCACCACCGTCAACCACTTGATTTCCAGTTTTAACATGACGGACCGAGCAATACAACAAGAAGCAACGAAAACAACATTAGACAAGGCAGTGATGCAAAGAAAGGAGGAGAAAGCAAGCGACAAACCTAGCTAGATCCCTCTTCTCAAGTAGCGTTGTGAAACACAGTCGATATAGGAAGAAAGAGGAAGAGGAGGTGCTTTAGATCTGCCCAAAGATGCACCCCTAATAGCGACAACACGTGTTTTCATGCACTAGCAGTGGGGGCAGCACGTGAATCCTGGCCAACATCGTCCATAACTATCACCGCCATTCCAGCAGCTTCGCAACCACTCTAGCGACTCTCTAAATGTCAATTTCATACCTCAACATATTGATTTATTTGTTTTGATTAACTTGTGATGTGCTGTTGATTTTATCCGCATAGATGTACTTGCCCGTTCATTGTTGATTTCTTGCATATGTGTTGACTGATATATGGATATATTCGGTTTTTATGACATGTCTTGTAACGCCCTAAAATTCCCTTGCGAATTTATATCTTTTAATTTGTCTTGTATGTGAAATTTATGGGTAATTATTTTTTATATATCATAAAAATAGTCATAAGCTCACCATTCAATAATTTTTATCCGTAAATATTAAGTATAATGAGACACTATTTACACTTGCATATTAGTGAAATTACAACATTTTTAAAATTTCATGCAAATATTTATTGATAGAAAATTTATAAGACAATATCAAGACCTATCCAATAGGATCATGAATATATGCGCTTGTGTGTATATAAATAAGATTTTACAATAAATATTGATTGGAAAATTCCAAAAAAACAAGATTTATCAAACTTGTTTTAATATTTTCAAAATTGATTTTAAAAGTGATATTCAACTTACAAAGCATTTTGAAACCATCTAACTCGTTCCTAAAAATTCCTTACAAAAACACCAATACCAAAACTATAAATATATTCATATTGATATTGTATATGTTGGGATCAAACCCCTTACAAAAAAAAAAAGAATTTTAATACTTTTATTTTAACTGTTTTTAGAGATGCTAGATTCCAAAATTTTCCAGATTTATTACTAAGTCCTATAAAATCTAGTTTATATAGTGGTGGTGTTTCTTTTGACTATTATTCAAATCTTACTATATTCTTTAAAGATTCCTTAAAGAAAAAAATCCTATAAAGTATGATTCTATAGATCAAAACCTATAACTTTGATATTCAAAATCTATTATAAAGCAATGTTTTCTGCTTTTGCCAGTAAACATAAATTCCAATCCTAGAAAAGTGAAACCTTACTCATCAAAACAAACCTTTATAGATCAAATACATTTGTTCCTAAATCTATCTAGTGAAAAGATGTAACTGTATCAGAAGATTGAATCTTTAAAGGTGCCACCCAACCTGAATCTTTACAACCACCACAACCAAATATCCAACTTAAACAAATAACTCAGTATAATGATGCTAAATTTAAATTATCATTTCGTAGACATTCAACCAGTTCTAGATTATTAGATGAATCTTCTACATTAAGTATAATAAAATCCTAGAAGAATTTCTAAGATTCCCCCTGTTATAAACGTGCTTTACCATACAAACCCATATAGGAAATCAACCTCTGATATTTCTAGTACCAGTTTTCAAAACACAGATTATACTACAAATATGCCTAAGCTACTATATACAAACAATGACCAACATTTTTCACCAACCTCCAACATTCTTTTTTGTAACAGAAAATATCAAAATGAGCTGAATGTTCTTGAAACAAATTTTGCTGTAAACAAAAAATATTTTATTGATGATTTTTATGGTAGCCATAACTCTGAAAAGATATCTTAGTTTTCCAAAAATTTTATGCAACAAAGAAAGGAAATACAAAAATGTTTTTATGATTTCATTGCATTATATATAATACAAATCTTATTCTTTGATTGATTTTATGCATGTCCCATTACATATAGAAATAAAAGCCATATCTAGGAGTTAGTAAATGGCATTTCCATTAAGTCCGAGCATCCTCCTTTGAGAAACCTCAAAATCCCTCACAATAACTAGACAGTACAAGTTTCTTCTTACAAATTCCCAAATGAAGATGTTACCATCAATACCAAATGCATCATCCAATAAAATAACTTAACAATTACCAACTAAACACTATAGGAAAGCAATTGATTAGACTAGAAAAACATATCTAGAAGTCTTTTGACTTTCATATTAAAACTTCATCAAAACATGTTGACCAAAAACCTAAAACCTAATTTTCAAACCATATCATGTTACCAATATTAGTAAAACCCAATTACAAAACAACAAAAATACTTTCCTCAAAACTGTCAAATATCATCTCAACTACCTTAAAGCTTCATCTTTCATTTTAATTGCTCCTGATGTATCTTAAATTAGTAACCATCATTCAACTTTCATAAGCCATATCAACATTATCTATGATAACCAAATCCAAACTTCAAATGAAGAAGCTTTTCAGGAAGAAAGTTCTAAAATTAATAAATTGAGTTGGAGAAACACTAAAACATCTGTTGCTCCAGATATAACAATCCAAAATGAACCAACCATCATAAACCAACACAGATTCAATGCCTTTTCCCTTTATGAATGAAACATATATAAAATTTTTGAATACAATATCCTAAACACTTTATAACAAATGATTATGACTACCAATGCCTATAAAACCCCAACTAGAACTTTAGAAAAAACTATAGCTAAACTCCTTATAGCTGATTTTTCTGGCCAATTAAAAGGATGATAGAATTACCTTCTCACTGAAATACAACACCTTGAAATCATAAACTCTATCCCAATAACTGAAGACCAAATACCTATCATTGACTTTGATGGAAACACCATACAAGATGCAATTTTAACCCTTATCTTAACCATTTCCTTACATTTTATAAGAGATCTTTCTCATCTTAAAAACAAAAATGCTGGACTTCTTTCAAATCTTAGATGCAAAAAACTCAATGATTTTCAATGATACAAAAATACTTTTCTTACCCGTGTTATGCTCCGAGAAGACTCAAATTAGCCATTCTGGAAAGAAAAATTCCGTGTTAGTTTACTAACCTTTCTAGGAGAAAGAGTCAAAAATAAAATCAAAGACATCTTTGTTACAAAAACCATTCCACATAACCAATTGACTTATGATGAGTTTGTTAACTTTACATAAAAGGAAGGTTTTCAGATCTGTCAAGACCTTAAACTCCAAAAACACCTTAATTGGGAGATGAGACGATCTAGACAAGAACTAGGTATATTTTGTCAACAATTTGACTTATCCATACAGAAGCCAATCTATGGTGGAAATTGTCCCAAACCTGACATAAAACTCGCCTGACATAAAACTCAATAAACCACCACACAAATACATAAAAAGTTTTTATATCAAAACTGAGCCCTACTATAAAAAGACCAATAGAAAGCCCATAAAACATTCTTAGTTAAAACCCAAGCCCAAATTTGACCTAAAAACATTACCTGTTACAAATATGACAAAAAAAGTCATACCTCTAGGTTTTGCTGAATAAATACCAAACTCCATGAACTTCAATTAGAATAAGAAGTTATTAATTATATTTAAACCCTTTTGATTGAAGCCACCAATTCTAAGACAAGCTCTTCCAACTTTTCTGAAGAACCATTCCAAATAGATGAATTATAAACATCTAGTTTTGACTAAAAACATTTAACCCATACTACTTCAAAACAAATAAATGTCCTATCCGAATATCAGGAATTTATTCTTGAAGCTATAAAAAATCTTGATGATTCTCAATTACAAAAAAATTATCTAGACAAACTTGTGAGTATTTGTGATAAACCAGAAACACCACAACTTGTTAAAAAAAAATTATTGTTACCATCAACCATCATAAATACCTGTGACTTTACCAAAATTCTTAACAAGAAAAAGAAATTTCAACCTATTGTTACTATCCCAGAACTACTGTCTAAAATAAAAAAAATTTAAGATTGAACTACAAAATCTCAAACAAGCCCAACAAAAAGAATCTATTATTTTACAACACCTTCTTACAAAGTTAGAGAGTTAGTCTGATTCTGAACCAGAATTAGAAGAACAAACCCTAGAGCGTCATGCATTGTCAAATATTGAGCATGTTTATGAAGATTTTCTGCATGTTTTAACTAAAAAACTTCAAAAAAATATATCGTAAAAATTACATTGATATTTTCAAATGATTTAAAAATAGACACTATTGTCATGTTTGTTACAAGTGCAAATTTGAATAGTATTAAACAAAGAATAGTTCCAAAATGATTTTTATAAAGCACTTCTGAAAAACTTTCTGCAACAAATTATACGAAATTAGTTATTAAATACAAAACTCAAGCATCAATTTTTAATAATGAATTTTATTTAAAACATTTCTTTGTTGTTACAAATAATATTAATTATACCGTCATTCTTCTTAATTCTTTTATTAACATGATTACTCCTTACACAACTTGTCATGAAAGTATTCTTTTAAAAATCAATGGTTTGAAATTTGTTTTTTCTTTCGTAGAAAATTCAAAGACTAGGAATTTAAATTTGATCAAAACATGTTCTATTCATACTCATCACATCAATAGATTGATTCAAGAAAAATAAGTTTATCTCATGCATCTTAAACAAGAAGTCTTTTTATAAAAAAAATTAAAAATTAGTTACAAAGTCTTATTTTACAAAAGAATTTCATATTTTTTTTAAAATAGAAAAATAATTTTTTTTCTTGATTTACCAAATGCCTTTTGGAAGAGGAAACATGATGATCTCCTATATGATAAAAGTTTTAATGAAAAACAAATACTTACAAAAGTAAGATCTATTCAAATGAATGCTGAATTAGAATAACATTGTAGACTCAAAATTCAGTATCTAGAGTCTAAATGTCTTATACAAAAGTCTAGGCTACCTTGGTTGCGTGTAGCTTTTTATGTTAACAAAAATTCTGAAATTGAATAAGGCACACAAATGCTGGTTATAAATCACAAACCTTTGAAGAAATATTTAAAATGGATTAACTATCTGATTCCAAAACAAAAAATAGATTTGTTATAAAAATTACTTTCTGCATTTAATTATATTTTCAAAGTTTGATATAAAGTTAAGATTTTGACAAATCCAAATTCATCCAAAAGACTGTTGCAAAACTGAATTTACAGTTCCTTTTGGATATAAGTAGAATGTTATGCCGTTCGGTTTAAAAAATAGTATGACTTGTCGGCAAAGCACAGACACCAAGACTAGTTCTAACTATATATAAAAATGTTTTTTTTTATATAAAACAATCACAATTAATTTGATTGAAAAAATATATAGAATTTTGTTGGAAAAAAAATACTAAATGATTATTTGATCATCAAACAAAGATATACAATTTTATTGTTATTAACTCAAATTAAACTTTTTGCACAAAAATTACTCATGCACAAATACAGTTACACAACTAATTTGACTAGTATTTCGAATACAAGATATTTCAATAGATAATAAAGTTTCGTATCTAATTTTATGTAACCAATATGAATTCTACATTACATTGATTTTTAAGTAGGTTTTGCCAGGGCTCCACCGCTGGTTAGAACATTGTTTTTTGTTAATGCAAGAAAAAGATGCAAGCATCGACAAAGCGTTTTACACTGTCATGAAAAATTATGAATTGATATATTTTATTTTAATAAAAACTTTCATAATCTCATAAAAATTATGAATTAATATATTTTTTTTCAATAATGTTTTTAAATATTTTTTTCATAATCTTATAAAAATGGTAAAGAAATTAGAGTTAATAAAAAAAAACTAAATGATATGAAGTAAGGTAAAAAAAGATTTCTTTTTAGTTAAAACCCCATTACCTAACAACTTCCTTTTTCTTTTTCTTTTTTGCATTTGGCTTAACCATAATTTTTTTAAAACAACAGCTTACTTGAGCATAAATTAAAGTTTGATGAAAATAGAGTAGAAAAAATACATCTTGATATCCTTGATGTCAACGGCAGACTTAGGGGTGACCAAAAAAACTGATAAACCGATTAAACCGAAAAAACCAAAAAAATAATCAAAAAAACCAAACCAAAAAAAAAATTGAATTAACTGATTAAAAAATCATAAAAAAGTTTAATTCGGTTCGGTTTTCAAATTCTGAAACCGATTGAATCGAACCAAATCGAACCGGTTCAACTAGGCCAACACTTAAAAAAACAATAACTATAAATAGGATGCTTCTTCTAACCTTAAACCTAAAGCTTAAACTTTGTGCTCTGCATTCCCTAAAAACAAAAGCAGCCGCCCTTACCCCCTTTCTCTCTGCATCTCTCTCCCTTCCTTTGCTCTCTGCATCTCTCCTCTTTGATTGGAGAAGGAGACTGAGTTGGTGCAACTGAGTTGGATCGGTAGCCATTGAGAGTGAGTTTAGGGTTTTTTCTTTGCGGTTGTGTGGCGATGGCTCCAAAATGAAGTGGAGTGAGGATTGGAGAGGAAAAGAAGGGGATTTTTTAAACTAGCGTGTAAGGGTTTTGACTCTTTAGTGTGTAAGGGTTTGACCCTTCCTCCTTGATCTGTTTCCTCTTGTTCAAATAATAATGTTTTGATGATTTTATATTTTAATAATAGATATCTTTTGATCTTTGCTTTGTTTTTTTTTCTAGTCAAATGACTTCTGCCTTTTCCTTTTGTTTTGTGTATCTTTTTGCAAAGTTTAATTTTTGGCCGAAGATCTTACAAAAAGAAAATCGGGGTTGAATTTCTGGATATCATGCATGCCCAACCAGTTTAAAAAATAGCCATACTTGTTTAAAAAGCCAAGATTTCTCAGAAAATAAGCACAGAATGCACAAATATGTGAAATTAGAAATAAAACAAAAATAGTTTTAAACCGAAATAATTTCGATTTAAATTGGTTTGGAAGGGAAAAAAATGAACCGAACTGAACATGGTCAGTTCGAACCGGTTTTTGGTTCGGTTCAAAAACTTGAAAATTTTTTTTGGTTTGATTACTTATTTTGACCTAAAATCGAACCGAACCGAAAATGCTCACCTCTAGATAGACCCATGGTTCATATCAACGTTTTGTTAACAAAAGAATGAAAATAGAGAAGAAAAAATATATCTTGACATCCTTGATGTCAAGGGTAGACCCATGGTTCATATAAAGTTTTTGTTAACAAAAAAAGTGTAGTTCATATCAAGTTTTTGTTAACAAAAAAAGTGTAGTCATTGTCAACGTATTTTGTAGCAAGTCAAAACAATTATGCGTCTACTTAAACAATTAATGAAGGATTAAAGGGGTTAGCAAATATTAAAAAAGTTGTTAATGATAACTAAATACAAACTCGAGAAGTTGAGAGACCCTTTGACCTCGATCCTTACCTAGCTCAGGTTTCAAATTGGGGTTGGAGTTGAGTAGATATGACTTGGTTAAAACCCGATTTGATATAAAGGAAAAGAAGATTTCTGAAAAGAACCTCTACTAATATTAAAAAAAATTATGCTAGAAAATTTCTCAAAAATAAGCAAAAAGTCAAATGATATTGAATCAAACAACACTAAAAACAATTAGTAATCAAATAATTTTTTTTTGTAAAAAAGAAAACAAATTCATGAGGGTTTGCATAAAAAAGTGCTTGCTAACATAATAAATAAAGTTTGTGATCTCATAAAAAATGAAAATTTAACAGTATCTGATAAAAGAATTGTCAAATTATTTTTTAACCAATCTATTTGAACGGACTTAAGTGTAAAATATTGGGAAAAAAGGATATTATGGACTCAAATAACCCAAATATCGATCAAAAATTCAAAATCAACCTGTATTAAAAAAAATCCCACTAACCTCATATCTACCCTCCTATACAAAGTTAACGGCAAGGAATAACCAAGTGGAACTTCTTTCATTGAATAGAACCCATTGACACTAACACCAAACTTTTTTTTGGCTGGAAATAATGCCAATAATGATTTTCTCTCTCCTCAATAGAAATCTAGTGACTCTCTTTTTTTCTCTTCTTTTAAACCAAGAGACTGAAAAGTAAAGAAAATAAAGTTGTGGATCAAAAGTGAATGTATGAAAACTAAAGGGACTATAATTGTATCAATTAGCAAGGAGAAGGAATAAAGTTAACTTTTCGTGTTAAATTTGAAATTATCACTTAGTTTCCTAAAGTTTTTCGCTTTGGTTCCGTGAGTTTTAATGTTTTTATTTTTTAACAAATTGAGCATCAATTTAACCATAAAAGATCCAATCATAGAGAAAAAAAATTCAATGATCAAAATGATAAAAAAAAAAACGCATATGAAATCCACAATGATTTGTGATTGTGTACATAATGTTTATTGCATAATGAAACATCTATCTCTTTTATTTTCTTTTCTATAATATCCAAATAAATAAAAGTCATCTAAGCAGTGCAGATAATCTCAAATAAAGGCATGTTCATGGGCTAACTATCAAGTGGCTCATTTTTATTTGGCTACGAGATGTTTGTTATTGTGGTAGCTTATGTATTTTATCCAGCAATAGAGGAAAAAAAATGTTCATTTAGTTAAATAATTTTATCTTTTTGCACTCGGCCTCATATATAATTTCATTTCAAACCTTATTTTGTAAAAGTTAAAATAATCTGCTTTTTATTCATAGAAACTTGGTTTTCATTTATTTTACAAGCAGAAATTCATCTCACAACAATTTTAATTAAACACGTATTTTTAAACCTACCTTTTTAAAACAACAACTAAAAATATTTTTCATAGACCTATTTAAAAAAAAAAAAAAAAAAACTGCAACCGTAAAAGTCACCTCAATGTGTAACACTCTATGTATTGTTTAAATTAGATATGGAAATTAGCTGGAAAAAAAATGCTTGAATTGTATAAACCCATTGTCAAAATCCAATTTTGGATCCCTAAAAAAATTATTTTATAAAAAATACATTTTCTTTTTTTATTAAATAATAAACAATTAAAATCCAAGAATATTTTTGGGACATAAGGAGACAAGCTCTCGAGCTATAATAGATCAAAATAACTAAATTAGGATATTTTGACAGATGGGATAAAGAAAGACTTAATAGAAAGAAAGTGAAGTTTGAAATCCAACTTGATAAAAATTAAAAGAATTAATTAAGTTTATGGACTTAATTAAACTTTTCATGGGTTTAATTGGCTTAATTAAAGACTTAATTTAGAAACATTAAGTTGAATAGTCAATTTAGCGAAAATTAGAAGAATTAATTATGTTCAAGGACTTTATTTAACATCTTATAGGTTTTATGGATTCAATTAAGGACTCAATTAAAGAAAATTCAAGTTTGGAGGCCTAATTTAGATCAATTCACAAAGATTAGAAGATTAGGGACACAATTAGAACTTGGAAATGCTAAATTAGTGCAGTCAGGGGTTTAATTGAAAAAAAATAAAAGATTGAAGGCTTATTGAGGGTCAGATTGAAGAATTTCAACACCAAAGACCAAAGCACAAAAGACATGTAAGTTCGGGAAATGAAATTAAGCAAATCACAACTCAATTTGAAAGAAATTGAAAGTTTTGATGATTAATAGGGGTCAAATTGCATAATTTAGAAACTAATGATCAAAGTGCAAAAGATGCTTAATTTAAAGGACTTAAATATAGGTTTTCAGAAATGCAATTACAAAAATTGGGTAATTGTATGGTCAATTGAGGGTGTGTAGATATTGGAAAAAAAGGACCAAATTAAAACTTACAAAATTCCAATTAAAAAACCTTAATTTTTAGGGTTTAGGCAGACAACATGTCACTCGTTTTTAATAAAGAAACCAAGTGACATATCGCTTATCCCTTTTTATCATCTTCTTCAACAAACAAAAGATGATCGAGATGCCACTTTCAAGCGAATTAATATGATATCTCTGACCATCTTAGTGGCTCCAACCACCATCTTTTGACCGAGAAAAATCTCCTCTACAAGGATTAACTATCATTATCACACATTTATACCTCATTTGTCTTAATGAACTTGATAACATATTATCTTTAATCAGTCTCCTTTTTATTGGCAGATTCAGGCTAATTGAGAGCCTACCTTCTAATAAATGAATGTAGAGTTTTAGACTTTTAAATTTGATGTAGTTTGTTTCTAATACAGATCTACATCCTCACTACAAGGTTTTGGTCAATAAATTACACATTTATGGCTCAATCTTCACAATAATTTTGACAAAGTATCCAACCTAATCATCTATGATCGAAGAAAATCTTACCTTTACAGAAAAGACTCAAATGTTGTTTTCTTATGTGTGATTTTGGTTAAGAAGAAGACTAAAAGGGACTAGATACCACTTATTTTTTAAGAGGAAGGTTTTGGAAGAGAAAGAAGAAGAATCTTCCCTAACAACCTCTTACCAAAAGCCACCATAAAAGGGTATCTGCTCTTAAGAAGAAGGGATGAATTTTTTAGAAGAAAATCACAAAGAGAAAAAAGAGGAAACATAGAAAGATTAAGAGAGAAGCTATAATAATTATATGCTAAGTTGAGAAAGAAGGAAATAAGAGAATCAAGATCAATCTTGGATAGAAAAGAAGCTGAAAATTAAAAGGAAAGAAGAAAATAATCCAGAGAAGGAATCAATATTCCATTTACAAAATATACCTTTAAACTTTGATGAAGGGGTATGGCTTAATGAGCACACCCCCTCCCTATCTATTTTATCTTTTAAATTTCTGTTTAAAATGTTTATTATGCATCTGTTATAGTCATTTATTAGTTTAAATGCCATGAATTTTTGTTTTGAGGGGTTTAATCATACCTTAGAATTTAGCTTGTGTATGTTCAAGTTTGTTTGGTGCCTTATTTATTGTTTAAGATGATAAATGTTAGTGTAAAATGTTGTTTTACATGCTTTAATATTTAGTTAATCAATAGTATGGATATAAATATGTTGAATTATGATGTTGTCATTGATTAGGTTATTTTGTGTAGCTTGCTAATTTTGTTTGAAGTTCCAAGGATGAGGTTTGAGTTTAGAAATAAAGGGAATGATCAATAGAACATGATTTATTCTTAAAAGAATGCATTTCTGACTTGTTATACATAATAGGTTTTGATTGTTGCTTCTGAAGTTTCTTATTGTTTCTAATGTTTCAAATAAGTTATGTGTAGCATGTCTAAGCTATAATTACAATGCTTAAGTCCTTTTTTTTCTTTTTCTAGTTTTATGCTTGTTTTTTGGGTTTAGACATTTATAGGTTTTTTATTTGAATGTTCTTAAGCTACAAATTTTGATTTCTCACAAAACAATGTTTTGGCTTGCCTTGTATATATAAATTGAAAGTGAGATCTATGTATGATTATTCTCTACCATCAATTTGTTCATTTGAAGCATGATTTTTGCTAATTGATCCTTTTAAAATTTGAATATCTAAGTTTACATTTATAATTGTTGGGTTCAATTTCAAGTCATTCTTAGTTTGTTTTTCTTGTATGATGCAACTTATGTTTCATTGTTCCATATACTTAATGTGTATATGCCTTTTATTTGACAAGATTTGGTTGAAATTTTCAATTTAGTCTTTGGATTCTTCCACTTATTTATTGTGTTATTGGCAAAATTTTAAACAAAAATCTCCTTTAATCTTCTTTTTCTTTGTTTCCAAGTGTGGGTTTTGTTTTTGGGCTTTTAGGTTTTGGATCGAGAAGCTAGGCCGAGTCCATTAATGTTTGGTTGTGCAAAACTTTATGAAGGAAAAAATGTATTTTTTGATTCTTAGAATGTGTTTGACAAACATGTCTTAACGAGTTTTTGACAGTTTTCTTTGTTGAAATGTTTTTTTTTTAAATTTTGCCAAATAAGCCCCAAATGATTTCCAAGAATTTTGAAAAACTTTAGGGACCATTTTAAAATTATTTGTGGGTCCCTTATATATTTTTCAACCATTTCATTTAATAATTGAGCTGTAAATTTACACTGTAAAATATTGATCCAATATTAAATATATTTATTTTTCTTTAAAATTTCATTATTTAAAAAATATAAATACATGTTTTTATTTGTGTGCATACGACCAAATTCTAATTTTTTATGCATATTTTATAAAAAAACAAATTGTGTTTTTATCATACTTTAAAAAATACAAAAATTAATTAATGAGTATCATAACAAGTTTGTGATTATCTTTTAGGATTTGGTCAAAATTTTAAAAACACCACAAAAAATAATTTATTTAATTAATATTTGAGGTATGAATTTTACAATGTAATGCATATTTTCAGTATTAAATTAAATGAATTGACAAAAATAAATTTTAGAAACTAATTCTAGACTTTAATATTTAGGGGTATAAAATTATACTTTAAAATATATCCTTAGGTATTAAATATACAAAATAGATATAAACACACTATTAAAATTTAGAGTTTATAATGATTAGGTTTTAGCCTGATAAAACATATACCTTCTTATTAGGAGATTTATCTTGAGTTCCCAGAAATAGAGACCTCATTATCAAAGAAGATTTTTCTTGAACCTTAAACAGATTAATAAAAAAAAAAATGACATAGGAAGAAACTATCAATCAATAATACAGTTTATCATAAGTAGAGTGCATTGAGGTTATATATTTTTATCATGTACAACTAATTTTTTTACCCAGACTCTTAGAAATTAATATATTTTTTAATAATTATAATACTAGTTGAGGAATTTTTAGGGTTTAAATTATAATTTCATTACTATTCCCAACACATCAAAAGTTTCGAGATCCAGATTTTTTTTTTTTTATCATTTAAACATCGTGCATACCACGTTGCCCATAGAAAATTTATCAACGTCACCTA
>Ga0325411_1005612_pt1 | contig 13874 bp, 6 predicted proteins | sample PopdelMetagenome_13_FD_206181 | JGI IMG/M metagenome (GOLD analysis project Ga0325411, IMG submission 206181) | Populus deltoides microbial communities from Bellville, Georgia, United States - Xylem-PdIQD-R4 | ecosystem: Host-associated > Plants > Phyllosphere > Stem > Wood/Secondary xylem... | reverse complement strand
TAAGTGAAGGTCTTTTATTGCCAGTTCCGAGGTAGATAGGGACTGTTCTTTATCCTCGTCCTCCTTTCTTTTACAGCAGCAGATTAATCTCCCTCCAACCTATTTTTATTCCTCTACTGTTTTTTTTGGTCCAACAAATTTCTCACCGTCGGTTTATGCGATTGAATCTACAGAAATTCTTAATTTCAAAAGTAAATGATTAAGAAAAGCTATAAATATTATTTTGTATATAAACTAAATTACATCCGCAACTTTACTGCCAAGAAGATCACAATACTAATCTCAAGCGACCACCTTGAGAAATCGAAAGCTTCTTTATCAACTCTTTGATATCACAAGCTGGTCATCAAGTGGGATCCAATTTTCGAGGGAGCAAATATGGTGATGGTGGTGCTGTTAAATATTGATTCATTTTAAAATCAGTTTTTTTAAAAAAAAAAAATAACACAAGTAAATCATTACTTTTTTTTTTTTATCTCAATCAACAAGACACCCATAAAATTACGTCCGGAATCAAGTAATTTATTTTGTTTCTCATCTAAAAAAGTTTAATTTTCAAAATATTTTTAAATTTACGTTGTCATAATTTCATTTTAATAATTAGACTTCAAAATATAATTCTTAAACTTCACAGTTTGATTTTATAAAAAAAAATTATTGATTGAATATGCAAAGTTCTTAACAAAGATGATGTTGATGCATTATAATTATCGAAAAGCAAGCAATCATGAAGCAATTATGAAAACTTTATAATTATCGATGAAAACATACTGATCAACTAGAGTCAATTTAGCTTGAAGAAATACATTGCAACCAATAGTCAAATAATGATTTGAGGAACTCCATCAAAGCCATGAATAATATTTGACAAAGATGTGGCCACATGAGCACCTTTTGATGGTTTCCAGAAGAATGAATATGATTATATCAATTGAGGGCAATTATGCTAAAAACAAATCCATAGTAGTTGATGATTTGGTGAATTCCCTCGATTATTAAGAGTAACACCACGCTTGAAGAGCATGGTCTAACTAGAAAGCATCTCTATGGCTAAAAAGGTGATTTACCATTTGAAAGATGATCATAATACATGAGGAATATATCGCCACATAAGTGCATTTTGATGAATATGAAAGGGTGTACACAGCCAAATCAATTGAAGGCAATTTGAAACAGTTCTTGGTAGTAGAGGATTTGATGAACTCTTTTAAAAGGATCGCCACTTCTCCATTAATGTAGACAATGAGTGCAATGACACACAAATACCATACTCTAGGGCAATGTCATGAGTTTTTCAAATAATCAACAAAACAAAAAGTTTATAGTATTGAAAACAAGAGGCAACAAACACTATGAAAAGACAGAGTTATGCTCTTCTATTCAAGCAAGAGATTTGCATATGGTAGGCTCAATCGGGTCAATGAATCAAGAAACCATAAAGGGACATAATTGATAAGTCTTGTTATAATTGAAGAAGATAAATGTAATGTTTTTTTTAAAAGGAGGCAGATAACAATTGCAAGTTAAGCTCTTTAATTTGGACATATTTAACCAAATTTTGTTACCAGGTAAGTCAAGCTCAACTCTATAGTTATTGAACCAATTTCATTTTTATTTAGAAAAATCCCAAGTTGATTTTTTTCATTTCATCTGATGGATCCCAAGATGATCCCATTTATTTTTTAGTAGTGTGGATCCTAAGATGATCATGTTTATTTCATCAATATAAATCCTTAGATGATCCTTTCATTTGCATGGATCTAAAGTTGTTCTTGTTTGTTACATAGATCCTGAGTTAATCCTCTTATTTATTTGGATTCCAAGTTGATCCTTACATATAGTTTCTAGGTGGAACCCTTTTATATAAATTCTAAGTTGATCTATTAACATGGATCTCAAGTTGATTTGGATCCCAAGTTGATCCTTTTTTGTATGGATCCCAAGTTGATCATTTTTTGTATAGATCTTAAGTTGATCCTTTCACAAGGATCCCAGGTTAACCCATTCTTTTTTATTTGTATGAATATCAAGTTGATCCTCTCATTCATGCTCATACATATGTGGCTTTATTTGGCAAGATGTTTAGTTTCTAAAAAAGAAAAAAAAATACCCTATTTCTGTTCTTTACAAACTTATTAGACAAAGTCAAGGGAAATTGAATTTTTCCTCATCCTTGTACGATAAATATTGTAAAGAGGGGGTAATTGTTGTAACTCCTTTTTAACCCCTTGTTTTCAATAAATTTTCAAAACAAAAATGAAAAAAAATATAGAAATGCAAAAACAAATCCTAAAAAATATATTTTCAATGTAATTTGGCCAATCTTCGATTATTTCATAGTTTTTGATCATTTTGGTATCATTTTCATGTTAACAAACTTTTCAAAAAATGAAAGAAAAAATTAATTAGAAGAAAATCAGTTAGATTTTAGTAGTGAGTATAAAATCAATACGGAAGGGATAGGATCAATTTGAATTTTAGAAACCCCACCTCCAAACAATTCAAAAATAAAAATAATAAAAATAAATGAATGGGTAAATACAAGAATAAAAAGGAAGGTTGTGAAAAGTTATAGAATAGAAAAGGTCAAGAGCTTTTAGTGTTAGTATAAATAATAGAGAGAATGAACAATGTACGGAAAGAACAAAATTAAAAAAATGTGAAAGGAAAGTTCAAGAAGATAAAGGTGTGGAAAAAGAAGAAGAGAGAAAACACGTGAAGTGAGTAATGGACGATAACAACAACAACACAACCCTTATCACCATCGACCGTGAACTTCATTAACATCGACAAAGATTTCCTCTTTCACGATAACAACAAGCCCCTTTATTGTACACGAAAATAGCCTTTCTTTCAACCTCTACAACCGCTAATAGTAGAAAGTAATGATGATAAACTAAGAAAGAGAAACGATCCCATAAAAAGAAGAGAGCAAAAGAGAGTATAAGCTTAAAATGGTCAGATCTCCCTCCTTAAACCTTTATTTGTCTTACCACTTGCCAAAAAAATAAAAAGGGGTTGATAGTTTACCTTATCTAGTGTGTCTCAATTTATTTAGGTCAACAGTGCGTGACTCCATGCGCTGCCAACCACAGACATACGAGAGTTGCACTCCCTGAAGCTATTCCACTCCTATTTAGTGATCTTCAGTCAATTTCAACTAATCCAAAAGGTCAATTTCAAACCCAAATATTTTTTAAAAACATGTTGATGAGATTTTGTGATAATGTGTTGATTATTAGTGTTGATTTTCAATCTATTATGAATGATCGAGATTATTAAGAGTTATTATTGGATGTGTGCATTCTTGAATGATTAGGGTGGGTTTGATTTATGATATGGTGATGTAATTATAGATATTTTTTGTGATAGAATTAATTTGATTTATTAGGTCGATTTATTGTAGTAGTTGTTGTTATGATTGTGTAGTGTATTTTTGGTTTTATTAATATTAGTTGACATATGATAAAAAAATAATGATTTTATCCTAAGAAGTCGATCTAAAAATAATAATAAAATTCTCTTATAAAAAAATGTATTTTCAATTCGTAAATACTTGTTTATGGTTTTATTATCATTTATTGACATAGGATAAAAATCCTCAACAGGTTTTATCCTTAGTAGTCAATCTAAAAAATGATAATAAAATCGCTTTAGGAAAAAAAAATATTTTCAACTAGTAAATATTTGTTTAAGGTTTTCTTATCGTAGATTGATATAGGATAAAAAAAAACCTCAACGGTTTCTATCCTTAAAAATCAATCTAAAAATGATAATAAGATCACTTTAGAAAAATATATTTTCAACTAGTAGATTTTCATTTGTGGTTTATTATTATAGATTGATATTAAATGAAAAACAAAATCTCAAAATGGTTTTTATTCTAGAAATAAAAAAAAAATTCTTTTAGCAGATTTTATCCTTATAATTCGATCAAATTACCTTGAAAAAAATATTTTTAAGTCATAAATATTTGGTTATGATTTTATTATTCATGCATCTAGTTAGGACAAATAAACTCTCAACGAGATTAATCTTTAAAAGATGACCAAAAGAATAGTAAAATTACCAGTAAAAATATTTTCTGCTCGCCTTTCAATTAAATAATTATTGAAGTTTTGGTTAAAGATTTTATTATTTATGATCGACTAAGAATAAATAGACCAGCATTTGGCATTATCCTGAGAGGTTGACTGAAAAGATAATAATTTTTTTTAATATGTGACTTAATCACAAATATCCACCTAAAAAATATTTTAATAACATGTTAATTGTATTTATCTATAAAAGCAATACAAGATAAATGAATTATCATTGAACATTATTATATAAAATTTCTTAATGGGTAATAGAAGCAATTAATATATGATTTTGTATTTTATAATAAAAAATACATATATATCAGTTTAGACAAACCTTAGCATGAAAGTACACATTTTATCATTAAAAACAAATAACAATGCATCTTATTTTACGTAGGATGTATAAGGTGATGTTTATATTTTCTATTATATAACCAACTTCTTACCCAGAACCTCTGAAAACAGTTAGGATTCCTAGTTACCATAAAACTAGGTGGCGGCTGATTTTTCATATTCTTAGATGTTTCACCTGTATTTCACCTCGATGTCACCTACAACAAAATAGAGATTCCATTGGAAAAAACCCTCAAGCACAACTTACTTCGATATGTATACCGTAAAAAGCCTCTTTTGGAGGAAAACATTAGGAGATTCTTAAAGAACATCTTGGATTAACCTTTGTACTCCCATAGGCCTATTGAAACACCAAATACCCTACCTGACCTGGTATAAACATTATATAATCTACATATCATGTCTTTAAAACTATGTTTTAGATGTATACTTAATAGCATGTAATGGATTTTGTAGTTATAGACTCGCAAAACATGGTTCTTTGTAAGTCCAAACAAACTATATTGGATAAGGCCAAAGTTTATCGACTTCAACTGCTTACACTTGAAATGACAAAAGATCATCTTTGTTTTTCCTTTCATATTCAAAAAACAAATAAATCCCTTGCAGTTCATTTTTAAGCTTGTGTGAATTTTTCTTCATGAAAACATTGACTAGGATCATACCTCACACTAGAAGAAAGTAAAGAGATTAGAGTCTATTTAGGAGTGTAGTTGCGGTTGTTCTTTAAAGTACTTTTTACTTAGAAATGTATCAAAATAATATATTTTTTTATTTTTTAAAAATTATTTTTGATATGATCGCATCAAAATAATCTAAAAACTCTAAAAAAATATTAATTTAAAGCAAAGAAAAAATAAAAAAAAAAATTTAATTTTTTAAAAAGCGTTTTGAAATTTAAAAACAAATAGGGTATAAAGGTTGAAAGGATACCAATGGGAATCTAAAAGGCAAATAGCCCAAGAAAATACTAAGAGGCAAGTGAAAGATAAAAACTCGAGAAAAGTCATGAGAAATCCAAAAGCCAATGAGCCCAAAAAAATCCAAATGTTGAAGGCATGTCTAAATCAAAATTAAAAATGACAACATTAAGACTAGATAAGAGTGCTCCATTAAAACAATAAAAAAAATACAAGTCAAAGAAATATGACAAGGAAAGACTGAAAGATATAACAAGTCAAGCAAATGACAGTGATCCTAAGTTTTTAGTCGATTGCCCCTGCCTGCATTACATACATTTAAAAGTACTTTTTAATTAAACAAGCAACCTGGATCAATAAGTGGCGTTCTTAAAATACAAAGAAGTTTTTCACAAAAACCATGACATTGCGAACAAGCTACTTATTATTATTCATGTTGATAAAACAAGCACTTAAAAAAGAGACAATTTTTTTCCAATAAAATCTTGAGCTTTTACTCGAGCCTCTTAATTTGAAACCTACAAAACAAAGGTCACCTTATCACATTCCTTCACCAATAACAATTTAGCCTACATAAATGACCAAATCATCATTCCTTAAAAGTTAACAAAACAAAACCTTAGGGAATTGCAAGAAATTAAAAAAATATATATTTTTTAACTTACATCGGATTAATTTCTATTTTCAAAATGCAAGAAATTCATTTAAGTCAGAGAGACAAATTTAAGCTAATATTTATTTGAAAACATATACTTTGTCAATCATCAATATAATACATTTTAGCGTTGAATGGTGTGTTTTAGGTCTTTGACCAAAGAAGTTTATTTTCCAAATGCATCATGTGTGTGTTTCATCTGAATTGATATTTAATTAATAAATAATCAATTAAAGATGCTATTTATAGCACAATAAAAATTCCTAGAAAAAAAGGGGTTTTTATTCCCTTAGAAATTCATATAGTAATAGAATTATAGCATGACATGAATCTCATACCTTATCTCACTCTACCAGAGACTATGAGATAAATATAACTCTTGGTGCATATAAAAAAGAAAACTCTTCTTGTAAAGTAAAACTAACCATTCTTTTTTATGATCTCATGGCATCTAAATTTGTTCCTTTGATTTTGTTTCTCCTCCTCCTCCTCCAAACACTAACTCCTACACTCCAATTATTTGTAATTCCAATGGGACAAGGGATGAATACCTTATCACTTTTCAGCCAAGAGACACATGTAGAAGTTGATGTTAAAAATATTACAAAATCTCTTTGAGATGAGATGGAGAGGGCACAGAATCAGGTCACTAGTCCTTAAGAATCAACTTTTTAAAATTTTACCATTTAGTAATGGCCATTTATGATCCCAAAGATACTTTCATGATAGGGGTCCTTTTGTTTATTAACACCATTTAAAAAAATATAATGTTCAAATAACACAAGTAGAAAAAAAATTTGGTGAAATAATTGTTACATGTCACGATTAGAAAACTCTGATGGTGATATTTAAAGTTGTCATGATTATGAAATGTGACAAAGATAAATTACATTGAGCACAGAGGAGAGAAAAAAGAAAGAGATCCTAGAAGCACATTGAAGCTTCGATTATGACACCACTAGTATTATAAAAAAGATCTCTTTTCAATGACCAATAAAAAGATTTCAACGAGACAAATCAAAATTCACCAAGGAAGGTTATAAACAATGACCCAAGTAGGCCACACACGGTGGGTGACTCACTTCCTTTTGGGTGGAATGTGAAATCCACTTTTTCTGATTATACCAATGATGTCGTTATTGGAGCATTGGTGAGTTTACGAGGTCTCTTTCTTTTTTCTCTCTCTAATTTCTCCTTTTTGTAATCTCTCACTTACATTTGAAAAAAAAGTGTGATCCACTTTGGTCACTGTGCATCATTGAATTCATTGTCTATCGTGATGGAGAAGTGGCGCTCCATTGTTTTCACTTTTTAAAGAAGTTCATCAAATCCTCTACTACTAGGGACTGTTTCAAGTTGCCTTCAACTAATCTGGTTGTGTACACCCTTTCAGTATTCATCAACATGCACTTATGAGGTGATATATTAATTAGGAATTTTGATCATTTTTCAAAGGGTAAATCGCCCTGCATCCATTAAGATGCCCCTTAGTCAAACCATGCTCCTCAAGTATGGTGTTACTTTTAATAACCGAGAGAATTCACCAAATCATCCATTGATATGGATTCTTTCAAACATTATTACCCCCAAATCGGTGACTGTGTTCATTGTTTTGGAAATCATCAAAAGATGTTCATGTGGCCACATCCTTATCTGATACCATTCATGACTTTGATGGAGTTCCTCAAATCATTATTTGACGATTGGTTGCAATGGATTTCTTCTAGCTAACCCTAGCTAATCTTTGTGTTTTCATCGGCCATTATAAGGTTATCAGAATGGCTTCATGATTGCTTGTTTTTCAGTAACCAATCATGAAAGGCACATGCATCAACATTATCTTAGTCAATAAATTTGCAAATTTAATAATTGATTCTTTGAAAAATCCTTTTTTTAATCAAACTTTAAATGTTGAGGATTGTATCCATTCAAGTCTAATTATTGAAATTAAATCATGGTGATGTAAATTTGAAAATATTTTGTGAAGATTAAATTTTTTTGCTTGAGAATCCAAAACAAGTCATTTGATGCCAAGATGTAATTTTACAGGTGTCTTGTTGAGCTGAATGAGATTGCGAGAAAGAATAATTGGATTTAAGAAAGGAAATGCAACCATTCAAGTCTAATATAGGTTTTTGGCTTTCGAAAAAGAGAGTAGCAGATTACTTATCTAATGGGAAGTCATTTTTGGGAAAGGAAAGGTTGCATTCCAAGGTAGGTTTTGGTTTTTAAAAAGAAGAGCAACTGATTACTTATATGATGAGAGGACATCTTGAGAAATAGTTGGTTAAAAACTTAAAACAAGGTTTTGGCTCTTCAAAAAGAGGAAGGCTTGCTTAAGTGTGTTCGTTTATTGCTCTAATAATAAGTATGAAGTATAAACATTTTTTTCTACACCATTTGCCATAAACAAGATGTTTTAATCAGAAATGACTTTTCAAGACATGAAATGTATGTTAAGGTTCATAGCTATGGAAAAAAAGATATGTAAAGCTTAAATAATGTTTGAGGTTCAAAGATATAAGATTACTTATTTAAGGTAAAAATCTTTTTAGGCTTGCCACCTTGACTTTGTTATTTTAACGATTAATCTCATTTTAATCTCAATTCTTCCAATTATATTTGGTGCTCTATTGTTTACATTTTGTCTTTGTAGTTAGCATCATCACGAATGACACTTTAGAGAGCTATTTGGATTTCTTCATTCATTTTTTTTTTAACTTTCACCTTCTTCTTCTTATTATTTGTTTAATGCAAAGTTAATTTTCTTATTGCAGGGCTTAACTTATTGATTGTAAGATTGCTTCTTTTGATGACAATGCTTGATCTTCTTGATTATAAGATTGATTCTCCTGATATCAGGGCTTGATCTCCTAATAAAATGATTGAACTTCTTGATTACAAGGTTGACTTCCTGATGGCGGGGCTGACTCTCCTGATTATAGGGCTTGATTTCTTAATTACAAGATTGTTTTTCTTGACGGCAGGGCTTAATCTTAACTGGAGCCTTGTTAGGCTCAGAACCTTATTGAGTTCTTATTTGCTGGAGTCTTGTTGGACTCTTTCTTGCTAAAGCCTTGTTGGGTTTGAAATCAACAACTGAAATCTCACTAAACTTTATTTAGGATTTTTACATGTGTTTTTTTAGAAGATTTTTCTACAAAAATATTGCACAATGCCACATATTATGGGTTAAATAACATGCATGTATCTTTTCATGTTTAGGAATATAGGCCTCTCTTCTTGCAATTCATCTTCTTAGTTTAATAGTAGGAATTATTATTTTTGATATGGCCTTTCATGAACGCTTGACTTGCCAGCTCACTGTAGATTTTCTAGTTTTTTATATATCATGTGATCTCAGCTTTTTGTAACAATTGTTGTCTTTTTTTTTTTTATTAACGTGGGTGTTCAGGTCAGCTTGCCTGCACATTGACTAATCTCACAGGCTTTTACCTTCATTACAAGGAGTTCTAGTATGTTGGCTATTTTTCTGAAAGTGACAAACTGTCTTTCAGCTATGATATTGTCTTTCTTCTAGATGATGCCCCTAAGTATGATATTTTTTTTGCACCATTGCCCCCTTTTCATCTACTTTAATGAAGAACTGATGCTCTATTATTCTTAATATTGAAGAAGTTCATCAAGTCATTTATTATCTTGAGCTATTTCAAACACACTAGCGTCTAACTTCTTTAGTCGTGTACATCCTTTCTATATTCATTAAAAGGTACTTACTTGGCAAGATCTTCATTTGGTATTATAACCATTTTTTAAAGAGTAAATTGTCTCTTCAAGCATGATGTTACTCTCAACTACCATGAGAGTACACCAATTCATCCAACATCATAGGTTGTTTTGAGCAACCATGTCCCTAATTGATCTGGTATTACTCATTCATCTGACTATTATTTAGGGGCATTTATCATTATTAAATGTCATTCATAACTTTGATTAACTTTGATGAGGTTTACCAAATCATCATTTGACTATTATTTACAGTGGATTTTTTCAAGCCAAATTGCCCCTAGCTGGGCCCATTCATTCAGAGGCATATTTCCATTTTGAGTTTCTTATTTGCATGATGTTCATTGCATTGTTCCTAGTTAGCTCAATTGGGCATGCATTGTCATGCATAAAAGACTCTCCTAGTTAATCTGATCATTCATTTTCTAGTAGGCTCACAAGTTTTATCAATTTGTGCATCCTCAACCAACTTAAATATGTTTAGCTGCCTGACACCCATGCCTAAACATCATCCCTATCAAGGATTTTATGAAATCAGTTGATAACTAGCTTTTTTAAAAAATCATATACATTCAATCTAATTATTGAAATGAAATGTAATCAAATAAACATAAATTTTAAAAGTATTTTTGACACATGATGCATTTGGAAAAGAAATTACTGCAATGAAGAAAAATTATCACCAAGCATAAAACTAATTAGCAGAGTGCATTCACAAACAATAAAACAAAAAACCAATTATTCCCTCTGAATTATATAAGTTCATGCAAGGATTGAAGAAACAAAATCAAGTAGAAACATAGCCAACAGAAAGAAGGGGGAAAAAAACTTCGAATGAAAGAGAAAACTGAAGGGAGACACAAAAAATCTAAATATTAAAAGTAAATAGAAGAGGGGGAATCTAGTTGCGGGGGTGGGTGTTAGCAGGGTTAGCGACACCAACTGTGACCTTGGCAACGTCTAATGCAGAGGCTTCAGGCTTCTTCTTGGTGTACAAAACGAAGTAGCCAATAGTGGCAACAACAGCAACACCACCAATGGCCGTTTTCAATGGACACAGAGACAACTTGCGACGCTGGTGAAGCACCTCTGTTGAATGCCGTGCTGCTTGATCTGACCCTGCCATGTCTCTCTTGGTTATCTTAATCTGTCGGTTTCTTTTCTTTTTCCTTGCTTTGGCTTGTGGAAGCTTCAACTTCAGGTTGGTGATTTGCTATGGATGTTGCAGGCTTTAGACAAGCAAAGAGGGAAAGGACACGAGGGCTGTTAAAACGAGATAGGAGGCGAAAGTAAAGGTTAAATGGACACGTTGAGAAGTTGAAATTTTCAATGTTGACACGCGGCATGACTGTCAATTCCTGTGTGAAAATCAGCTATAGAATAATTGACACACGGCATGACTGTCAATTATTTTTCTTAACATAAAAAATATTTAAATATTATTATTATTCTTTCTAATAAAAAATTTTTAAACTTTGTATAGATTCATTCGATTTAATCTGGTTAATTTAACGAGTATAAAATCAATTTAAATAATTAATAAAAATATATAATTAATTGGGGACACTTTGGTGAACACACTTTGGTGAACACACTTTTTTTTTTTTTTAGCATAATCAAATTACTTTGTTACCTCAAAAGGCAAAAAATATATATATATTCTTCAGGGTTTTTTTTTTATTTTTTAATATTATTTGTATAATAAAATTATGTTGATTCCCTTGAAACAAAGAAAAAAAAATCAAACTATAATCCAGGGGCTTTTCAGATGTTTTTTTTTGTTTTGTCACATTAAACTAACTTTTCCTCTCGAGATCAAAAAATAAATAAGCTTGAGCTTAAAGGTATTGTTTTCTTTTTATTTTGGTTTGTTTTGTGGTTATTATGTTCTAGAGTGTTAATTTGATTATTTAATAAAAATAAAAATTAAAAAAAAAACAATATATGAACAATATAGATATGCTTCGAACATCATATGTGGTGTTATCTGATGACCAAGCACTACCTTCCAAGACAGTGTTATTCTTGTCTTGGGGATGTCTCCATGACAGGATGACGTATATAGTTATTGAATCTCCTATTTGGAGCCAACAATCTTTTCTTTTTTTTTTTTTTTTATTTTCTCTTTTCTACTTATATTTGCCCTGATCTTTAAAAACTTCTAAGAATCTCTCTAACAACCTTCCATCTAACCCTCTATTTGTTGTGGAGGGCACCAAGCCGACACCCTCTTTGTATTTATTTTATTTTTTATTTTAGTACATTTAAATGTACTATAAAAAGATTAATATTATATTTCAATTATTAAATAATATTATAAGTTTTTAGGAGAATGTTAATATGTTTTTCACTTATCATGTACCTAATATGAAAAACAATTGCATGGATATTCAATGAAAATAAAATTGTGATTTTTTTTAATTTTTAATATGTTTTTTTATATAATTTTGCCACATTTATCATTTATTTTTTTCTTCAAATATATATAAAATACTAAGACATTGTTTTAATTTTTTTATTATTTATTTTAAGACCATGATGAATTTTTGTTTAGAAATCAATGCTTGTAATTTTAAAATATGTTTCTGTTAAAATAATTGAAAGATGCATTAATAAAAAAAAATAAAGTCTAGATTGAAAAACAATATTTTTTTTCTTCTAATTTCAAATGGCTGAGATTTTGTTTCAATAGAGTATAAATTATTTTTTAATTAAAAAAATATTAACATCTAATTAACTGAGAAAAATTAAAAACCTCCATAAAGAGCTGAATTAAATATGTTAATTTGCATATAATTATCGATTTATTTTATTTAATACATGTGTTGAATTTTTGTTTTACACTTCAAATATTTCATGATATTAAAAACAAAATAATATTGCTTATATTTCTTTATGTTGCATACTATGAACAATCAATGAGTTTTTTTTCTTTTTCTTTTCATTTAAATTTTCTTTCTAATGGTTTCGTTGCACATCATTTCTACTCTAATTACCATTTTAATCATTTGGAAGTTATAATATATAACTATATTTTTTTGCCCTTGCGATGTTACAGGGCATTTTCGAAACTAATTTTTTTTTATTAAAATAAATACTAAAAAAATCATTAATTTATTAATTTATTTATGAATTTCTTTTATTATTTGACATAAACCCTTTTTTTTTTCAACAACATAGTTTTTTCAATACAAACTTAAAAGAAATTAGAATAAAAATTTATAAAAATCCAAATGATCTAGATTTGAAAAAAATAAAAAAATTCTCCGGACATTACTTCCTTTTTTTATATTTCATTTTTTTACAATTTTTTTTAATTAGAAACTTGATTCTTTAAATAAAATTTTATTATGATTTGTAATGCAATTTTCAACCTAGAAACAAAAACTAATGTCTAAGAATAAAAAACAAATAACTAAGGTTTCATATATAATTATTCAAAAACTAATTGTGAGTATTATCATAAAAGCTCTCATCATATTATTTTTTAAATATCATTTTAATAATTTTATTTGAAAATCTCTTCTTTTTTTTTTTCTAACAGCTTCTTCCTCTCTCATCTTCCATAACTCAAGGATTGAAATGTAATAAAAATAATGTTTGTGGACTAAAACATAAAAACATAAAACTGCATGGACAAAATACATGAAAATCTAAAACTTAAGGAACCAAATTGTACTTTTCGACATCAAGGAACAATAAAAAAAACGCATTGTTCTCCGACAGTGCAGTCCACATTAGCTTTGAGTGTAGGGGAGAGCATTATTGGTCTTCGGTGAAAGTACAAGTTGTTTTAGTTTATTTTATAATTATAGTTAAAGTTATGATTATAATTATAATTATAACTATATTATAAATTATAATTATAACATTTCATTGATCTCTATCTAACTGCGTTCAGGGATCCATTGATCTCTTTGCTAGCCTGCTAGCCTAAAAGGGAACGTGAATGTTTGTAATGCTAGTTTAATATCAGTAATTTCGACCAATGAATAGAATCAGAGATGGTTTGAGAGAGTCAGGGGCCCAAAATGGAAGAAAACTGCTAGTATTTCCTGAAAGAATCTATGTTAAACTAGTTGTCTTCCCTTTCAGTACTTTACATGCACTTTACAA
>Ga0325411_1005611_pt1 | contig 13876 bp, 9 predicted proteins | sample PopdelMetagenome_13_FD_206181 | JGI IMG/M metagenome (GOLD analysis project Ga0325411, IMG submission 206181) | Populus deltoides microbial communities from Bellville, Georgia, United States - Xylem-PdIQD-R4 | ecosystem: Host-associated > Plants > Phyllosphere > Stem > Wood/Secondary xylem... | reverse complement strand
TTTTGGATTAATTTTTTAATTGGTTTTTATTTTAATTGCATCCCTTATTATTTAGTTTTATTTGATTTTTATATCAAATATAATATTCATTCTTTTGATTGTTGTTTTTTCTTTACTTTCTTGATTTTTTTTTAATTTTTTCCCTCAATATTTTTATTTAATTTAATTTTTTTATTCAATTCTGGTCCTTATTATTTTGATTTTTATTTTTTTTTATCATTTTCTTAATTTATTTTATTTTTCAATTTTGTCCCTCGTTATTTTCTTTTATTAGTTTTTATACAAGATTTGATCTTCATTGTTTTGATTGCTAATTTTTTTTTTACTATTAAGAATTTTGCTTAATGTTTTTTATTTATTTTTGTTTTTGTCTCCTATGAGATCATTTCGATTTCATGATCTGAGTCACTGGTTTTGAAAATTAACCTTATTTAACTTCTTTTTTTTTCAAGTATTTTTTTAATTTTTTTAAAATTTCATCTTTAACATTATATTATAGAACCTTAAGCTTTTCAGGTCCTTTTTTCAATGACATTATATTATAAAAATATCTACTTCATATCAAAATCTACTAGAGATTTCATCTATAATTATACTTGTATACTAATTGTGTCTACCTCACTTAATCCAACTTCATTAATTAATAACACCAAACTTGACAAAAAAAAATGATTAAGTTAATGGTGGCTAATATTCTAGCCTCAAATTCGGTTTTAATTTTTTTTCATGATAAAAAAGTATTTTTAGATCAACTTTTTATTTTTCCGAACCATCTTAAAATATACATCTCATGTCAATATTTTAATATATTCTAAGTAATATTTTTTTTAATATTATTCCAAAATCCTAACTTAAGAAGTGGGAATTAGAAGAATTGATCTATAATCACTTCTATTTTTTTTTCTTTATTTATTAATTAATGATGGTTGAGTTTTTTTCTTTTCTTTTCCCTTAATGACCCCACAATTAGATGGTTCACCTAGATTCCCACCATGGTATAACTATAGGTTCATTTACTTTATGAGATATTCCATTCACTATAATATTATATCATAGTTGTCCCTCACTCGTACGTGGCCTACATATTTCTTTTACTTCTATTTTATTTCTTGTATCATCCGCCTTAAACCCAAGAGCCAAGAAACCTCATCACCTTAGCCTTGGTGTATATAACAACCAAGAACTTGATGAAAATGCTGGCATCTTCTTTTTCTTGATCAAATTTCCTTTTCATTTTGTTTTTCCATCAGGGTTTATCATTATCGAAGGAGGAGATCATCATGGTAGTTTTGAGGAGGAGGAGGAGGAGGAGGAGGAGGAGGAGATTGTTTGAAGGATTACTTGCTGATAACAATGGAGTAGCCTTGGAGCCGTGGCCTTAAGATACAAAAGAGAGATGATGACCAGAGGGAATGGAACCTCTAGGCAAGTCTAATTCTTGGCTTTGAATTATCCTCTCCTTTTTCGTTTCTTCTTGTTTTTTCCATGTTTGGTTGCCAAGAAAATGGAAGAGAGTACAAATAATAAAAACATATATGGAATCTTAACTCCCGATTAGATTCCGATATTTCATTTCTTGAAGTTGTTATCTTACGTCTTTCGGGCGACCAAACAAATTCTCTCCCACTTTCTCAGCGCTTCTGTATCCTTAAACACCGAAAAGGGAACCATTAATTAATCATTTTAGAACATAGATCTTCACCTTATTTCTTAATCGTTGTGGTCTTTGACAATATTTAAAATTGCAGACTTCGCAGCGCAGCTTGGTTTTTGTCGTTCAATCACCCATCTATTACTTTATGTGTTTGCACCTGTTCATCTACTGTTGTTATCAGTAGCTAGCAAGAAACCGATTACTGCATAGAAATTGTCTCAAACGAGTTAGTGAACAGCAGTTAAAACTCCAAACATATACGAGCTAAATAGGTTATGAAAATGCTAGCTAGGGTTCATCACAAGGAACAAAGGTTCAATTAAAAAAAGTCATGAAGGAACAATAGCACATGATTGATTATTGTAGGTAGACATTATTGGCATGGGCCATGTCACCATATATATGGTGCTTTCAGAATTTATATTGCCAGACATTAGCTGTCCTTCATGATTGTCACCAGCGTAGAATTACAGGTAAAAGGGAAATGTCAAAGCATTTATAGTGACACAGTGACATGTCCACCATGCTCACGCAACATCGGAGCCTGTCTACCTCGAAGAAGTCTTAATTAGTGCATGCAAATCTAGGAAAGTTTCAAGTAAAGCTATGGAACACGCACGATCATGTCAAATATCATGTTATGTAACTTCTGAGAATGTACGTTGAGATAGTTTTCACTTAATTTCAGTACTAATTGTGCTATAATATTTGGTGAGCGTACATGCCACCCATAGCCGAATTTTTTTCCCATCTCCTAACATGGGAAATGCTCATCTTATTCGGTTGCATCTACTTTCATCTTCTCTTATCCTGTCCAGTCAAATTTACTCACCAAACAAATCATAAATCTCACAATCTTGATGGAGATCTAAACTGTGATCCATTCCAAACACAAGTGAGGCCGGCAAGCTCTTCGTGCCTGCAAAGCTAGAGTACTGGAGGCGGAGGAGAAGCAGAATTTGTTCCAAATACATGAGAAAGAAGATAATGTAGTAAAATACTCTAAAATATGAGAACTTCCTGAAATTGCAGACGTTAGGCATCAGAAATGCATATTCTCCAAATTTGTACTATAACTAGCAAACAAGCAACCTCAGATATACATGTCCAATCCATGTCCTTGTGATCTAAACTAAGAGGAATTAATCTCAAGATTTACCTTTCAGACTATGATCAGCTTTGCTTGTGGTTAATTAGACGAAGTGTTGCTTTCCATCTTTTCACGATTTTAACCTCAAATAAAGATATGCTCACACAGATGGTAAGGTAACTTCATATTGAAGATATCCATGTCCCTTCAATGGACCATGCAATCTTTGCAGCCACCTTTCTTTCGATGAAAAAAGTCACATTATAGCGGTATAAACAAAGTTTGTAGCTTTCTGCAACTTTAAAGTTAAATTAACAGGAGTTGTCATGAACTATACAACCTTTAGGATAAGGATGATGATTCAACAAAGTCCCACCTTTCAAAATCTGCTTTTCCTTTTTCTTTTTTTTTTAATTTTTCTGGGCTAGTCGCCATGTGTCTTGATTAGTGGAAAATGACAACCAAAAAGTAATTCTATATCAATTAGCATTTTTCTATTGGTTAATGAGTCATCAAGGACTCAAGGAAAAGTAAATATAATCATTAATAATGGTGGGTTAGTTCAATGACAGTTCACTAAAATTGAAGAAGATTCAAACATCAAATAAGCAAACGCAACACTAGAAAGTAGAAACCTTCCACTATCAATTAATTACGATCTTGTTTCTGCCTTTTCCGATAACCTCCTCCATTCTCTAGTGCCAAAGTTGATATCATATTCAGATTTCTATGGTGGATTGGCTTGCTGCCATGTCTGCAGAATCAAAAAGCTTGGTATACGTTCAGAAACTGTGGTTGGTTCGAAAGACCCAAAAGGAATCCCTTTTAAAAGCATGTTACAGAATTTTATTTTTTTTAATTTTAATTATTTGCTTCAAAAGGCAAATGCATCTGTGCATATTAAACAGTCCATCGGTGCAGGCATGGCAAGAAACAATAGCAAGTGATGGACTAATGACTCGTTGATGGTCTAAGTTCGGTCTAAGTTCAGAATGTAATATAATTTAATTAATCTGGTTAATTAAAGAAATTGACTCCAGCACTGTTTTTATATATGCACACAGAATGAAGATCAATCAGTTTGAAAATGGGACAACAGACCTGACCAATGGTTACGGTTTAGGGCTCGACCATAAACATAATTATTAGCTGTGAATCTTTTTATAAACATAATTATTTGACTCATTATTAACCATCTATTTTACTTTTAAAGAAAAAGAAACCCATGTAAAAGGATTAATTTAAATAATCACATATTAACAAGAACATAAATAATAGAAGAATATAATAATAATTAAATAGGTTTTGTACTTAAAAACATCCTTAAACCACACAACATCCATTCATAGCAATAATCATAAACACCATCCAAATAAGAAACAAATCTCAATGTCATGGTAAAAGTTAAGCTTTCTTAAGACATAGAATAAGTTACTAATTACTCATAATCAATAACATAATTATAATTTTTCTATACTAAATACACATACATACATACATACATACATATTAACTGTCACAAATTTTGGACCACTTCAATGAAACACTTTGTAGCAGTTTCTCTTCTTTTTAGGAAAAAATGCTTTGACGAGAAAAAGGTAGGAATACCATGAAATAGAGCAGCTCAGCACAAAGGCAGAGCTAAGTGTACATGATTCATAGTAGAACAACAAATTACAAATTTAAGTCACTAATAAACTGTTTATCATTCAAAATCAATTGAAAAATCTTGGTACTTCTAACATATTATTACCTTGAGAAGGTGAAAAATTCAACCATTTACATCACCAAATTTCATTAGTTGGATCATACAAAATTGGGTGTGTGCCTTACTGTCAAGTCCAATCAAACTGTTCCTGAAAGAATATTACAAGACCTGGGAAGAGGAAAATCTCTATACTGTTACAAATCAATTGCAATGTTGAGTAGATTACAAATCAAAGGGAACGTACACTTACATCAACATTTTAAGCCACCGGTCAAAATAAGAAACATTCGTTCCTAGCTCGTGCTGTGTCCCGGTCTTCAAAGCCTTTCAAAAATGATCTGATTGCAAGATGTTCTGAAGCATACGTCATGAAAGATGCTAAAACCAGGCCTCCAGCAACCATCAACCCTAACCTGCAAAGAAATCACATACTACTTGTTAATTTCACTCCCTTCACATGGAGGGCTACTAACTGACATCTCAATAGAAAACCTGATAATGCAAATTACCTCAAAAATAGAGCAGTAACACCAAAAATATAAGGTAGTGAAGGGGCACCAACAGCCAACAAAGCCATCCCTAAACCATAGTACCATGCAGCAACATCGCAAGTTGACCCCTGCCGATGACCTGCGGCAGAAACAGGCATTATAAACTAATTTAAATTCAAAACGAAAGCACTTGGCACGGATATGTAACCAAAGTCTACAAACCTTTTCTAGAATCATAAGCCAAAGATTCAGAATGAGGAGAAAGTGATGCAGCTTGAGTTGCCATCCTCTTTCCCCATAGATAGATCAAGTGGAGAAAGCCTCCAAATAAAAGGAAGAAGATTGTGAATGTCCACTCATACATCAAGAGCAAACCAGTCCAGGGCATCACTTGCCGAGGCACAATTGAAAGACCAAACCCAAGGGCGATCAAAAGAGCCATAAAACACATGAAGATGGAAACTCCACCCAAATACGCTGGCACCTTGGACTGTGCGTCATTGGAGAACTGTTTAGCATCACAATAAAAATTGTAACTTGCGCCAATCAAGTCAACAAGTAGTGCAGCTACATAGGCCAATTCACTATTGACCATCAAACTTAGAAGAGAGGTACGAGGGAACTAACTTGATAGGTGGAATTGCCAGCAGATGATGAAGAAATACCAGTGTAAGCAAGTGCTCCGTTTGATCTTATTTTGTAATAGAGGTGCCTAATATGATCACATAATGAACCTCTACAGAATGCTCTTGTCTGTACCAATGATTGCATTAGAGAAGAATATAGATCCCCTCAATTACCATTTGAGGAAAACAATTGTAGAACAGCTTACCTGAAGAAAAGAGCGGTAGTAACAGAGAAGTACAAGACATAATGGTAACAAGAAAAGAACTTTGACAAGAAGTTCATCTTTTGGATTTTTGCCACCTCCGGTTCCAGGAAGGGACTCATCAAGCTGTTCCCTGACTCTCTGCAACATTACCAGAGTTATTTAATCTGCAATTATTTACACTCCAAGAGTGTGGTTGGAATTGAGTTTTCATAGTCACGGTTTTGAAAAAGCAGCAAGAGAAATACAAGCTAATTTGATTAAAGAAAGAATTAATACCTGCCAGACATCAACAGGTTTTAAAAGCCAAGATGTCCACCAGTCCCAAGGTTTGAGGGGCCCAAGTGTATAGTGAATAACACGGAGTTCATTCTCATCTACCATCCACTGCATTGAAATATAGAAGTTAACACCATTTAACAATCAAATGATGAGCAAATATAAATTAAACATTACCCAAGAATTATCAATTTATTGTTTGAACAAAGGACCCTAGAGGATATCGAATGAAAAATTTATCAGAAGCACAGCACACACCACAATCAAATGTGCAAACCATGAACCAAGGACTTTGTAGCTCAATATCTGTTCTCCCTTACAGCTAGTCAAAAGACTTAAAGTCCCATTCAAAGTTAGTTAAACCAGGCAGATTTAATGTGAATTAGCATGTTGAAATTGTTAGATTTACAAAAATTGACAAGAAAGCAGAGGTTGAGCATATGATACTCTGCTCCCCTTATTAGAGAAAAAGCAAAAGAAAGAAGCATCAGCAGTTATAGAGGCAGTCAATCTGCACTATCAGCATAAATAAGAATCATCTTATTCTCTGTTCACATAGTACCTTGTTAGCAAGCATGTAAAGACCAACATCTGCATTGTATAAAGTAGAGAGCCGCTCCATATCAGGTACAGGTCTACTTTTCCGTACTTCCTCAGGTAAACCAGGTTGGAAAACATGTGCATTTGGAAATTCTTCATAATAGGAGTTGAGAAACCCCTGATCTCCTGTTATTGGAAAAAAACATATGAGACAGAATATCAGAAAAATAAACAGCTGGATGACAATATCCATACAGAATGAAAGAAAGAGGATAGAGAATTTGGTAAAGGTAATAAAATCAACTAGACTGCACAGATAATTTTCTAGTAGAAGTCAATGCGAGGTAATGTATAATTTAACTACTAAATTTAATTTCACTAAAATTAGCTCAAGCCTTGATTGAAAGAGAATTGTAAGAGTTATGAGTAATATTTATTAACTGATGAGAAAGCACAACTAGGCACATAAATTATCAAAGACCGCCTAACTTAGTGGTATCAACATTGTTAGACAGAGCTAAGTTTCCTTCAAAATCATTAGATCAAATACAGCAATTGAGTGTATTCTTTGATAAAAAAAAATCACAATAATCCAAAGTTTTAACACCCAACCAACAGCAATGAACACAATTGTATTTACATGAAAGAAGCAGGCATTGATGAAAAGTAGGCACTTGATTATAATTACAAATGATAAGAAAGAGACACTTCACCTCCCGTGTAAGAGGGCAAAGTGGTTACTTTGCTCATCATGTTATTGAAAACTGTTTCAGATGGTTCCACCACCATGACTCCTGAATTTAACCTTTCTGAATGCTTCAGATTGGCACAGAATTTCGCACACTTGAAAAGATCCTCAATGCTTTTGACCACAATAGTATCCGCATCAAGATATACAACTGCATGAAAAAGTCACCAGGAGGTAATCAGCACAATTACTAAAATATATGTTGTTTGGCTCGTGTCAATCTAAAAGAAAAGAAATGGGGAAAACCAGAACCACAATTTTGAGTTCTCAGAGCCCACAGAAAAGCATAAGTATAAAGCCTGAGATTTCTTACCATGCAAGAAAATCAGATTTGAGATTTTTAAATTTTAACAAAACCTGAGACAACTAAAACAACATGACCATTTAATTATGCTTCTCTCTTTTCGGAGATGAGTGGACCTAAGAGATTGTGAAACTTTACGTTTATAATAGATAACACTCAGAAAAAATGTTTAGCATTTATTCTCCAAGAACACACAAATGGTGGTAAAACACAAACTTGAAAAGATCCCATCACAATCCACCACCGTTTTAGATGGATGGAGAAAAACTCTTCTTTTATCCCTACTTTCATTGGAAAAACTTACCATTATAAAAATATAAACCCCAAACAACAAATGCAAGTACAATCTAAGCAATGAACAATATTATGATTGGCGTCGAAACTTAAAAAACAAAAAGGGTAGAAATTATACCTTTTTTGTAGTTAGTCATGTTAAAGATTTTTAGTTTAGTATATACACCCCAAAACCTCTTCGGCCGAACTTGATTAGGATTCGCCAATAAGCTGATTTTCTCCACTATCCACCCATCAGCCTGCACAACAATGTTCATTCGAAACCCCAAAACAAAACAACAAAAAAAATTAAACAACTTAAAAAAAAAAGAAGCAAAACCTAAATCTAACGCAACCAAGAATTCTAAAAGATAAATAAAAAACAAATCCCACCATCTTTTTTTCTTGAAGTAATCAACTTTATTAATCAAAATAGAGTTATAACAACGTAAAGCTAAAAACTTCATACTCTACCTTATTTAAATCGTTTTTCCTTATTACTCACCAAATCAAATACATTAACTAAAATTTCCTTTATTTTATTCACTTTCTCCACCAGGAATGGATCCACTCTTTACTTAATTAATTCACCAAAATCCCATTTTCAAAGCTGAATTATCTCAGAAACCAAACAAATATAAAATAATAAAGAAAGAAAAATTACCAGTAAAAGCTTCTTGGCATAATCAGAGACACCATCAGAGACTAAAACGACAATATCTTTGGTGGATCCAGTATCTCTAATTGATTTCCCCAAAACCCTAACTCCCAATAAAAACTCATCTCCGTATAACAACGTAACGTAAGCCTCCTCTGTTCTCTGCGATCTCTGAATCGAAGCAGCGAGACATGTATAGCTTATTAGATTCAACGAGAACAGTGTAAATAGAGCAACTAGTTTTAATAACTTCATTGATAATTTACGATTTTGTGTGTGCTTGGATTGGGGATTTTCTTCTCTCTCCAGAAAGTTTTGAAAAATCAGGGATTTTTACGAGGAAGAAAAGGGAGTGATCAGAGAATTTTAAAAGGGTTTTGAATTATTTTTCTTTTTGGTTTAATTTTATCGGCGTCGTTTTTGACTTTTTATTATTATTATTATTTGACCGGCCCTGGCGGTCTCTAAAAGTGATGGGTTCTTACACGATGTGGCATGATGCATAGATATCTGCCCATGTTTGCTGTTGATGTTAAAGCATGGTTACCGGATTTGAGTCGGGTTAGCCTGCAATACAGTTCGCGTCATGGATCAGGGGAATTAAATTGAATTAATTTGAATTTAAAAGGATATATGTTATTGTTTTAAAAATATATAATTTTTATTAACCTTGTATAATTTAGATCTCGCATCAACAAGGGAAATCCGAACCAAGTTTTATAATTAGATATCAAGTTGAAAACATATGCTTTGCAAGTTTTATATATATATATATATATATATAAATATATGGAATGTTTGAAAGTGTGGTGGCAGTTACTTTTCAAAATGTTTTTCACTCGAAAATTATCAAAAAAATATATTTTTTATTTTTTAAAAATTATTTTTTATATCAGTACATTAATATGATCCAAAAATATTAAAAACAAACTAATTTTAAATAAATATTTTAAAAAAAAAAATTCGACCCGCAAACACAATAGCAAATGAGGGCTTAACTAGACTTGATGCTTGGTTGAAAATCCTAGCATGGGATTAGAACCAATCTAAAACCAAGTTCTCCAATTTACAGAAAAATGAAAACAAGACTTCACTATTGAATGTTATTAAACTCAAAAGACTTTATTAGTAGAATCAGTAATCTTTTCTTTAAATGGAAGCAAAGCCGCTAACCTAGATGGATAGAGTGCTGAACTTTTTTATGGCTTCTTGGGGGATATTAGGTGGAAGAAGTGAGTGAGGCTATTGTAAACTTAATTTTTCCACACTGGAAGTTGCTCTCTGCTGTAATTATCACATCTATTATTTGATTCCAAGAGTTTAAAACGCTCACAAAGTCACAGATTCCAGGCCTATATCATGCCGTACCACCATTAATTTATAAATGCATCTCAAAGATGAGGAGCGTGATTGATCCAAATTATGTTTTCTGAAAGAATGTAGTAAAATCACTTGTTCTTCTCCTGTGGTGCTACCAAAGAGATCTGGAATTTCCATACTACAGTTGATTAGTGTTCAAAGATCGGTAGCCAATTGGGATTTCGAGTTCGAGTTAGAGTTCGCTAAGAAGTTCTTGCAAAAGAGAAGCTTTGGATCAGTTGCTCTGGGATTTTCCTGGTGCAATTACATTTATTACATCTAGCTTGAAAGAAACAAGAAGAAGAAAGCCAATTGGGATTTCGAGTTCGAGTTCGCTAAGAAGTTCTTGCAAAAGAGAAGCTTTGGACAGTTGTTCTGAGATTTTCCTGGTGCAATTAATTACATTTATTACATCTAGCTTGAAAGAAACAAGAAGAAGAAAATCATAGCAATGAGATCACCAGCATTTGTTCTCTAGTCAAGCGCAGATCATCCAATCTGTCCAGTAAACAAAAAGAAAAGGACACAGCAAGAGAACATGAGGTTTCAACGACCGAAGTAAAAATACTTCCTTGGCCGATTTTCCAGTAACTTCTTGCCAATTTTGTAGGCAGCATACGTATCAGTAACTGCACACATAACCTGTTGCCTATTTAGCGAATTATCCAGCCAGTTGATCAAAGAAAGGATGGAATTTCTCGGTTCAAGATACCGAAGAACCTCAAGATGACTAGCCAAATCCCTGGCCCCGTACGTGCCAAGAGCAGGGTCGCTAAGAACAACCACTACCAACCCGCTCAACTCCACTAAATTGGAGATTTCTAGCCCATATTCGTTCCGCAGCTTTACAAGGTCATCTCTCTTTCGAACACCGACGAAAACAATGTCCTTGTTAGCCAGCAACGCTGACAGTTTCTTCAACATATGCACGTAATCGACGTTATCTCTGTCAAGCCTGAACAATATGCATCTGTATTGAGTGCACAGTTTCACCAGAGCAATTCTTTTCTCAACAACATGTGCATTTAAATCTCTGCTAAATTTTGGCTCCAGGGAGTACTCCGTGTCGAACCCCACGACCTTGTCACCCGCCGCATCACGAAATAGCAGGTTGAAGCTAAGATCTATGTCATCCTTTTCAGACACCAGCGTTGTGGATAGATCATTGCCATCGGTCATAGGAATAAGAAACGTATCCATTGTTGCAGTGAAAAATATAAAGAAACGATCGATCGAGTGGCTTCGTAACCGTAACTCTGTCTTTGTTTATAAAGGCACAAGGAGAAGAGAGTGAAAGGAGTATTACACACACACACACACACACACACACACACAAAGATAACTACCAATTAAATAAATAAATTAACCGTCCACTAACTTCTAAGCCAATTTATTTTTTCGTTTTAAAAATATTTTTTTTATTTTTTCTTTGCTTCAAAAGCAATTTTCTTAGTATATTTAGAATGTTTTGATATGCTGCTATTAAAAAATTATTTTAATTTATTTTTAAATAAAAAATATTTTAAAAGATAACTGCTACCATACTCTCAAATATTATTTTAAAATATTTTTTTCATACAAAGAAATAATGACCAAGGGCGGAGGCCATGCAAAGGCTTAGGTGGGCTCTAGCTGAGGTTAAGATTTTATCAATATTTTTTTGACTAGTTTTATGTAAAAAAAATTTGTAATTCTCGATTGAGTTATCAGAAAATTCTGAAAATTTACGTGGAGCCTTCTAATATGATGCTGATTAGAAATTCATAAATTTGATTTTCAAAAATCACAATTTGGCAAGTTTTACGTTATTGGATGTAATTTTCAATCCGACAATCAGATTGAGCTAAAATTTTACGAGCGACCTTAAAATTTATTCAATAAAATTTGCTGAAAATTTTATTATGAACAGAGTTTGGTAGTGCTAACAAAAAAAAAAAGGTTATTTGCCATTAAAAAATAAAACAAATTAATTCTTCCTTCCTTTTATATGTTGCCGACTGGGCAGAAGCAGAATAGAAAAGGAAAAAAAAGAAAGGCAAGAGAGGAAGAGAGAAAAGTAAGGAAAAAACATAAAAAAATCAAAGGAAAAAAAATAAGAAAAGTGAGAGAATAACCTTATAAACTTACAAAATTCAACTTATAAAACACTAACCTAAGGAAGAATCAAGTGAAGAAAGGAGGAATTGAGAGAGGGAAAAAATTTAATTACTTTATTTTTCAGTTAACATGAGATTGTTATTTTATCCCGGTTGAGGGGTTGTTACGATATCGATTCAGATTCGATTATAGATGAATTATATTCCACAAAACATCGAAGGATGTAACTTCAATAGTGAGTTTATTTTTACTTTCACTTCAATTTATGTACTTTTAAATTTATTTTTTAATATTTTGGATAGTGTATTTGAATTAAAACTTTACTGTTAACTTTAAAAATTCATGTATAAAATTAATAATTTATCTAAAAAAAATTATATATTCATTTAATAGCTCAGGAGCAGGAAAAATTCTTAGTTCCGCCCTCGATAACGATCAATTAAAAAACAATAATAATTAAAAAAACTAACAACCCACTAACTCGCGAGGATTTTTTTCTTACAAAAATAACTATCAATTTAAAAATATCTGAAGCCATTGAAATTGAAGTTGATGGTCCAAGTTTTTCTAGCATGAAGAGTCGTGTTATCCATAATTCAAGAAGAGCCCAACACGAGAAGTCCAACGGTCTCTTCTTTAATAATTATCACATTTTCCTGTGGTTAATTAGGAAAAATGGAAAATCGAAGCAGATGCATTGAATGAAGGAGAGAAAACCTCGAGGGCATGCATGCCCATTAATCGAGTAATGATTAAGGTTACGCCTAGCTAGGGGATTAATGTCATTAAACATTTCAAGTTGATTTATCAATTTCTCTTGCTTAATTAGCCCTATAAAGAATAATTGTAAATATCTAATATGTGAGTAATTAAGTTAGTCCAAATTAGTGTTCGTCGATTAAAATCTGTTTGAGAGTATAGTTGTTAGTACTTTTTAAAATATTTTTCGTGCTGAAATGTATCAAAATGATGTTTTTTTTTTTAAATTATTTTTTAGATTAGCGCATCAAAATGATCTAAAACATACTAAAAAATTAATTTTTAGCAAAAAAATTTTAAATTTTAGAGTAACATGGTTTGCATCACGTTCTCAAACACTCTTTCTGGTAATGCAGACGGAAGCTACAAGGACGGCAGCAAACACAAGAGATTTGATGAGGAAAAATAATTGTTTTAAATTCATAGTTTTATTTTTTGAAAATAAATATAATAATGTTTGTCTTCTCAATTAAAAATTTATAAGACATTTAAATTTATCAGAAAACCCTATATTTACTTGGAAACAAATCAGAATCTAAGAGCATTAAACAATTAACATAAAATCTGAAATAAATAATAAATTCGAAAAAATCAAGAAAAAATAATATAATTAGTCCAAATATATATCATTTCCTGTGTCTAATTTATCGTCTATCATGAGATGAAAAGAGAAATGTTTTGGTGACAGTGTAGCTGAAATTTTAATGATTTCCCGACCAGCTAGCCCAGCGAGAGAGAAATAAAATAAGAACTTCAAGCAGACGTCCTTGCCTGAGGTACTTGCTTTTATTTTAGAAAAGTTTGTTTTAAAATTAATGTTAATTTTTTATTTACTTTTATATCATTTTTTTTATAGTGAATTCTATTTAGAATTTAATTATTATACTCAAAACTGTTTTAAATATGAAATTTCATTAAAATTTCTGAATTAAATATCAAATGGCATCTAAATTGCATCCAAACAGCATGCATAGGAACCATTTTAAATATTCAATCTTCTAATAGACTCACTCCAATTTTTTTTTATGAATGCGTCGACTAGTTATTTGACCCGTGATTAGCTGCGTGTTAGATATTTTTATTTTTT
>Ga0325411_1005610_pt1 | contig 13877 bp, 7 predicted proteins | sample PopdelMetagenome_13_FD_206181 | JGI IMG/M metagenome (GOLD analysis project Ga0325411, IMG submission 206181) | Populus deltoides microbial communities from Bellville, Georgia, United States - Xylem-PdIQD-R4 | ecosystem: Host-associated > Plants > Phyllosphere > Stem > Wood/Secondary xylem... | reverse complement strand
AAACAGCTTTAGAAGCAAATTACTTGAATTAAACAAAAAGAAAAAAAGTCGGGGGAACTTGCATCAAATTTAGAAGCATATAAAGTTTGTCATTTTATTTTACTGTAGCGATGACAATCTATTTTTTAATTAGAAAATAAGTTTTTTTATATATATATATATATATATATTTATTTTTTCTTTTTATACTTGATATTTTTATCATTTTACAATTGATCCATTTATCATTATTTTTTTCTTCTCTTTATTTTTTCTAATATTGTTTTTTCTTTACATTGTTTTTTTGGAAACAAAATATTTTTTTCTTACACTTCGAATATTTTCTTTTTGCCAAGTTGACTTGGGACCTGGTAGCTAAATTGGTCCGAACAAGACAAAAAACCTGGATAAGCAAAAACCCAGTTGAGACCTTTTTTTTTTCAAATATGTTTTTTCTCCTACCTTGTGACCCCTAATTTTTTATATATTTTTAGTTGGTTATTAATCATTTTCAAAATTTATTATATAAATACTAGAAGATTGTTTTATTTTTTCAATGTGGGATTTGAAATCCTTTAGTCTATATATTCTATGTTCACAAGAAAAAAAATTATTTTTTTAATATGAGATTTATAGCTTTTTAATATATATACTCTATGTTCACAAGAAAAAAATTATATTTTTTCAATGTGAGATAAAAAAACCTTTTTGATTTAAATACTTCAACATAAAATGATAACATATTAATATAATATTTTTTCAATGTGGGATAAAAAAACCTTTTGAAATAATCTTTCAAACTTCATTATTTATAACACGTATAACCTATATTCACATGAATTGTTTTTTTATTTTTTCCATATGAAATATTAAAATTTTAAATATATATTTTTTAATTTTTCAGCGTTGATTCATGTTGACCCGAGTCAACCCGTGTAACCCAGGACCTAGCTCCTTGGTCAGGTTAACCCCCGGATCGGGTCTGATAACTATGCTCTACACTTGGCTTCTTTATACCATTTTTTTATTCTTATCTTTATTTTTTTGTAATTTGTTTTTTAATATTTTTTTCTTACACATTTTTTTTGAAAAATTAATCTACAAAAACTAAGAAAATAGTGTTTCATTGTATCAATTGCAATATTATTTCATTTTTTGCTACATTTAAAATTAGTTTGAGATCTTACATGTTTTTATTAACGGATATGATCTTTACTATATTTTATTATATATAAGCATTGACCTTTTGATTCATGGTTATATTTTTACTCGTTTTCAAAAAACACTTTAATAATACCTACACATTAATTTTTTTACATTAGAAAAAAAATTATACGACTTGTAGCGAGATGAGTTGAATAAACGTGCTAACACTTTGTTTTTTTACATTTATTGACACAAATAGTTCTCAATGTATATGATTAAATGCATGAATATGTTTTTTGATTTATAATTAGATTTTAAAAAAAAATATATATATTTGAAAAACTTGCATAATTATTATTATTTGTTTTTAAATTATCTAACCAGCGGGGCAAATCGCGGGTGAACTAACTAGTACTATCTATTCTTTGAAATCTACACAAAGAAACTGATGAAACCAAAATTATTAAGTTCGTTTATTTCACTGGCAGCCCCTTGAAAACTAAGACGAAGAAAGGATCTGATTACGATTAAAACACAGCTAAATGATCCTAAAATTGCTAAATTATGTAAACAACGATCGAGAGCTAAGCTCTCAAAGCAAGAATACAAACCTTTTTTCTAATTATGGGCATTTATTACATGGAGTATTTTTCTTAATTAAATACTTTCTTACACATCAGTAGATGAGGGTCATTTGCTGGACGTTAATTGGGTAACAATCCCTCTGTGAGCCATTAAAGGCTCGCAGGGCTAGAATGGCATTGACAGCCTCCGTTGGATGGAAGGCATCCCAGAAAACGTAGGTATTTCTGTTTGAGCAAGGAACCACCCACGGAAGACATGTTATTTGGCCTTGGTTCCTACCAATCCCACAGCAACCTTTATCGACAACACTGAATCCTGAAATTATAAACATCCTCCTTGATTCAGTGTAAGAAAAACCTTGTAACTTGAAACCATGGCCAGCTAGCGCTTTGTTTCAAATTTCAGTAAAACGAAAAGAAATTCTGAAGCATGTAACATTTCTTACCATAAGTACCAGGGTTATTTAGGATGTCACCAACTGAACCGTAAGTATTTCCATATACGAACATTGCACCAGGATGTTTGTTCAGCTGATCAACGAGTGATCTCAGACCTTCATTGAAGGTTCCAAGTATTTGATTTACATAATCAACACATCTATCTGGTGGAGCAGAGGCTCTTTGGTTAGGGATGCAACCAAGAGGTCCGATTCCTGGTAGCAGGAATTTCCTTAGTCCTAGATTATATAGTGCCTGCAACAGTACGAAATTCTCGACTAAGAAAATAGAAATTAAATTGGTTTATGAAAGCTACTGTCTAAAAGCTATCCCTTTGGCCACGAAGCATTTGTTTTTGTGAATATGTGTGAGCCATGGAACCAATTATCAGAAATCTTAAGTACCAGAAGCTGACGCGTGTAGTGATTGACCAGAAGATTCGCAAAATCTGGGGGACTATAGTAGAAGCTGGAAGAGTAGATTGAAGGCATGAGGTAATTGTTGATGTAGTCATTGCTTCCAAACACTAAAACAGCAATGGATTTTCCCAGGAACTCGGTCAGATTTGTTCCACTCATCAATGTTCTTATTTGATTCAGTGTTGTCTCAAAATTCAGGACTTGTTGGCTTAGGCTATACCTTTGTCCCTGTATCCACAATCAAGATCATATATACGTATCATAAAATCATGTAAAATCGAATTTCAAGTCACAAGTTAGTAGTTCAATTTGTTTCAAACAGTGTCAAAATGCTTATGCACATCTGCGTGGATGAATTACGTAGTGTTGCCCTGTCTCATCAAGGATGCCAGCAGCTGCTGAAGCATAATTCACTCCACCAAGTATAACGGGCCCAGCTGTGTTAGGATCTGCAAAGGCTGGAGGATACGGCACTCCCAGAATCTCTCCTGCGAACAATGATATGATGAAGCATGAATAAATAGGTGCAAATTAATCAATTAATTAGAACAGGACAAGCTAGGCCAGGCTTCAATCTCATCGACAATACAAGTACTATTCTACCATGAAGAAAACATTAATGGACTGGCGATAAATATTCTCTTGGCGAATCTAATGCACTGTGAGAGCGCCATAGTAACTTACCAAGTATATCAACAAAGGTTTTCCCATTGGAAAATCTCCCAGTAGGGCCAAATTTGGCAAAATCAACACCGTAAGGGAAGTAATTGGCTTTCGCAATGCTGCTGAGATAATTGTTGTTGCCAACATCAACCAACGAATCTCCAAACACAAAAAGTGCTGGAACTCTCTCAGACTCGACAGCAATCCCATTCGAGCAGTGTAGGAAAAAAATGATCAAGTTCATAAACCAAGACCATTTAATGGCATTAGCCTTCATCATCATTAATTTTATCAGCCAACTTCAGTCTGGTATATCTTCAAAGCAATATAAATAAGAGAGATTAAAGTTAAGGGACACACATTGATTTCTTTTTGGGATGAAACGTGTTCTAGACAGTATAAAGGTGGTAGGGGTGGAGGATGTAGCGGAGATGATAAGCATGCATAAGAATCTGCTCATATTGAAACGGTTACGAATGTAATGTCAGCAAAAGTAGTAAATCACATGAAAATGCAACTTTAGTCCTGGATTTGAGTTTCCCTTTTCAACGTCTGTTGCCTTCTTCTTCAACTTTAGTCTGTCGTTAATATGAAACGTCTTTATTGGCTGACAAATTGACCGACGGTATTTCTTGTCACAAAATTCCATTGCAAATACTGTCGACATTTTCTTGAGATATTTTTACCAATGGATAAACAACTTTAACATTGAGGAAATATTCCATCGGTAATTTAATTTTCTTGCGGTGAATTAAAGTTCAAATATTACACTAGCTAGTTGTGTTTAACTCTAACAGACCTCTCATGACGACACAGCACAAATGAAAAGTTTCAGATTGCTTGAACACCATAGTATGAAACTTTTACTATGCTATCTCTACATTGACATGGAATCCACAATTATCGATTGAATGATGATACCATGAAAATGACGAATTTTGCTGGAGATAACATGTGAAAAAGGAGTAAGATACGGGGAGCATATATAGTTGGATTGTATTTTCTCGTCACCATGGTGCAAGTTGCATGAAAACCATGAAAATGGCCACCATGGTGCAAGTTGCCTATACTTCCAAGAAGCAGTGGATTATCAAATATTTTAGCAATTCACTTATTGGTGCAGAAAATAAGTGTAACATAACTAAGCTTGAGTAGATTTGGGAATTGGAGAAAGTTAGTTAATTAATCCCAATTTTGAAGTCCAAGACCCATTGAACCAAAATGTAAAAAGAACAAAAAATACAAAGAAAATGTTCTAAAAATACTTGACGAACATCTACTTCCACCATTTCACGGTTTTTTTTTCTTTTTTCGAAAGGGAAAATGATTTCTTTAATTTGAAAGGCTAAGTTCATTTTTTTTCATGCAAGTTTTGTCAAATTTGACGAAGAAATGAAGCATTAAATAACATTAAAAAGTAGCACCATGAGCAGTCTTTTCGGTGGAAATTCTGAAGAAGAAGACAAAAAGTAATCAAAACGACGTCGTTTTGGTAAAGTTTATTTTAGTACTTTGATTAATGATTTGTCCCAATTAGATCCTTGATTGGCTTCAAACTTTTAATTTTATGCAATTTTTCTCTTGACGAACTTCAATTTCAGCCCCGGATTTTAGTGCTCCTTTTACATTAGTTGGTTTTAGATTTATTCAAATTGACCATTAATTGACCATTAAACTTTTAATTTTCTTCAATTTCACACCTAATTCCAATCAATTAAGCTCCCATATTTCGACGCCTTTTGCAAATTGGTCCTTGGTTAGGAATTGTTTTTAATTTAGCCCTTAATTGACAAAAAAAATTTAATTTTCTTGTGATTTTGCCCATGATTTCAATCAATTGACTTGGGTAAAAATCAAATTTGATCTCCTAAAATTTTAATTTTCTCAATTAAACCCAAATTGGGCTCCCGAACTTAATTTTTCACCAATTAAACCCCTAAGAAAATTAATTTGACCCATTTAAAGTAGAATTAAGTCCTTACACTTAATTAAATCCTTTAATTGAACCCAAATTAATTCTTAAACATAATTTAACCTTTAATTTGGCCATTAGATCAAATTGACATATTAAAAATATAACCATGTCATTAGATTTAATTTTTATTCAAATTCATCCTATAATAATTTAATTTGACCTTGAATCTGCATTTTTTCTTCAGTTTTTGGTATCATAGAGTACAATTAGGCTCCCGATTCCATCCAAAATTACAACTTGATTTTTTTGTATATTTGGAATTCTCCTCAACCTATTTTTGCTACATTGCCGATCTTCTTGGTATTATTATTTATTTTTTGATTTTTTATAGGGAAGAAAAAAAAGATAAAATTTAGGGAATAACAAAGAAATAGGTTATGACATTATATATATATAAAAGACACTTGCAGAATCTAGGATCAACATAATATTGAGATGTTTTATAAATTGCAATTGTTGTTTCCTAAACAAAGTCTTATGGGAAAGATGGGAAATTGAATAAAATTTATTTATAATACATTTAAATCAAAATTCATAATACAAATTAAAAAAGGAAAAAATAATAGAAAAAAATAAAAAATAATAAAGGCCAAACATGTGGGCCTCATTTAGGTGGCCCAAAGTGCTTGGGCCTCTAAGAAACAAATCCCAAGAGCCTTCTTTTTATATAAAATAAATAAATTGGAGATAGATGTGATAAATGACCTATCATCTTCTTCTTAGAATTTAACCAACACGAAGGTGGCTGAAAAATCAAGAAATATGATTTTTGGATCCAAAAATGCATTTAAACCATTTTATATTTATGGCATCGAATAACACAAACATGGGTTGCAAAACCAAGAAACATATTGAATTGATAAAACTTGTTGCATCTCGATGGACGTCGCAATGAGGACAAAAATATATAATGAAAAATTAGGAGTCGCCACCTAGTAATTAGAGAAAACTAGGGATAATAAAAAAAAAATAGCACTAGTTCCACAGATCTAGGTAGGGGTTTGTTACGAAAGATTACTTTTATTATGTGTTTTATTTCTAAATTTATCTTTTTGATTGCCATTAATTATCATAATTACTTTTAGATTATTCTCAATTTATTCTTGATTATTTAAAAAGAGGAATGATGTTGGTCCCTAAATCGGAGATTCGTCGAAGATGTTAATGTTAAGTCATAAAACAATTATTTCAAATCCAAGATCCTTATTATAAAGGTATCATTTTAATTTTTCATTCAATTTTTATTTTATGTCTAAGGAATTTTATAATTTTTCATATTCTTGTCAAAAAAATTAATCTTGTTACCTTTCAAGTTGCATCACAATTATTTCCAGGTAACTCCAAAATTCCATTTACTCTCCTTAATTCATTATGACCATAAATTATTTCATCATTTTATCTTGAGCCCAATCCAAGTTTTAATTAATCCTAATATAATATTTTTTTATCTTTTCATAAAATTTTTCTTCTAGTTTCATTCCATGCCACACTGTTTCATTTATCTTATTTCACTTCCTCCCATTACTTAAACTTACTTTACCTCTTCATTCCTTCTTTTTTCGGCTGAACATCACATTACAGAACTATGGGTTTTTAATTGAATTTTTTTGTTGAAATAGTCACTATTCACTGTTAGTTACAATGATCAACTAATTCACATTGGCACAACCAATCAATCGACCAATTATTACTAATTTCGTTGGTGTCCCTAATGGTCGAACAAACAGTTGATTGATTTGATCAACCAATTCAAACAGTAGCCAATTTCATTGTTCCTCCTATTAATCGATCAACCATATCGTTTGTTAATCCTAAACACTTGACTGGTTGTGTAGTATATGAGATATCAGTTCAATTTTTAGTTTTTTCACACAATACCAAATGTTTTTTCATGCTTACTAACCTTATTCTACACACATTTTCATAGGTAAAACACATAAATTTACATTAACTAATTAAAACTTAATTCAAATCAAGGTTACTTATTAAGCACAATAAATTAAAGAAATAAGAACAACAAAGAACAATGTTTACTTATTTTCTTCCTCCTCTTCTCTTTAAAAAATGATCCCTCTTTATTAAAATAATGACACGATCAAAGAGTTAATGTCTTATCCCAAGTGCAGGAGTGTCGAAGTAATAAATAACCTGGCATGACCGGGGTCGAACCACAGGGAGGTGAATTATATAAATTACAAATAAAGAGAAAGATTTGAAGATAATAATAACAAAAAAGGAGTTGAAGAGAGTTTTGGGGTGTGATATTGATGTAATGATTAAACAATAATAAAACAGATGTCAAGGTTAGAGGATCTACTAATGGTATTTCAAATAAATATAATATAAACTCTTTTTATTACTCAATTGGAAATCACACACAAAGAAGGTTCCAATCGGATGATTTATCGTTATTAGCTAATTATAAATTATTAACATGATTATATTAATTATTTTATCTAAGTAACACCATACTTATAAATATCATCAGACATTCATGTTGCTAGTTTATGTTAACAACAAATCAAGTTCCTATCATAATAACGATGTCGGCTGAAGACTATGAAAGATCAAACATTTAATGTACCAAGTGTTATACAACACAAATCTAGATTAACCATTTACCAAGCAAGGTATTAAGAATTAGTAAGATAAAAAGATAAAACATGCTAATAACAAATTTTCTTGGATATAAACATTAAAGTCCATGTTGAATTTATATTATACCTATTCTAACATCATTAGTAAAACCTTTTCACCTTGACATAACTAACTTAGCTAAACATAATGAAGAAGAAGAACATAAATAAACAAGATAAGAACATGATTATGATATAAATTAACTAAGTATAGGAAAGGAAATGAAAAAGCATAAACAAGAGATTAATATAGCATGAAAGAAAACTTGAACATTATAAAGAAAGAAAGCAAGAAGATGATTTTGATCTGAAAAATAATATGATTAAATACATGGCAAATGCCTCCTTTTACAGGCTAAGATTCAAAACTATTGATTGGTAGGCAATCATTGATTTGGTGGCTGGTTTTTGACATTGTTGGCTGCTGGTTCTTGATATTGTCGGCAGATTTTTGATATTGTTGGCTGCTGGTTCTTGATATTGTTGGCTGGCCAAAATGTCATTGCTAACATCAGAATTTGAGCCCTTTGTTCAATGAAAGCTATGGGAAATTGACTCAGCTTTTCAACTAAAAAAACCAGAGCTCATTTGGACTTCTAGAACTCAAGATATGAGCTGAAAACTGAACAGTGTTTGAGTTGTAGGACAGGTTCCGACTTCTCCGTTGTTACTAAGATTTGAACTTGAAAACAGTAGAATTAAGTCTTGGACTCTTCATGAAAGTTTTAGGTCTATGTCTTAACTTTCCATCCATATAAAGTAGACCTAAATCCGAGTTCTACAACTCCATGTATGATCCAATAACCGAATGATGTTCCAGTTTGGAATTGAACCAGCATCTCTTCTCTTAGCCTAGTCCTCTTTTGTCTCTTCACTTTCAATAGTTAATCACATCAATCAATCCTTTGAATTGTGAGATATACCTGCATTCAAAACAAGCATTTATCATAAATTAAAGATATATTATATTATTAGACTTGTTATTATAAAACATACTTTAGTTAGGGAATTTAACGATACTTTAGTGAAATATGATGATATAAAGCCTTAATGAGAATGCACTTTTAAGTACTAATCAAATAACCCTTGACATTCTTAAATTTCTTGCTTATATCCCTTCCTTTTCTCTTTTTAATCCTTCAATTTATCACTTTTTAGTGTTTCTAACAAGAATTTTCCATGGATTTAGTTTAATTTCCCTCTCTTTTTTTCAACAACATGGCCGGCCATTTGGCTTCTTTAGGAAGCTAAGTTTTTTATTTATATTTCTCATATAACTCATATTTACGATCATGCCTTTGTTCTTTAATCCAATTATTTTTTTTTATTTTACATGGTATCTCATCTCATGCTATTTTTAAAACTTATTGTAACTCAAGATTTAAAGTCATGAATATTCATCTCTAGTCATTTATTTCACATACTTTATTATTTTTATTATTCAATTTTTTTTATCATCAAGTTAAAATTTTAGGGTTTCACTACTATCCCAATGTTTTAAATATGGTTTTACATTTTCCTTTTTTAAACAAAAATTTTATCCTCGAAATTAAAACCCATACCTATATCCGGAAATAATTTGGAATATTTTTTCCTCATTTTTATTCTCCTTTCCAAGTTTCTTCATCGATTTGGGAGCTTCTCCACAACACCTTTATCACAAGGATCCATTTTGTTTCTAAGTCCCTTTTCACTTCGATCTAGAATTTTTACTGGTCTTACTTCCAAAATCAAGTCCTTTTTAATCTCTAAGGGAACTTTGTGGCAGTATTCGAGTGAGATCTATTTCTGCCTTTTAAAGCAATAATACATAGAACACGTTGTGTATCTTTTCTAGATGCAGGGGCAACATTAGCTTATAGACAACTAGACCTATCCTTTAAATAATCTCAAAAGGTCTTATGTATCTCGGCGTTAACTTCCCATTCATGCCAATTCTCATGATCTTTTAAGGTACGACCTTTAAAAACATTTGATTCCCTACTTCAAACTCAAGAGGCCTCCTCCTATTATTTACATATCTCTTCTATCTATCTTGAGTTATCTTCATTCTTTCTTTGATAACCTTCACCTTTTCAATGGTGATCTACACTTAATCTGGCCCTATCAACTTCATATCTCCTACCTCTTCCCAATATATCGAAGTTCGACACCTTCGTCCATATAATGCTTTAAAAAGAGCCATTTTGATCATTTCCTGATAGCTATTATTATAAGTGAACTCCATTTAGAGGTGAATTGTCTTTCGAGTTTTATCTAAATTCCAATACATATGATCTCAATAAATCCTCTAAAATCTAAATTGTCTTCTCAAATTGTCCATCCATCTGAGGACAAAAGGCAGTGCTCAAGTTTAACTTTGTCCCTAAGGCATTTTGGATGCCAAGTCAAAGACGAGAAGTAAATCTAAGGTCACGACCATATAGAACTAATATGGATACTCCATGTAATTTGACCCTTTCATTTACTTATAATCTTGCCAACTTATCAGTTGGCATCCATCATTTTCATAGGTAGAAGTAAAACAGACTTAGTTAGTTGGTCCACCACCACCAATATAACATCATTACCTCTCTTTCCTCTAGATAATCCAAATACAAAATCTATAGTAATATCTTCCCACTTCCATTCAAGTATCAAAAGGGATTGTAAAGTCCCTTCAAGCTTTTAGACTTTTGATGTTCCATCTTTACTTGTTGACATATCCTATACTTAGCCACATAATTTGCTATCTTTTTATTTATGTTGGACCATTAATAAAATTCTTTCAAATCTTTATACATTTTTATGCTGCCTGGATGCACAACAAACCTAGATTCATACGTCTTTTTTAAAATTTTCTCCGCAAAGGCCTTATCATTAGGTAGATACATCATTCTACCATTGTTATCATTCTGCCTTCTAGAATGTGGAAAGGAGTTTTAACTCCTGATTTTCATTTTATTTGTTACTATCTCCACTTCTCCATCTTTTTTTGAGTTTTTAACATTTTATCTCTAAAAACTAATCACGTTTTAAGTTGTGCTAACAGGGACCCCTTATATCCAATTCTTATTTATGGATCAAACTTCTTTAATTCTATTACTTCTCTTTTATCCCAAACAATCAATTCACTAACCACTGCCTTTTTCCTTAAGGCTAAGAGCATCATCAACAACATTAGCTTCCCTTAGTGATAATCTATCACACAATCATAATCTTTAATCAACTATATCCATCATCTTTCTAATATATTTAACTCTTTCTTTGACATCAAATACTTCAAACCTTATGATTTGTGAAGATTTGGACTTATAGCATATACAAATAATGTCTTTATACTCTTGAAGCAAAAATCATGGTTGCCAACTCTAAATCACAAACATGATAGTTGGCCTCATGGGGTTTTAATGATGCATTAACACACAACACAATCCCTTTTTTGATGCATCATTATATACAACAAAGTCTTCTAACCCTAAGGGAAGCGTCAATACAAGGATAGTTATAAGCCTTTTTTCAGCTCTTGAAAGGTTTCTTCACACTATCTCGACCATTCCCACTTTATTGCCTTCCTGGTTAGTCAAGTCAAAGGGGTTGCTAGCATGGATAACCCTTCAACAAACCTATTGTACCCAGTAAGTCCAAGGAAACTATGAATCTTCGTCATGTTTATGGGTTTCTCCCATTTCAATACTACTTCCACCTTCCTTAAATCTACATATTTCCATTTTCTGATATGATATTCCTTAAGAACACCACTTCTTTTACCCATAACTCATGTTTACATAGCTTGGCATATAACTGATGGTCTTTCAATGTCTACAACACACATCTCGAATATTGTTTATGCTCTAAAATTGAGTTTGAATATATCAAATTATCGTCTATAAATATTACTAGCTATAAATTTGTCCAGATACATATGGAAGACTTTATTTATTAAATCCATAAACACTGTTGGAGCATTTGTCAACCTAAAAAGCATCACTAGAAACTCATAATGCTCATAATGAGTCCTAAAAACAGTCTTTGGAACATCAGACTCTTTAATTTTTCAACTGATAATATCTTGTTCTTAACTATATATTTGAAAACACTTGTGAAAACGAGTATTTATTGTTTATTGTCACTCTGCTCAACTTTCTGTAAGCAATACAAAGTTAAAAAATGTCATCTTACTTTTTCATGACTGGCACCCTAATTGAGTTGATCTACCTGGTATGTTCACAATCATTAATTGTTGATAACTCTAAGTCAGTTGCACATAAACTCGACAAATCCTCATTATTTCTTCTTATTTTGGCATTTCTATTTGGAAGCTAAAAACTCCATTTAGAATCCAATAATTCTGGTAATCCCAAATAGATACCAATCAATCCGACAATCGTTACTTGGATGCCTATCATTCTGACATTCTTGTTTGGAAGCCAATAACTCCGTTAATCCTAAATAGATACCAATCAATCAGACAATCTTACTTGGATGCCACTTATTCTAGCATTCCCATTTAGAATCCAATAATTCTGGCAATCCTAAATGGATACCAATCAACCCGACAATCCTTATTAGGATGCCCATCATTCTGACATTCTTGTTTGGAATATATATAACAATTTATATGTTGAAGTAAGAATTGTCAGAGTTACTGGCTTCCGAACAAAAATGTCAGAATGAAAACAGTTACTATTGACTTTTAATGGAAAGATTATTAAATATTGAGGTGTTAAGCACCTACCTAATATCTATTGTCATGAGACTGACCTTAATAGTTGTGCAGCTTTTGCAACCTTTGCAACTTCTCCTATATCATCATATTAAAAAAATATTTCAAATCCAAGATTCTTATTATAAAGATACCATTTTAAATTTTCATTCAAATCTCATTTTATGTTTAAGGAATTTCATAATTTTTCATATTCTTATCAAATAATTTAATCTTGTCACCTTTCTAGTTCCATCACAATTATTTTCTGGTATCTCAAAAATTCCATTTACTCTTATTAATTCTTTATGACCATAAATTATTTCATCGTTCTATCACGAGACCAATCCTGGTTTAATTGGTCCTCATATAATATTTTTGATCTTTTCATGAAGATTTTCTTCTAGTTTCATTCCATGCAACACTATTTCATTCATTTGGTTTCACTTCCTCTCATTACTTTAATTTACTTCAGCTCTTCATTCTTTCTTTTTTGTTTGGTCGAACATTATATTATGAAACTATAGGTTTTAATTGATTTTTTTTTTGAAATAGTAATAATTCACTGTAGTTAGAATGATTAACTAGTTCATATTGACACAATCAATCGGTTGATTGTTATTACTAATTTCATTGGTGTTTCCTAACGTTTGAATAAATGATTGAGCAAATTGATTGACTGAAGTAAATAGTAGCCAATTTCATTATTCTTCCTATCAAACGGTCGACCAGATCATTTGGTAATCCTATACAGTCAACCGGTTGTGCAGTACATGAGACATTAGTTCAATTTTCATTTTTTTTAGACAATACCCAACGCTTTTTCAAGCTTATTAACCTCATTCTATCATAAAATATATATATTTTTTATTGTGCCCCTATTGAATCAATTTATTCCTTTAGATTTATCCATTTGTTACTCATTCATTCTTAGTTTTTCTAATCTTCATTTTTAAACCAAATTGACTCTTAAATTCAAATTGACTTTTCAATTAAGCCCTTTATTGATTTCTAACTTGGCTATTTATTTCAAAACCATCATTGAACTTTAAAATTCTTTCAATCTTAGCCAAATTAAATCAAATTAAGCAATTTTTTAAATCTCTTCTTCAATTGAAATCTCGATTATGACCCAAAAATTCTTAAACTTAAATTTTGCATATGATACTCAATTATTTGTCAAATTTCAACCCCAACTATATATATATTATGATTATTTTTATCACCTAAAAATGACTAAAATGACTAAATTTATTAAATAGAAATATTTTTTTTGTTTTTCAAAAAAATAAGGGGAAAAAAATTAGGTTATGACAAAACTTCTCGAGCCTAGGCCTACCATTTTAAGGGGAA
>Ga0325411_1005609_pt1 | contig 13878 bp, 6 predicted proteins | sample PopdelMetagenome_13_FD_206181 | JGI IMG/M metagenome (GOLD analysis project Ga0325411, IMG submission 206181) | Populus deltoides microbial communities from Bellville, Georgia, United States - Xylem-PdIQD-R4 | ecosystem: Host-associated > Plants > Phyllosphere > Stem > Wood/Secondary xylem... | reverse complement strand
CTAATTTTTACTTGAAACAATGTATTAAAAGATAATATAAAATTATTTATTAATTTCACTTAATTACTTAAATTTTTAGATTAAATTAGTTATTTTATGATATATAAAATAATAAAAAAAACCTAACATTTTTCCTCTCCTCACAAGTTGTAGTTAATTCTATTTTTTTTTCTTAGTTTTCATGATAGTTGTAGTTCCTTCCTAGAGCTTAAAAAAAAAAAAACTGAGTTTTTGAGAAATATTTCATATTTATTTTTTTATTCGATTGTTTGTCTCTCCATTAATTGAATTACAGGCACTTAAACAAGAGAAATAAAACAGGGATACTCGATTAAAAACTCAGTTTTTTTCTATAGTTTCAAAACAATAAATTTAGGGTCAATATCTAATTAATTAATATTATATCAAGTAAACTTGTTATAGCAAGTTAATGCTACTGATTTAAATCATGTTAGGGAACAATTATTCGCAACATGGCAATCTTTGATCGGGCTGCTTGCCCTCAACACCGAAAAACGAGAGGAGGGGCACATGGTCAACAATGGTTAAAGCTTTGAAAATAAGTGCAGAGAAACATCTTGTCAGCTGTCACAGCCATGTTCAAGACATTTTAGAGGTCTAAAGGCAGATAGTGAAAGCTCCATAAGAGGTGAGATGAATCTGGTCTGTCATGACAAATCACCTGACATTATGGTTTTTGATTGAAGGAAAACGGGCTTCCATTATTGTTGATCATTCTAGCTTTTGGAATCGAGGGTCTCCGTCTAGCTGATAGGCCAGCCACCCCATTGCTTCACAAACACAATCATTGTGGCTAATTTTCTATTTTGGTGGCTTAAAACAAATGTAATAAATCTGACCTTCAATCATGATACAGAGTGAGTTCACGTCAGAAGCCGGTCCGAAACTTGATCCATTCAGATTTGAAAATTTTGGCGTTCGTACGGTATTCCAGATGGAAAAATATTCATCCCGTAGGCGTTGCTTCTCGTTCTTCCAGGATTGGCACGATAAACTGTTTTTTTCTCTTGAAAACATGATAAAATAATGAATATTTTTATTTTTAAGATTTTTATTTTTAATATTAATACATAAAACGATATAAAGATTCATCAAAATACTCTGAATATATCAGGCCAATGAGATGATACGCTTTTAAAATCGTTTTTTTTTTTTTTAATGTCAATTAACACATCAATTGACATGAGAATACCTCTGCAATGATAGATGACAAGAAAACAATAGACTATTATTTACGGAACCGTCAATGACTCCTTTGCTGATGGGGGTGATTGGCTAACTGGAAAAAAACAAATTTAATCTACTTTTAATATTTCTTTTCTTGTGAAATAGTGTTAAGTAGATCCTGATATTGGCGATTCATGAAAAAAGCAAATCAATACCATGGGCCAGACTCCAGAGAGGGAAGTGACACCGACATGGATGCGAGGATGAGTTGGAGACTGGCGGCTTCGGTCATTCTGAGATTGTTAGGCAGTTGATGCCTATTGACTAGTCACAAGAAGCGAGTTGTGAAAACTAAAAACACCTAAAGCCGACAGAGAACAATATCAGTCACGCGGTTGCATTCTCAACACAACAGAAATGGTTTCACAATCAATTCTGTTTTCCATATTCTTGGTCGTCGTTCTACTTTTGTTATTTCTTTTACTACAATTTTCAGCACGGAAATTTTAAGAAATTGTGAATTGTGCTACGAGATCCTAGCAAACCCAAGAAGTTTAGGAGAAAAAGTTTGTGTTAGATAATCAATTAATTTTTTAATTCTAACAAATTTATTCATTCTTTCTAGTTAAGATGGCCGGTAACTTATATCTGGTATCCAGTAGGTCAAAGTAATTGATACCTGCAAAAAATCCTCTTCAGTAAAAATGAGACTCTCAGATGCTTAAGTAAATATTTATTTATAGAGAGAAAATGCAATGATATTTTAAAGAAATAGATTCTGAAAATACGTATGCTGAAAATATTGAGAATGAAGAGGTTGTGAACCTGGAGTTTGAAGGATTTATAAGCTTTTTATAGCTCATGAGTCTTGTTCTTTTATAAATAGGAAGGGCTGAAGAAGCATTTCATATGTGATATTTTGAATTATATTTCACTCAAAATAATAAGTATTGGATCAATATAAAATATTGAGGGACCTGCATGGAGGTCTTGAAAAACTATAGAGGGAATGGTGGGCTCAGAGCAAGTTGTCTAAGCCTATTAAAGGTGGAAAATGGGTTCAGACACGCTGCCTAGGGTCTATAGTTGTTGGGTCCAGGCAGTGTCTGGACCCATTCTTTTTGGGTTGTTAAGGGTTTTAAACCTGTTAAATTTGTGTTTATTAGTAGCCCTTAAGTTTTTGTAATATTGAAACGCAAAAACTTATAAAAATACACAGTTACCATGATGACTTCGTCAAAAAGATTTCATATGAGAAGAGAGGTGGAAAATTCAGGTAATAAACCGAAGAGCCCATGTGTAGGGGCATGCACCATGGTTGGAAAAAAAAATTATAAATACGTAGAGGGGAATCGTGGAGGAACTTATATTTAGAAAAAATTTCAGAAAGGTAAGGTGAAATCATAGAGGAATCCATCCTTATAGTTTTTTTTCTAACAAGTGAAGAAATCTGTTGAGGAGGAGCCTATACTTAGAAAACATTAAATGGTTGAAGAAACCTAAGGAAGATGAGCCTGTACTTAGAAAATTTTTCTAAGAGATTGAAAGAAATCCAATTAGGGTGAACCTATATTTAAAAAAAAATTCTAAGAGGTTAAGGGGAACATATAGAGAGTGAAGCCCGTACTTAGAAAAATTTTAAGTGCCTAAGGGAATCCAAATAAGGGTGAGCCTACACTTAAAAAAATCTCTAAGTGGCTAAGGGAAACCCAAATGAGGAACCTATTGGAGGAACTCCCATCTCCAAACTCATTAGAGGAACTCAACTCCCATTTGAGAAACTCTCGTTGGAGGAACTTCTTTTAGAGGAACTCTTATTGGAAAATCTCTCCTTGTAGGAACTCTCATCTCTAAACTCATTGGAGGAAATCAACTCTCATTGGAGAACTCCTATTAAAGGAACTATTATTGAAGGAACTCTTTTTAAAGGAACTCTCACTAAAGGAACTCCCCTTGAATGAACTCTTATCTTTAAACTCATTAGAGAAACTCCTATTTGAGGAACTCTCATCTCCAAACTCATTAGAGGAACTCGACTTCCAAGAAAGAAACTCTCACTAGAAAAACTCTCATCTCCAAACTCATTAGAGGAACTGAACTCTCATTAGAGGAACTCTCATCTCCAAACTCATTAGAGGAACTGAACTCTCATTAGAGGAACTCTCATCTCCACTGGAGGAGCTCTCATTGGAGGAACTCTCATCTTTAAACTCATTGAAGGAACTCAACTTTTATTGAAGAAACTCTCATCTTCAAACTCATTGGAGGAAATCAACTCCTAGTTGAAGAACTCTCATCTCTAAACTCATTGGATGAACTCAACTCTCATTTGAGAAACTCTAGTCTCTAAAATCATTGAAGGAACTCAACTCTCATTGGAGGAACTCTCATCTCCAAACTCTTTAGAGGAACTTAACTCTCATTTGAGGAACTCTATTTGAAGAAGCTCCTACCAAATAAGCTCCCACTAAAGGAACTCTTATCTCCAAACTCATTGGAGGAACTCAACTCCCATTGGAGGAATCAAAAGTCATTAGAGAAACTCTCACCTTTGAACTCATTCCAGAAACTCAACTCTTATTGGAGGAATGCATTAAGGGTAGAGCCCATGCTTAGAAAAATTTTAGGTGGCTAGGGGATACCTATGGGAGGATAAGCCCATTCTTAGAAAAAATTTTAATGGCTGAGAGGAACCTAAGAATGGTATTGTTATTGCATTAGGTAGACTAAGTCAATTCTTTGAAGAGTGGTGTTATTGCACTAGAAAAAGTTATACCAATCATTTGAAGAGTTTTCAATAAGTGGAGCTCGTCCAACAAGTGAAAATCACCTGATAGGTGAAGCTCATCCAGTAGATGGAAATCACCTAGTAGGTGGAACTTGTATTGTAGGTGGAACTCACCTGGTATGTGGAGATCATCCAATAGGTGTACCTCACCTAGTGGGTGGAGCTCGTTAGGTAGGTGGAACTCGTCTTTTATGCATCATTAGAGCTCTTCAAGTCACAATGACACCCTTTGACGTGTACAAGCCTCCATAAATATTATAGGCGTAGCCTTGGGGTATAGCCATGGGTGTAGTCGTAGGCACAATCACCGTTGTGTTGTGATTTTGTCAACCATGAAAAATGCTTTTAAGAAACAAGAATAAACTGGATTTGTGTTTAGTTTTCCACAACAACATCAATAATGAGGTCAATGAATTGGATTTGGGTTCAGTTTTCCATAACAACACCAATGATGAGGTCCCAAAAAATCCAAATAGTTTAGGAGCAAAACTTATGTGTTAGGTAATCGATTAATTTATTGGTTCTAGCAATTTGATTTATTTTTTCTAGCCAAGGTTATTGGTATCTTATAGTTGTTGCCTGGTATGTCAAATTGGTTGGTACATGTAAAATGTCTCTTTTGGTAGAAGTGGGGACTCTCGGATGCTTAAGTAAGTATCTTTTTAAAAGAAAAAAAAAAGTACAATAATATTTTAGGGAGATAAACTCTGAAAATATATGTGATAAAAATTTTAAGAATGACGAGATTATAAACCTGGAGCTTGAAAGATTGGTGGGCTTTTTATAGCCCATAAGTCTTGTCCTTTTATAAAAAGAAAGGGATGAAGAGTCAGTTTATCCCCATGATATTTTGAATTATATTTTATTTAAATTAATATATATTAAATTAGTATAAAATATTGAAGAACTCATGTGGAGATCTCAAAAAATTACTAAGAAAGTGTTGGGTTCAAACAAATTGCCTCAGCTTTTTAGGAGCGGAAAATGAACCCAAGTGTGCTGCATGAGGTCATGGTTGTTGCCTAAATCCAAATTTTTTAGATTAGTAGGAGTTTTGAGCTCGTTAAATTTAGATGTGAACAGGTTTTTTTATAAGATAAGAGAGGATGAGATTCAAGATTATTTTTTTTCCCCTTGAATGAGTAAATTGACTGGTATATCACATGATCAAAAACCTTTCCTTTTTCTAATGATATAATAATACATAGAACATGGTAAAGAGGAAATCCTGCCATAAATAAAATAAAGATTTTATCTAATTTAGGGTGTCTCATCGTGTTTTTTTAAATTTTAAATTTTTTTATTTAAAATTAAAAATTATATTTTTGGATTATTTTGATGTGCTGATGTCAAAAATAATTTTTAAAAATAAAAAAATTATTTTAATATATTTTTAAATAAAAAATACTTTAAATTATCACCGTAACCATAATCTCAAATACATTCTTAAGGGAGACATGATTGGTTAGAATATTGACCCGTTATATGACAACAGCTTTTTCATTTAGTCAATGGCCTTTGGCAATTGATACAGCCAGCCCCTATCTGCCGCGCATCATAATTCAAGTCTTCTACAGAGTCATAGATGCGACTCAAGCTTGATCAAAACTAAAGTGCAAGAGAATTCCAAGAGGTCAGGTTGCAGAGGAGATGGGCTCCAAGGCCTCTCTTTGCTTTTAAAAGCCAACCTAATCCCATTTTACCAAAATTATTATATAAACATCTGGGTACTTCCTGTTCAAATCGCTTTCTTCAAAAAAACTTGGCCCCTTGGTCTCATAATCAGTACCTGCGATCTACACTACCTGCCTTCTTACCCATCACTTCCAAAATCTTGTGTTTCTGTTGGGTTTTCACAGAAATCATATTCCCCAGGGCATCCTAGATAAGTAGTATTATTTACACCTTTTCCACTTTCTTGTTCGACAATCGGATACGAATTTGAGCACATTTCATTTCCATACTAATGGTGATTGAATCTATGGATCCACCTTCCTATCCCACCAATCTACAAGCTCCCGCTTACAATCCTTCTTTAAGGTCGACCTCAGATGGAGAATCTCCGTTCGACAGTGAAACGACTGACTGCTACCATGCTGTTTTGAAGTACATACATGACATCTTAATGGAAGATGGCTTGGGGGATAAAACCTGTATGTTACAGGATAGTCTCGCACTCCAAGCTGCTGAAAAGTCACTTTATGATGTTATCGGCGAAGAGTATCCATCTTCTTCGGATCATTGCCCTCCTTGTTTAATGAATATCAATGAGCGCCCAGATGAGCATTTCACTCCAACTAGAAGTGTTCAATCTTCTGTTACACAGCCATTTGACTCTCCTAAAAGCATGCCGTATTTACATATAGAAACGCAGCCTTTTGGACAGTTCAATGGAGTCATGGGAAGTGCTAACAAGTCCATTCCATATAGTCATTCTATCAAATTTTCTTCAATGAGAAATGTATCAGATCCTCAAGAGCTAGAGAGAGAGGTGATGGCAGACAGAATACAGAAGAATGGAAGGAACTACTCATCAATTCAGACAAGGGGAAGGAGGAATCATCAGCATGACAATAATGGCTACTTAGAAGAAGGGAGAAGCAAGAAGCAATCTTCGGTCTCAGAGTCCCTACACTTGGAGCTTCTTGATGATACCTATTTGTATAATATTGAGAATGGAGGACACATACCGTGTCCTCTGTACGGTAATTTACCAAGTACAAGGAACAAGAAGTTTGTGCAAAGTGAGCAATCAGCAGCTTCTGATATGCGCACGAGAGCACTGGCTACTAAAAGAGAGACAGACCTGTGGACTCTGCTAATTCTTTGTGCACAAGCTGCAGGAAGCGGGGATCTAAAGACAGCTAGTGGGAAATTACAGCAGATTAGGCAACATTCTTCTCCTTTGGGGGATGCAAATCAAAGATTGGCACATTATTTCGCTAATGGCCTTGAGGCACGCCTTGCTGGCACTGGAATGCCACTCTCTGGACCCATTACACAAAGTTCGACAACAGCTGCTGACATCCTGAAAGCTTATGAGCTCTATGTTACAATATGCCCTTTCAGGAAGATGACAAATGTGTGCGCGAACAGAACAATTTCTAGAGTAGTAGGTAAGGCAACAAGCGTGCACATCATTGATTTTGGCATTAGCTACGGATTTCAATGGCCTTGCTTTATCTACAGGCAGTCATTAAGGCCTGGAAGACCTACCAAGATTCGCGTTACGGGAATTGAGCTTCCCCAACCAGGTTTCCGGCCTGCAGAAAGGGTTGAAGAGACTGGCCGTCGTTTACAAAGATTTGCTGACAGAATGAAGGTTCCGTTTGAGTACAATGCTATAGCCCAGAAATGGGAAACTATTCAATATGAGGATCTCAAGATCGATAGAGATCGCGATGAGGTGATTATTGTCAACTGTATGTACCGATTGAAGAACTTACCTGACGACACGATGGTGGTCAACAGCCCCAGGGATGCCGTTCTTAAATTGATTAAGAGAATCAATCCCGATATATTCCTCCATGGAGTTAGTAATGGTTCTTACAATGCTCCCTTCTTTGTCACAAGGTTCCGTGAGGCATTGTTCCATTACTCTGCATTTTTTGATATGCTTGAAGCTACTGCACCTCGAGAAGATCAAGAAAGATTGCTGTTCGAGAGGGAAACGATTGGAAAGGATGCTATAAATGTGATAGCATGTGAGGGTACACAAAGGGTTGAAAGGCCAGAGCCATACAAGCAATGGCATATGAGGAATTTGAGGATTGGATTTAGGCAGGTCCCATTACATCAAAGCATCATTAAAAGAGTGAAAGACATTAAACATGATTATCATAAAGATTTTATCGTTGATGAGGATGGACAATGGATACTTCTTGGATGGAAGGGGAGAATAATCCATGCTGTTTCAGCTTGGAAACCTGTCCAGGAGTAACACATAAAACTATGGTGTTTTTGCTTCTTCTTCTTTTTTTGTAAAGTAATTTTATACTTTACTGCTTAGCGTCTGTGGATTATGATCCACGTTGAGCTACTACAACAGCCCTCTTTCAATTGTTTACTGTGCATCTAATATCATAAACACTGAATAATTGGCCGGAAGAGGAGTCCTCTGAACATGCCCGGCCGACTATCTTGGATTACAGGACTAGTGAATATATAGTTTCATTGCTTTGAGTTATGAACCAAGAAGATACAAATTCCTGAGCAGATATGCAACAAATGAAACTCTTTGCTTTCCTTAAATCAGTTTGGAAAGAGGCTTAGTGAGACAAATCATTACACATAATCCCATTGCACAAAAAGGCTGAATTACATTTTGATCCCTACATTTTATGACTGTGTGATTAGATCCTAAACCATTAAACCAATCAAGATTAGAAAAACTCTCCTTTGTCCCTAAAGTCTTCGTATATTTACTATAGTTTTAAAATACGGAGATAATTGTTCACATAAAGTCCATATCATATATGAGGTATATACATAAGATGGTAGGTTACTTTTTGGTAGATGTTAGAAGAAAAATAATAATATAAACTTTTAGAAAAATAAATAAATGGGGCCAATCGAAAAAACTATAAGGACTAGATTATTTAATCCAAATATCAAGAATTAAAAAACATAAAAATAAAGTATGGAGATTAAAAGCTAAATGGTATAGAAAAATATATGTATTGGATTGAAAAAAATAATAATATTTTATAATGATCTTGCTTCTCTGTTTACACACAAAATATTAAACTTGATATATCTTGACATTTAAAGAACACTTAGAGTGTGGTTGTGGTTATTTTTTAAAGTGTTTTTCATTCAGAAAAGCATGTTAATAATATTTTTTTATTTTTTAAAAATTATTTTTAAAATTAGTACATCAAAATAATTTGAAAACATTAAAAATATATTAATTTAAAAAAAATAAAAAAATTAAATTTTTTTAGAAACGCTTTCCACCAAATGATCGCTAATCTCTGTGAGTAAATATTTGGTCAACACACTTATTTATTCCAATCATCACCTAACTCTCAATTGAGTACCCAAATTAATATATATTTTTTAGTTAGGTACCCTATCATCTATCACACTTTATCCATCTGTGATCAATCCGTAGGAAACAAATGTTAGCATCATGAAAGGTCATAAATTTTACTTTATTATTAGTTCATGCCCGCTTCGCTGATAAATTTTTAAAATATAAAAAAAATATTAAGAGTATAAAAAAAAAATTATTGTTTTATTTTACCTGATTTAATAAATCAATTTTGAAATCTCACAATCTAATTATTTGTCTAACTCAAGTTTTAAACTAAATCAGACAGGAGTTATCCCTAAATTAAATTGATTGATTTCACGGATCCAAATACAATCTTGATAATCGGTAAAAACATAGCTTAATTTTTGATAAAATTTCAAATTTATAACTTTTTTAACAAAAAATATTAAGATAATGATATATTGGATCGATCTCAATCCCCAGTGAATCATGTCATGGACTATATTGAATTTAATAATTTGTTTTTTATAAAATATTTTTTAATTATATGGTAACAAAATTGAGCACCGACCTAAAAATAAAAATTTTATTTTGAGACAGTGATAACCCTATAAAAAGTAAAAAATAAAAACAAATCATACAGTTTATTTCTCAACCAATCCAATATTATAAGATAAAATCAAGAAAAAACAATTAACGAATAAAACACCAACCTAACACCATAATTATTAGACCCGACCCAAGAATTGACCCGATAAACCTTGGTCAACTTGGGAAAATTAAAAAAAAAATAGGATTTTAAATTCTCACATTAAAAAGTTAAGAAATAATTCATGTGGATGTAGGTTATACATGTTGTAAATAATAAACTTTAAAAGATTTTTTCAAAAGATTTTTTTATCTCACATTGAAAAGATATAATCTTTTCTTTTTAAGTTGAAGTATTTAAATCAAAAAAATTTCTTATCACACATTGAAAAACACAACTTTTTCTTCTAAACATAAAGTATATATACTAATAGGCTTTCAATCTCATATTGAAACATTAAAAGCTTTTTCTAGTATTTATATAGTAAACTTTGATTAGGGTTGGTAACCAACAAAGAAAAAATGGTAGGATTGGGCGTATAAGGTTGGGTCGAGCTAGTGAAAAACCATTGATTCTCCCCGCCCTATATACGCAAGGCAACGTCTATGCTAAATGTACATTACCTTTTGTCTTCCTTGATAATTTATTATATTCCGCATGAATGTCATATAAAAGATATCCCCCTAACATGAGCTGGTATACTTACTTCTTTATAAATTAAACATTAAAAAATAATAAAAGTCTAATTAAAACATAAACTCAAAATTTATTTTTTAAAAAATAACATATCAAATAATGCATTATTATTACAAGAGTTAGTATTGACCTCTTAATAAACTAAACATTAAAAAAATCATCATAATATAATGAAAACATAAATCTAAAATTTATTTTAAAAAATTAACATATCAAGTAATGCATTATTATTAAAAAATAAAAAATAAATAAAATGAGGAAAGAATGAGGTCAGGCCAAGCCAGAGCTTAGCCCATGCCTAAAAGGCCCGCTGCAATATCAGGCCCAGTCACGTGGAACTTCATTATTTTTTTGTTAGATAATAAGGTAGATGACATGTCGTGTGCCCCTGCTAAATTTCAAAAAAAAAAGTGGTTGACGACATGTCGTTTGGCATATCTAGATTTTGGCCATCACAGTGGCTAGAAAATCAGGGTGGCTGATTTTTTTCTTCTAGAAACCTATTTTCAACCCAAAACACCTAGAAAACACTTTAATAACCTTTTTAAACCAATCTTTAACCTCCAAAAGCGTAAAAAACTTGTCAAAAACCCAAAATCAATTTGGAAACCAATTTCTTCCCAATCTCAAATCTAGTTTTTTTGACACTTTCAAGATAAGAAAAAACACTCAAGTCAAACTCTTTTCATCATATTGAACCATTTGGAATAAAAAGCTAACATTTTGGTGGTCGGGATTGAAAAATGATATTTTTTCTCTCTAGACTGGATTTCAGCCATTTTTTCTTTCTCATCTCACCCATTAAGGACTGAAAACAATGAAAATGAAGTTTAATATCGAAATGAAAGTTTAAAAAATGCAAAGGACCAGTCACCTTAAAGCAAAAACATATGGGGGATAAAAATATACTTCACAAATAAATTTGAATGCGTCACTTATATTACCCTTGTTTTGCACTTCAGTCCTTTATTTTTCAATTCAATCCTCGCCTAAAAAAAACATTCAATTATGCTCTAATTTGGGTTCAATTATGCTAAAATAAAGTTTGAGGATCAAATTGAAAATTTTTTAAGATTGCATTATTGCAATCCATAGTAAAATGTGAAAGGATGAATAGTATACAGTAAAAACTCAACATCATTTAGCTTTATGGATAATATGAAATATGTTTGATTTAATGTTTTCCCCCTCCAAAATTAGTGGTTAAATATTGAACTCATTAGTCCCTCTAATATTTCGGTATCATTAAGATAGCCACTTATCGTTTTTATTAATGCGACCCATCTATTTCATGGTCTTATGCAATGAGAACCTTCCATCCCCTCATATCCATGTCAAATTGTTAAGTTTAACGGAAATTGTTCAAATTCATTACAAAAGGTCATTAATTGGCCATTGAAAAAATAATTAGACTTAACTTGACTAGACAGGTAGCAGTACTACGTCGCAGGCCGAGTTAAGTTTTTTAATATAAATAAATATATATTTAAGTGCTGATAATCCAAGTCAATTTAGGATGATTCAAAAAACATATGATGCAGAATATAAGATTGAAATAAACCTGTAAAAAAAACAGAAAGAAATCACAATGTTTGAGGTCTAATAATCTAATGTCAAATAATAAAATTGAAAAAAAATCATTTTAAAAAATAACATTGAAAAATATCAAGAAAAAGATAAGAAAATATCAATTAAAAAAATAAGGACCATAATTAGATAAAAAAAAAAAAAACTAAAAGACATAAAAGGATGAGTGAAAAAATGAAAAAAATTCAAGAAAAAGATAAAACACAAAAATAAAAGCAATTAAAATAATGAGGACCAAATTGAATAGAAAACTTAATGAAATAAAATGCAAAAAAATTAAACTTCTAAAAATGTTAAAAGCAAGACAAATACTAATCAAAAAAATAAAGATCAAAACCGATAGAAATAGAAATTAAAGGACACAATCAATGTTTGGAGGGATATAAATTAATTTTTAAGCTAGGAGATAGAAAAGAGAGAGAGAAAAAAAAGTCATTAGAGCTCAACCACACCTTCGACGTTAACATGCGCTCCACTAAAGCGAAAACAATGATGTGCCACTACAAAAGCCATCACAAACAGCTGATTTTGGTAACCAAACGGTCCCTCACACACCTCCCAAAGGGCGTGGAGGCCTCCACATGTTGACGTGTATGCTTTTTAATAGTATTTAAGTTTTAAAAATTACCACACAACCCCTAGATCAACACTAAAATAACAAAAAACCATAAGGAAAGGACAAAAACACCCTTGGAACCATGCTTATATTTTTTTTATTAAAGTAAAATTATGTAACTTCACTATTTTTAAAAAATGAAAAGACAAAAATGTTATCATGTGCAAGTTTAATGTCGATTTGCTTTTAAAGGTATCAACATAATTTTACTATGCAAATAATATTAAAAAGATAAAAAAAAAAAACTTTGGATTAAAGTTATATATTTTTTTTCTTTTAAGGATAACAAAATCATTTAATTATGCTAAAAGAACATGTGTAGACTAATTTATCCTCAATAAATAAATCTTGTAATGCCCAATATATTCTCATAAAAAAAACGACTGCACCCCAAATTACAAGCTTTATTAGTTTCTTTTAAAAAGACAAAAATGTAATTTTATTGTTTTAATAAATAGTGAAATGTATCTTAGGGTACATTAGTTTAATATTGGCTTTTATTTTTTTTTCTTGCAATTATAATTGTAATATTTGCTCACGGGTTACCAAAAGCGAGCCCTATATTAAATGACATGTAGACAATTGTAGTAAACCTTAACATTTGACTTGGATAGAAGTGGATAAAAGTTTTTTTTTAAAAAAAAAAAGAAAAAAAAAGCATGAAGTACGAAGCTTACTTTCACAAATTAAATTGACAAGTGGCTGAATTAACAAAATAAAAATTGTTGAGGGACCAACAAGTTCATTTAACCAGTGTTATTAAACTCGGTATAGTGGGCCTGTAACTTCGCTTGACAAGGAGCTGAACCGGGCAGTGAGGCCCGCAAACCGTGTCTCATCCAAATTGTAGCCATGGAATGTTTAAAGCTTTTGAACTAAGAACAAAGAAAACTTGTTTTAATTCCAAATATTTTAACGTAATCAAGCTCTTAATCTATTATTAATTTTCTACTAAATTATTCCGTTAAGATTTTCTGCTTGATTCCCTTCTCTATCTAGCCTTTGCAGTTTGCCCTACGGAAAACCCACTTCAGCCCTACTAATCAACAACCCATAAAAGCACTGTCAGATGGTCATCTTTTCTGATTCTCAGAATCTGGGGTTTTTCCATTGCGTTTAATCCATCTTTTTTGGTGTCTTAATCCAACTTTCCTGTTTGATTTCTCCATTGGAGGTAACCATTATTTGCATAAGTAGCTGCAGCTATGTGATTTGCATTAAAATCTTGTTTTTGGCTAATGGGGTTCATAAAGCTGCTTCTTTGTGATCATATATGTATGTGTTTTATTAAATCTTTTGTGTATTATTTAGGGTTTGTTGGAGGAGGTTTTCTGTGTCGATAACAAAAATGCTATTTCAATTGAGATTCAAGATTTAAGCATAACTAAGGCCCTTCGCAGTGTATGTGCTGTTGAAAC
>Ga0325411_1005608_pt1 | contig 13881 bp, 4 predicted proteins | sample PopdelMetagenome_13_FD_206181 | JGI IMG/M metagenome (GOLD analysis project Ga0325411, IMG submission 206181) | Populus deltoides microbial communities from Bellville, Georgia, United States - Xylem-PdIQD-R4 | ecosystem: Host-associated > Plants > Phyllosphere > Stem > Wood/Secondary xylem... | reverse complement strand
TCTTTTTCTCAAGGACGGATGAATTCGCTCGGGTTGCTCTGATTTTTCCCGTTATAGAAAGAGAGACAGTGTTGTATTGTAATGCAAGGAGGGTTCTCAGATTTGCGAGTTCTTAATTCTTAAGGGGGTTTTTTTTTTTAATCGTTATAAAAGTTGACTGGCTGATGGGTAATGATCAGCCGTAATTAATAACGGATTCAGATTTTATTTTGATTTGATTTTTTTATTAAGATTTTGTCAGGGATATCAGGTTTAAAAATTTTAAAAAAAAATTTAAATAATTTTTTGATATTTTTATATTATTTTAATATATTAATATAAAAAAATAAAAAATATATATTATTTTAATATAATTTCAAGTAAAAAATAATTTGAAAAGTAACCACTACCACTATTCCAAACACTCCTAAAATCTAATGTGACTAACCCCATTTGTTTAATGGAAAGTAGTTTTCTTTTGAAAAGTGAATTCTAGGAAAGTAAATTATTTTTTGATGTTTGGTAGTGTAATGGAAAATAAGTTGGAAAATATTTTCCAGTATTTGGTTATGTCATGGAAAATAAGCTGGAAAATAACTTATTAATGTTTTATTTTTTTTCAAGTTTATTAAAATAATGAAGAACAAGTCTTACAAATTAAAAAGTTGAATGAGAATGAAATTGAAAAAAAATATAATTTCATAAATTATCTCAAATAAAATAAATAATAATCAAAATAATAGAGATTAAATCTAAAAATTAAAAATTAAAAGATAAATAAATTAAAATAATAATAATAATTAACATTTCATAAATTATTTCAAATAAAATAAGTAATAATCAAAAGAATGAGGACTAAATTTGATAGATAAAAAATTTCAATTAAAAAATAATAAGAGAAAAACAAATAACAATTATAAAAATGAGGACCAAAGTTAATATAAAAATTAAATTCTAAGGGATGAAATTGAAAAAAAAATATAAAAAAAAATATATATATATATATATATATATATATATATATATATATATATATATATAACAATCAAAAGTTTGAAAATCAAATTTGATAAAATCAGCAAATAATATGACATTTCTAAATTTTTCACAAATTCCGGAAAGTGTTTTCCACCCAAAATAAAAGGAAAACACTTTCCTGAAAACCAAGCCAAATTTTTCTTTAACTGAAAAGTGTTTTTCGTTGACCAACTTTTCTAATGGCAAATAAACACAGGAAAGTTTGGAAAATGATTTCTTAGAAACCACTTTTCGGGAAACAAACACGCCCTAAACTTACATGTGTGGCATGTCAATTTGATGACCTATTGATGTAGAATTTGGCTCGCTCTAAGTTTCAAATTAAACTTATGATGGATGAGTAAGTAAAACCTAAACATTATAAATGAACTTACGACCTGATTGTCCCAATCAAAAATTGATTTTACTTTTTCTAAAAAATCAAAATAACTTGTTTAGATTTTTTTTAAAATCCTTGAAATAATATTGTTTTGAATTGACTCAAATTAACCTACCTCAACTTGTGACTCAGGTCTTAAATCAAGTCATGAGTCTAATTCAATTTGATAACTTTGATTAAAACGCGTAAAAAAACATTAGGTTGATCCACTAACTTATGATTTAACCTAATCAACTACTGTCTAAACTTTTTTTGTTCTAATAGCAAGAATGACGACCCATATAGACTCTATAGAGATCTCATCCGAGGAAGTTGAATTGTTATCGCATTCGAATAAAAAAGTTAAATTAGATTCAAGAAAACAACTTATAGTGGAGGAAATAAGTTTAGATTTGTTGAAAAAGTCAAAAGTAACCAATAGGGTTTCAGTTACAAGGATCCTCTTATAGTGGCTTTCTATTTGATAAGAAGATGGTTGAAGATTGTCGGGAGAAGATTATATTTTGAAGGATGATGAAAGGATTTTGGTGAGGATGAATGTGCACTTATTAAATTGTTCGTTGAAGATAAACGAAGAATCAAGGAACCTTGATGTCGAACCATAATTATCAAGATTATAGGAAGAAAGGTTGGTTATATATAGTTAATGAAAATGGTCCATATTTTATGGAAGATTAAGGGTGATCTAGGGTTGGTGGATTTGGGAAACAATTTCTTCCTTGCTAAGCTCTCCAATCCTAAGGACCGTGATTACATTTTTTTTAGGTTTATGGATGATGGCAGACTAGTAACTCACAGTGAGGCAATAACATCCAAATTTTAATCATTACGAAGCAACAATTGAAAAGGTTGTTGTATGGGTAAGGTTGTCTGGAATATTACAATAATACGATCTTATAGAAAATTATAGACATATTGGATAGGATGACCTCTTTCGGTTCTCATGGAAATCATGCTAGAATCTATGTGGAAATGGACCTTATAAAGCCTTTATTATTGAAGTTCAAATTGAGAATGGGGTTTAGTCATGTAGTAAATGAAGGCCTTCATCTAATGTGTTTTAATAATGGTTAGTATAATCACAAGAAGAAATCATGCCTTTATATACAATATCATGTTGAAGTGTATCTAAAGTAAATGGTATGAGTAATAACAATATGTTGTAGACAACTAACATGGTGATCAGACCGGAGGTGGCAGGAACATATAGATAGTGAATGATTGCAAAGAATACGAGGAAAAAATTAAACAAAAATTTTTTGATCATAGAGTTAAGGAAGCCATTTGATTCTGGTTAAAGATCTCGTATAGATACCATAATAGTCAAGCCTAAGAAAAAGATTAAAAAAACTAATTTACTGAAGGGTTATTGGCTCAACGTGTTACAAGGTTTGAACATGAAAATTAAATTAATTAGGGAGGAAAATAACGAGATTGTTGGTGTTGGGCGGACTTTAGGGGGCATGAAATAAAGATAATGATATTTCTATTAAGGCAATTTTGGTAGGAAATTATAACATAAAAAAAAGGCCAAGATAGTAAATAGGTTGGTAAAAAGGACTCTATTCATGGACCTCAAGTCCTTAGCCACATAAAACTAAAGTGGCCAAAATCAGTTATTCTTATTTGGTTTTAATACAGGAGTTTCCTTTTATCTCGAAGATTCTTAAACCAGAGTTTTTTCACCAGTTTTGTCTATTGGTCCATGTGATGTTAATTTTAAGATTCTAACCAAGCTTTTAGTGAATCACCTTAAAATCTTTATGCCAAAGTTAGTCACTAAATATCAGAGCAACTTTGTCATGGGCTGATGATCAATTAAGGTGAGATTTCATTAGAGACACACTAGTGCATGCGGGTTTCCCTCCTTGGTTTATAAAACTTGTTATGCATTATATTAAGACTACCGCCCGTTGTTCTTTTGAATGGTAGCTTTTTGTTTAGTTTCACACCTATGAATGGTATTTAACAAGGTGATCCTCTCTCCCTAATATTTTTGTTTCGTGCCTAGAAATGCTATCCTAGCTTATTTTTAAGGTAGTTAAGACAGGTTCATGGATTCTTTTTAATGTTAGTAGGAAAGGACCTTAGGTATCTCATCCATGTTTTGCGATGATATATTTCTCTTTGTTGAAGCTAGTGAGATCCATCTGAAATAAGGAGTGCACTATTTGAATTTATCATGTGATGTTTTGGGATAGAAGGTGAGTGTTGGTAAAACTAAGATGTTTTTCTCCAAGAATATGTCACTCATACTAGCAAAATCAATCGGTCATAGTAATGGTTTTGCCATTATTGAAGATCTTAAGAAGTATTTAGGATTCTTTTCTTGCACTGACGGATTAATAAGCAAACCTACAATTACATTATTGAGAACATGCATAAGAAGTTGGCTTGTTAGAAATCAAAGAATTTAACCTTAGTGGGGTTAATTACACTATGTAAATCAATCCTTGCAATGGTCCTTTTATATCATGTGTAGTCTTTGCTTATTTCAAAATCCATATGTTACAAGATTAAGAAAAATGTTATAGATTTATATGAGAAGAGAACTTCACAAAGATAGAGTTCACATTATCAATTGTCTAAGCTAGATAGAGGTTACAAGGCCTTCATTATGAGATTAGAATGAGGGTATTATATATGATAACACTAGTACTTAGGCGAGTGTCTTACGAGGAAAACATATCAAGTCGTAGGATCATATCCCTCAGGTTTAGGCTAAAGGTAAAGACTTCATATTATAAAAAGCAATATGTAAAGTTTATCCTCAAGTTCTTGATGGTATGAGTTGGTCTATTAATAGGGGAACACATATTTAGTTTTGGAAGGCTAGTTAGTTGGAAATGTTTAGGCCATTAATGCACCATGCATGCAAAAGATACCAGAAGTGATATTAAACGTGACTGTTGTGAAGATGGTGTCTAATAATAGACTATGAAAGTGGGAAGTCTATGCTCATTTACTTCTCATACAGGTGATGTAATGGTTATGGCAAACTACCTTTCTCTTCTAGTACGATGAAGGGTGATTCAGTCTTCTAGCGTAACTGTTATAGTGGTATGTTTTCTATTAGGTTTGCTTGTAATATCCAGGTAGGGATATTGAATCCACAATGTTATATTAGAAATTAATTTGGAAATGGAATAAACCAAAGAGAATCAATGCATTTCTATGGATTGTCTCCCATAAAAGTATGTTGATGAATGAATCCCAAATACATTAAATATTGGCTAAAGATCCTTATTGTCATAACTTCCCATAAAAAATAGAGTTTGATATTCATTTTTTAAGAAACTACCACATTGCTTATAAGGTATGAAAGGCTCTCATCAAGCCTAGTGATAGGTTAAGTTTTTTAGTGTAAATTTAATCTCATGGTTAATAAACAACCTTCCGTTTGGAGTTGTGGTCTAATATATATAGAAGTGGAGAAACCTAAGAATTCTTAACAAGGAGCCCATGTAATATCCCATATCGGCGAGTGAGGGTTTGATAGCTAGCCTTATTAGTAGTGTTGGTTGCTAACATGTTGTACGCGTTTTGGGGTATCAGGCTTAGAAGCGAGCTCGCGTCACCAGGAACAAAACCGTGAGGGCAGTAAGACCTAAAACGGACAATATACAGCATGTTGGGCTGGGCTGTTACATCCCATACTAAACTCCAATCCTTAAAGTGCAATAAGGTGGCTTATTGTAGACATTAAACCCGATAACAAGGTCAATGCCAATTATTTAAACAATAACAAACAAGTTTGTATGGTGATTGGAAATATACCTTCTAGAGTGGGTAAAATTAATATTCAATAATCTAGGTTAATGTTCGGTTTTGCAAGATTACATTTAATTTTATTGACCTAGAATAATTAAAACTTTTGAGACTAAATTTGAAACTTAAACAAATATTTAGTCCCTGTTTTTAGCTAACATCAGGAACAAAATTAAATAGGCAGGGGAACTATTTAGCCATTTTTTTATCACTAGACTTTTTTTATTCAATTTGATTGTTTCACACTAAGGTTATTTGGGATTGAACTCAATGGTTTGTTTCAATTGCCTATATACGGGGATCTTGTGACATCAATAAAAAAAAATTGGTGCTTGGTTGATGCTTGGTTTGGCTAGATAAAATTAAATGTTATTAGTTTAAAATAATTAAAGATTTAGGGTCCAAATTTAAAACTGAAACAAATGTGCATCACCATTTTTGTGAGGTCATAGACTAAAGTGTCACACGAAGCGCGTGCGGCGTTGCAGGATGTCAAAAGTCATCATGGAGTTGCTTAGTTCAGGGTCACTAGGAGACCTGAGTGGACTGGTTGTGATAAAAGAAGGTATTAACACCCCCAACGCCCTTTACCTAAGGTACGTTGTATTGTGTGGCCTGGATGTGGTTTAAAGGTGTTGATGGGTTCCTAACCAGTGGTCTGATTATGGTTCAAAACAAAGATTTATGCTCATAAATAAATCTGGCATTTCGAATTTATTATGGGTTCGTATACCTAGGTAAATTCTTATAAAAAAAATCAATGCAGGTGCTCTTATAGGGTTAACCTATCCTGAGAGACAAAAGTGTTTTCCACAACTTATAAATTTTGATGAAAAATAATCTCAATTAAAATTGATGAATATCCAAAATAATTCTGAAAATTTTATAGTCAACTCTTGATACTTAAATATCAATCTATTTGTAGGTCCAACATTTATATCAAAATATTGACCTTTAATTTTCAGGAATTTAAATTTTTAGGGTTATTGAAATATTAATCAAATCCTTGAGAAATTTTACAAACTTATTATAAATTCTAAAATGCAAAAAAAAAAAACATTTTTTTTTCTAAAACAATGCTAAAATCATTTTTTTTCTCTCCTTTTTAAAATGCAATTTTTGTAAGGATTGAGTCGTATGTAACGAGCAAAAAAAATTATTTTTAAATTATTTTTTTACCCGATCGAGTAGACCCGAAACTTTTAGTTCGACCATAAACCAAATCAAAGTCCACTGTTTTGACCCGAAAAACAAACCAAAACCTAAACCAGAATCTAAAACGAATCAAACTAAGAAAAAACTCAAAAAATCTTTATCAAACAAATCAAAACCAATAAAAAGAAAGCACATGAATAACACCAAAGAACATTCAACATGAACCCAACAACGTGGATTTCAAATCAAATCAAATATGGACAAACAAATGACACAAACATGTTGGAAATCATGCAAGGATCAATAATTTAGCATTCATGCACTTTGATTATCATTTAAAAACCATGATTTTGTCAAAATGGGTTTCAATTCAAAACCAAAACTCTAAGATAAAAATCTACTAAAAACATGTTATTTGTTACGGGGGGCGCGACGTCATCTGGCGACGGCGGAGGCTCTCTCTCGTGCCTCCTGGTGTGAGGTGTTAGTATGTTATGAAGGTTTTTGGATTTAATCATAAAATTATGATTAATGTTTAGAAGTCGCCACCTAGTATTATGGTCACTAGGAACCTATGGTCTGCGAGAGTCTGAGTAAGGGACTGGCTGTGCAAGGGGAAGACGCATCACCCCCAGTGCACCTTACCTAAGGTAAGCTGCATTGTTGTTTGATTGTTTTTTTTCTCAGTCAGATTTTTATTCGTTGGTCTTTTCTAAAGCTCGAGGCAGATCTCTCTTCATGGGAGAGTCTCTACCTTATTGGGTTAAATCTTAACCGTTCTAAAGTCTGAATTTTAGCATCACATTTTTACACTTGTATCTTCAATACTTGAGGGTGTACTTTATCGTGTAATTTTACACCCCACAAATATTAAAGTCTACAACCTAAAAAAAAGATTGGAAAAAGATTTTTGACATGTTGGCCAAATCTTAATGGATAATCATAAACTGGTTACGATATCTATTTTTTTGATTTTTTTAAACATGAAAAAGATGCAATTTTTGTTTTTTTATGAAAAATATGCTTGAAAAAAAATTTTAGAATTTGGCTGTGTGCAATAAAATATTTTTTTTCTAATGTTTTGAATTTTTGTTTTTTGTGTTTTTGAAATATTTCGGAGAAAACCGGGTATTTTAATATCGGATTTGTATTTTACAGTGTAAATATACAACCCGATATCATACAAAATTGGTAGAAAAATATTTGAGAAAATCACAATTTTTTTTCAAAGGATTTTTGAAAATTTTTTAGAATTTTTTTGTTTTTTTAAAAAGAAATATATAATATAATATTATATATTAATTAAATATTATTAAAACAGGTGGGCTGGGCCGGCCTAGATAAATGGGCCAGGCGCAGCCCAAGGAAAAGGGGGCCAACAGCAGCCCAAAATGGTTGGGCCGAACTTAGCCCAGAAGATTATTTCTCTTTTGGGGTGGGCCGGACCCGGCCCATACATATGGGCGGGCCGAATCAGGTCCGGCCCACCTCCCATGTTTATTATTTCTGCAGAAATGTGAACAGTTACTGTTCACGTTCTGCATGCAACCAAATGGTTGCGGAAGCTATAGATGGGCAGAGTGAAGTGGGAGGTAACCTTGCGGAGGAGAAGGAGCTGCTGTCACTGGCCTGGAGTGGAGCTGGTGGAGCTGCTGGTGGAAGAAATGGTGGGGGTGTTGGCTGCTTGTGGCGGAGGAAGAAAGAAGAAGAAAATCTGCAGAGGGAGAGGGAAGACCTCGCGGTGGCTGCCCCCTAACGCCGGTGAGGATTTGGGTTCGTGGGGAGGCTTAGCAGTTGTCTGTTGGTGGAGGAGAAAGGTTTATGTGGGGTCTTCAACGGCTAAAGACGCGATGGAGAGAGAAAAAGAAAAGAAATGTGCAGAAACTGGAAAAAAGCTAGTTTTTTGGCTCACTTTGAACCCTTAATTGACCCTAAATATTTGCAATTAAGCCCCTGATGACCTTCAATTAGAACCCTAAAGTTACGCACCTTTTGCAATATGGTCCTTGGTCTCAGATTTTGTCAATTTAAACCCTAATTGACCATCAAACTTTCAATTTCTTCAATTTCACCCCCGGTTTTTGTCAATTAAGCCCCTCAATTGTGGCGTCTTTTGCAGATTGGTCCTTAGCTGCAATTTCTTCAATCCAGGCCCTAATTGACCCTAAAACTTTAATTTTCTTGCAATTTGGCCCTGATTTCAATCAATTAACTTGGTAAAAATTAAATCTGGTCTCTTAAAATTCCAATCTCCTCAATTAAGCCTAAATTAGGCTCCCAAACTTAATATTTCACCAATTAAGCCTCAAATAAAATTAATTTGACCCATTTAAAGTATAATTAAGTCCTTACACTTAATTAAATCCTTCAATTGGACCCAAATTAATTCTTAAACATAATTAAAATTTAATTTGGCCCATGATTAAATCAAATTGGCCTATTAAAAAATTTAATTATGTCATTGGACTTAATTTTTATGCAAATTCGTCCAATAATCATTTAATTTAACCTTGAATTTGCATTTTGTCTCCATTTTTGGGCATAAGAGAGTACAATTAGGCCTTGAATTTTCTCCAAAAATTGCAGCTTGATTTCCCGGCCTGCTTTCTCCACGTTGCCAGCCTCTTTTTCTTTTTTTTTTTAATTTTGAAAAAAAGTGAATTTTTAGGGAATAACCCAGAATTGAGTTATGACATTATTAATACAAATAAACTCTAGATTGTTAGCTAGTCAAGTTGCCTGAAGATTTATGTGCAAAGAATCTAACCAAAATTGGTCCAAATTATAGGGTTAAGGCAATATTCTTCTCAAGAACAAGAAGACCATTGCCCAGTAAACCCATAAATGAAGATCAAACTGTCAAACCTAGAAAATGACCTTTTATACCTCTAAAACATGCTTCCTTAGTTCCAACAAACCACGTTACCATAGCAAAGCATATTTGAATCAAAAGAGCCAACAAACAATATCAAATCATCAAAATTATGCAAGAGATACCAAGTCCAAAAACTATCAACTTAAAATAACCTACATGTTCATGCAGTATAGATTCAAAATTAGTTTTCTAAACTTATTTTGTTCATGAACAGACCTAGCAAATCCAGGATAAACATCATTGCTTGAATATGTATTACTTAAATTAAACGAAAACAACACTATTTTATCAATAAGAAACAACTTGAATAGAAGACTTTTACTACATCTAAAACATCCAAAAGAGTTTCAGAAAACAAAATCAGGCTATCAAAGTAAAAAAAAAAAAAAAGCGACCACAATACTACTTGCTAAACATTCCAAACTCTATCTCCATGTTTGTAAATAGAAATACAGACCAAATGACAATAAAAACAACTCAAACAGGCCACATGGACTTCACTTTTATACTAGAAAGTAATGCATTCAATCTCCTAGAATAGCTACTACCTTCTTTGCTTTTCTTTGTCAAATCTTACTTCTACAAACTTGTTTCCCTTTCAAAACTTAAGAAATCCTTGTGCTAGACTCTTAAACATTCACACTTAAAGTTTTTTTATCAATCTTTTCTCCTTTTTTTGCTTTGATTTTCCTCTCATTTACCGATACATATAATTTTCAATTTATTTTATTGAACGCACGTATAAACTTTTCAGTTTGTAGTTAAAAATTTTCTTGAAGGTAAATAAATTGTTAACAATCGTTTTCACCATTTTTTTATATTGAGAGAAAAAAATGCTCTATCTTGTAGTGTAGCGCGATGAATCAAAATAGTAATATAATGAAATGATACATTCTCTATTTTTTCCTTACTGTATCTGAAGCAAACACTTATAGCTTATTTGGAACCATGTAAATTGAATTCAATTTAGAATGTTAAATAAATTCTTTTATTTGGAATTCTTTTGAGGGTATTGATATGAATTTCAAATTGAGTCATCAAATCTAAATAAACATTTTTATAAGTTTCAAAGTTTAATTATAGGTTTAAAGAAAAGATATTCTTTTAGTGAGAAAAAAAAAACTTGCTTTTTTATAAACAATCAAAATTCAATAACGGCACAACACTGAGGATCAAAACTAGTTTAAAATAAAGTGCAACTTTATTTCTTATTGGAATAATTTAGTATGTGTTTGGTAATGTGATGTATGGTTCTTTTTTAAAAATACTTTTTAATTGAAAATGCATTAAAATGATGATTTTTCAAGTTTTTTTATTTATTTTTGATAACAGATCAAGGCCATCAAAAAATATCTAAAAACATTAATTTAATGCATTTTTAGACGAAAAACACTTTTGAAATCACTTTTAAAAATAGAAATTATCGCAATATGCAATACTAAATGGGCAAATACTACTGCACATTTGAATTATACATATTTTTATTTTTTAATGCATAATTATGCAAAATAAAATTTATTTTTACAAGGTTTATGAAAAATGATAAAGTTGTTCATATAGAAAAATAATAATAAATATACACAAATTTAATAGTTAAAACTGTTTGCCTTGTCGTAACGACCTTTTTCTTGACTTTTCAAAGGATATGTTTTAGAGTGTGGTAACGATTACTTTTTAAAGTGCTTTTTGCTTATAAATACATCAAAATAATATTTTTAAAAAAATTAATTTTGATATCATCACATCAAAATGATTTAAAAAAACTAAAAAAATAATTTAAAGCTAAAAAAATAATAAAAATTCTAAAACATGATTAGATTGCAATGCCAAACAAGATGAAAATCTCTCTCCCCCCTCCCTTATATCTCCTCTATTTAGTGGTGGTATGTCGTATACAAGATTTTTTCCATGGTTGGTAGTCTTTTCTAGTTTTTTTTTTCTTATATGTCTTATGGAGGATTATATCTAATCAATAAAAGGTATAATACCAAATTTGTATTTTCATGATCGGTGGTGGATCTTATTCTCATGATCAAATTATGGATATGTTCATTCTGTAAAGTATCTTCGATTCTTTTATATACTTTTTTTTAATGTTAATGTATTTTGATTTTATACTTGATTGATAAGATTCTAACCTATGATGTATCTTTTGACAGAAGACATTCTTCATTCCACCTATCATTTTAGCATGTGTTAGTTTATCGACTGGCTTGGATAAAAAAATTGAATGTGAAAAAATAATATTTAGATCATTGAAAACAATTTAATATTGTCATGAAACTCAATATAGCAATTTAAACTTAAAAAATCTCAATCCAACTATTTGGTTAGCCTTGGTTTCAAATTAAATCATGTGAGAGTTGTCCTATGTGATCTTGTTCACTAAGTAGGTCCAAAGAAAAAAATCAACCCAATAATAAAAGATAAAATTAAATAAAAACTTTATATTAAATTATGAAATTGAAAAGAAAAATAAAAGATCACAACAAAAAGAAAACCTAAAGGAATTAAATACCCCATATTAAATGTTGGAATTGAAATTTTTTTTTTACCATTAACTGAATACTAAATGATAAAATTAAATAAAAACTTTATATTAAATGATGGAATTTAAAAAAAAGATAAAAATAAAGGGCCAAAAACCCAAAAAAAACAAAAAAAAAACTCATATTAAAAAAAGAAATAAATAGCATGAGAATGGTTTATTTTGGAAATATAGGTGGGGCTTATATCATTGCTAGAAAATTAAGTTTATGAGTTTTTTTTTAAGTATAAAAATTATTATTATACAATATACTAAAACATATGTGGTTTTCACTATAGCAATTCACAATGAAAAGTTCACTTTGACCTTATTTACATGAGTAATTTTTTTTTCTTTGATTTTTTTTCAATGAATGTTTTTTTTTTGTTTAATTTGATCCTTTAATATTGGATTTGTTTTTTATTTAGTTATCTTACTCTCATGACACAGATCCGAGTTTGACGAGTTACCCAGTTAGCTCGAGTTTTTTTCTTAAATATTTTTCTCCAATTTCATCATTTAATATTGGGTTAATTGGGAATTAGACCCCATGGTTTGTTTTGTTTACTTTCTATTAGGTTATTCTGATCTCAGAACCCAATAATAGTTCTTAACGGGTTAACATGAGTTGATTTGGGTTATTTTTTTAATTGATATTTTCTTTCAATTTTATCATTCAATATTGGGTCGGTTGAGAATTGAACTTCATAATCTATTTTGATTTGTTTTCTAGAGGGATATATTGATCTCATGATCATGTGCGCGAGTTTTGACATTTTAACCCTGGTTAAATTAGGTTGTTTTTAAGAAATATTTCGGTTTCATGACTCGGGTCACGAGTCCTTCAATATTAAATTTGCTTTTTATCGGGTTATCATAGTCTCATGATCCAGGTCACTAGTTTAGCGGGTTAACCTAGTTGACTTAGTTTTTTTAATTGACTTTTTTTTCACAATTTCATAATTTAATATTGTGTTTCATTATGAATGAGGTTTCATATTATTTGTTTTTGCTTTTTATTAGTTTATTTCAGCCTCATAACCTAAGAAAAGTGCTTAATTAACCCGAGTTGACCTGACTTATTTTTTGTGTTATTTTTTTAATTAAATTTTTTACAAATTTTATCGTTCAATATTAGGTTCGACATTGTCTATTGAGGATTAAACTTCATAATTTATTTTGATTTGCTCTCTATGAGGTTATCTCAGTCTTATGACTAGAGTCGTGAATTTGGCGGGTTAAATTAGGTTATTTTTTTTTATTTTCTTTCTACGAGGTTATCTCCGTCTTATGACTCGGGTTATGGGTTTAGCAGATTGACCTGGGTTATTCTTTATTTTTTAAAAATCTCATTCTTCAATGTTAGGCTAATTAAGAATTGTACTTTGTAATTTGTTTTGATTTGCTTTCAATGGAGTTATATCGGTTTTATAACCCAGATCACGAGTTTCACAAGTTAACTCAATTTGCTTTTTTAGATCATTTTTTAATTGATTGTTTTTTAAATTTTATCCTTCAACATTTAGTTAGTTAAGAATTAAGCTTCAAAATTTGTTTTGATTTATTTTCTATAGAGTTATCATAGTCTCATAACTTAAGTCATGAATTTAACATGTTAACTCGGGGTGACCCAAGTCAATCCAATATGTTGTTTTCTTAACATATATATAAAAATATAATCTTGAAATATTTTTTTAGTCTAACTATATTTTTATAGGTTGTATGAGTTGATTTTAAATATGCAAAATCAACCGAGTTATATCAGATTAATTTCTACATAATTTTTTTCATTAGAAAAAATTAAAAAAATAACTATATTTAAATATATTTTAAATATTAAAAAAAATAAAATTAACTCAACCCTCATCATAAATAACCTATTGAAATGTAAAATCTCTTTATTTTTTTCCTATTTTAATATAATTAATTACCTTCGCCATCCGCCAAACTTTGCACCTTATAAGAGAATTAATTTAACTTTTCTCTATTAATTTCCTATTTTCACAGTTAACTTTTCTCTTTAATTTTTTTTTAAATCTAAAAATATCATTGCTTTAGGCATTATTTGTTTTTAGACATTATAATAGAGTTAACATTACTTATTTTTAAGTGTGGCTTGAAGAAGCATCTAATTAATATTTTTATAATATTTTATAATGA
>Ga0325411_1005607_pt1 | contig 13884 bp, 12 predicted proteins | sample PopdelMetagenome_13_FD_206181 | JGI IMG/M metagenome (GOLD analysis project Ga0325411, IMG submission 206181) | Populus deltoides microbial communities from Bellville, Georgia, United States - Xylem-PdIQD-R4 | ecosystem: Host-associated > Plants > Phyllosphere > Stem > Wood/Secondary xylem... | reverse complement strand
AAGCAAAAGGTGTGCTAGTGTAAATGTGTATTTACATAGAAAAGTAAAAGGAAACAAAATACATTTTGAATAAAGAGGAAAATGCATGATCTTATTAAAATATAGGCTCATTAACAAAGGAAAAGCTTATGGCATCATGAGTTGGATTGACAATACGATCATAAAGGTAAAATAAAAAATGAAACAAAGATAAAGCATTTAAACATGCATGATCAAGCAAGAACAATTACTTTTTAAACATAAAAGGAACAAGCTCAACCTTTCAAATATGGAGTTGCTCCTTATCTTATACTCTCCTTACAAAAGCTCCTATAGGAGTTTCCTCAACTGTGTAGATAGATAACCGATGAAGCATTTTATCCTTCACTTTAACTTTTATCTCCATATTTTATCCCTTATTCTCACACTTTAAGATGTTTATATGGAGATCAACTATCTTTAGCACTTCAACATTAAATCTTATCACTTGAGCAGACCTTGGTAAAATTACTCGGATTTATGGGATTCTTAATTTTTCATCTTCCGATATTTTTCCTTCAATTATTGTCATTCTTGTTTCTCTTTTAATCCTAGCAACCCATTTATAGTCTTTTTTTTGGGCTAATATCCAAGCCTGAACCTTTGATCAACACTTATCAATTTCATCAGATTGACCCTTTTCGACAATATAATGTCAGGGTCATATTAAAATGAAATTCCATAGTTCAAGAAATATTTAGCTATCATCCATGATGCTTCAAAGATTTTTGGCTTTCTCAACACAATATTTTCATGAACGCACTTTGTATTCACAATCTTGAGAGCATGAATATTTCTATCCCTACAATCCTCTACTTAAATGAAGGGTACAACCACATTACTTATCGTATAAATGATTTTATGATATACTTCAAGCATTGATGCAATGATGAAGTTATTGCCTCGGTAGTATGAATATAAGGCCTTCCTAACAACATGTTATAGGAAGGATGGATGTTCATCACTTTTAGTGTTATGAAAAACACATGCAGACCCATATACAACTCTAATTCCAAGGTCCTGACTATTTATATTAGTGAGCCATCATATGCCCTTACCATCATATTACTCGACTTCATATGAGATACATCATTAGGCATCTCCTCTAACATGTGTCTTGGTAACATATGTAATGTTGAGTCATTATCAATTAGAACCTTGCCTATCAAAATATCTTTGCACTATACCGTGATGTTTAATAATTTATTATGTCTAATACCCTTGGGGTCCAGCTCATCTACAATGAAATATAGATAATTTGAGGCTTGGATTCTGCCTACAATGTGCTCTATGGTCTCTTAATTGATATCTTGAGGAACATATGCCTTATTTAGCACCTTTTATAGAGCCTTTCGATGTGGTTTGAAACTTAAGATCAAAGATAACAAAGATATTTTAGTAGGTTTTTTTAGTTGTTTAATGAAATTATACTCATTATGCTTCATCAATTTCAAGAATTCATTAGTTTCTTTTTTAATTAAAGGCTTTTTTACTTTGTTGAACAAATTGATTACCTTTTTTCCCTTAGTTTTTCTTTGCTTCTCAAGCTCCATAGAGGTAAATCACCTTCTACTATGAGTCAAGCCTCTAATGTTTGCTTGAAAAACAATTTTTTGTTGTGTGCTTTGAAAGGAAAACCTATCATTGTATAGCAAGGCATTGTAGGTCTCATTACTTACTACTTTGGTTTTGGACAAAATCAGTTTGGGTAACCCATTGGCAATAAATTGTACCTAACAAACGTCTATATTCTTTCTAAGTTCTTCAACTACGAGTATCTCTTTTCTCATTGCCTTTTTGGTTCTCAGAGTACCTTGAGTTAGCATTTGTATCACTTTATTGTGGAAATCTTTACATTGATCAATCACATGACCTTTTTTTTATGATACTTGCAGAAATTCTTACTCATCAACCTAATATCGCAACTAACCTTCTTATATCCAGCTTTTACAAGCATTTTATAAATCTCATCCAAAGACATCTTCAAGGTCTTCGGGTCTATAGTCTCTAAGGCATTTACAGTTCCATTACCAGTAACTTAATTAAGCAGAGGATTTATATTCATATTAGGAGATTCTTTAAATGTTATTCATCCTTCTTTGATCAATTGTAAGAGCTTGTTTTTGAATACATTGCAAGTGTGAATGTTGTGCCCGACTATGCCTGCATGATATTCACAAGTGAGCTCTAAATTGTACTAATTTAGATAAGGTTGTTATAGTTGTGTGAGAGGAGCTGGAGCTACTTTTCTAATACTTAGTAGCTTCTGATACATTTCATTCAATAGTAAAGGTAGTGGGGTAATTGTTCTTAGATTCTTTGGTAGTTTCTTCTAAGTTGATTCTCAGTTTGGTTATTTTATGTTTCGGGTTTTGGAAAAAGATGAGTTGAAGTTAATATTGGCTATTTGGGATGAAGAAGCTTGAGTATTATGATTTTAGAAATTGTTCCTTTTGTTTTTATATCTTTCTTTGATATTATCAACATATTTCTTTTTACTTTCAAACCTCTTTTTTCTCAATGGGTGCTGAAATCCTTCCACTTCATATACGTTATTTACACTTAACCACTATTACAACATCAATAAACTACTGAGTTTATCCACTCATAGCTTCCTCATATTAGAGTGCTATGAGGGTATTAGCAAATAGGGTGACCATCTCTCTATCTAAGAGTAGAGGATGTGCTTGGGTAGCTAAATCTCTCTATCATTGAACTTATTTATGCATAGTCTCCTTATCTCCTTTTTCCAAAAGAGACTAACTAGACCTTTTAGAAGCAATGTCAATGTTGTATTTTTATTGCTTAATAAAAACAACTACAAGATTTTTCCACCCTTTAGATTTGCATGTTGTCCAGCCTCATATACCAGCTTAATACAGTTGCACTCAAGTTGTCTTAGAAGAAGTGCGTTGATGGTTTTTCATCATGAACAACCTCTATCATCTTATTAAAGGAAGATTTAAGATTAGTGGAAGGACATTGAGTTCTAGAATACTTTATAAATTAAAGTACATAGAATTTCTTTGGCACGACCACATCTAGAACTAGGTATTTATTGGCAACTTAGATAGGATTATATAAGTTAACACTTTTAATGGCCCTCGTTCTTACCTCTAATGATGTTATCTTATCATACTTGACATCTTCAAAGTACTTTGTCTTATAGGACTCATTAGCATATGCATCTACAACTATTAGGGTTGGTGCAAGTATAGTTGACTATATGAATGCCATATTGTAGAGGGGTTCCTAACCTTAACTGTCTGGTATAGTTGGTTGCATGAATGTCATATTGCAACGGGTTCTTGACTATGGCCACCTATCCCATTTTCAGGTTGGATTGTAGTTTGAGCTTGGGTAAAATTCACAAGTCAGTTAGATGAACCTTCACTAGAGATATTATTAAGTGTCTGCTCGAGTAGGCTAGTAATGTGAGCCATGTTACGTTTCAAAGAGTCCAATTCCTCTTGAAAATGAGCATCACAATGGGCACATTCTTCGTCTTCTATAATGCTTCGTTGAAGTTAAGTGTTGTAGATTCTGCGAGTTTGGATTTTACTGGGACTTATATTTCAACCTGCACATACAACATTTAAAAACCCAAAGTATGTATGCATGTATACTCATGTATGAATGGAAATGTACACGTACATCGAAAATGGATTAGCCTATTCAAAGTGCTAATTCATGACTTCTTTGTTGAATATAGGCAAAAATCCATAGTCTGATGAATCAGAAAAAATATTTTCCCAAGTTCTCATCTCAATTAAATTTCATACATGTTTAGGAGTATAATATAAAAAGGTGGGTGTAAGCCCTTTTCATTCGAAGACAAAGAGCTCTTACATATACAGAGAAGTTTTTTACATGTGGAGATATAAAATTCATATACATCTCTATTCATCCTCAAAAGTAATTCCTTTATTGGCTACATTTCTAATAAAGGTTGAAACATCATTTAAGTGTATCTAGTATTTGAGAGCCAAAGAAGCCTTCACTCGCAATTCATTTACCTTTAAAGCCACCTAATCAATTAACTTGTTCATCTGCTCTATTTTGTAATGGAACAAAGTGTTGTCTTATAAAAATGCACCATTGTTTGTGGCTAATGAGTCTTTGTTTTTATTTAGTATATGAATTGTCCTTTCCAGCTGTTAGATCTGGTCTCTATCCATTCGAAGTTCTTCTCACTTAATATCAAGTTCAGTTATCTTTGTGTTAATTTAGATATCAATTTTGTTGAAGTAATCTTGTTATTCTTTAAAATTTTTCCTTGGTCCATATAGCTCTTCATCAGCCCCTAGATATTTCCCTCTTGGCTTCTTTAATTCCTCTTGTTGGATTTCTAGCTCATATTGAATCATGGTGACTTATTCTCTTAAGGCACGTGTTCTATCTTGGTAACTGCTCATGTTTGATTCAGTTGCTTTTCTAACTCCTCTTTCATCATCAACTTGAGCCATACACTAAGCTTTTAATCTTTTATTTTCTTTAATATTAAGATTGACCAGCTTATTCTTTTCTTTCTTAGATTCTAACATCTTTCTATTATTATCTCTTTCCATTTTTAAGGATGTAATCAGTTATTTGTCAGCACTTGCTTTGCTCTTAGAAGCCCTTTTTAGAGTAACTAGTTCTTTTATCATCATCATATGTTTGTTCACCAAATCATCATACTTGATCACCCTTTCTCACAACTGGTTTTGGATCCTATGTGTAATTTTCTCAAACCTCTTAGCTATGTTTTGCCATTCACTAATCATCTCTTGGTTACTCTTTATAAGTTTTAGGTCTTGCATTAATACAATTATTTTTCATCCTTTTTCTCATATTTGTTGGTTCAAAACAGCCTTCATCTTGTTCTATACAAAAAGTTGGTTTTCTTAAAACTTTTGTTGACTCTTGCTACAACTTAGTTCAATTCTAAACTTATCCAGTTCATCTTGCAACTCCTTTTCATTACTAATTCTTTTTCTTTTATGTTCTTCGGTGATAGATCATCCGACTTTATATTTTGTTATTGGGCTTTGTACTTCAAAGCTACCAAATACTTTGGATAAGTCATTCTTTCTCCAAACTATATAATTAAGCTAACTAAGAATTCGACCTCTTCTTCACCTCTATGAACCATTACAAGTTGTCTCCAATCTTGATTGATAATCTCTAATTCAGCTAGAAAATCAGAGTCCTTGAACAGCCCAATGTTTTTAACTAAACCTAAGGTTTTTGGTACATGTTAAATTCCCTTAACCTAGGAACCAATAAAGGTGAATAACTAGTATAATTGGATAGTCCAATCAATGAGACCCATGTTTTATCTCTTTAATTTATGACATAAGAGGAGTTTCTTACCCAAGGGGCTTTCCATCTAAAATTATTGTGAGGGACAACCTGATATTTTTCTACCCAAACGTTTTCATCCAAGTTACTCTAATATTTGCTCACAATAAGATTTAATGGCCTCATATCGAATCATAAAAAATTATTGAATAATTCTTTTGGAGTTTCTAAATAGCTTACCACTCATATAAATAGCAAAGGAATATATCATCGCATTGCACCATTTCCATGTAACCTATAATGGTTTAGTGATAGGAAAGTCTCAACCAAGATGGCTATAGTAGGGTTGCTCTTTGTTTGCTCATATTTAATAAGAGAACAAGTGGCTTCAACACTGATAATCCAAGCAGCTTCTGATAGAAATAACACTAACCCACATATGGTAAAGGTAGTTGCTTGGTATCTTTCATCCCCTAACTTCCCTTCATCTTTGTTTGTCTTCAGCCTAGCTTCAATAAGTTTCCACTTAAAACCTCAATTGGTTATTCTATATGGGCTGATTTTATCTTAAGTGTAGCAATTTAGTGACTTCAACAGTAATGTCTTCAATTCTTTGTCTAAAATAGACCTTATAAGGTTTGTTTAAGAAACTCGAGATCTAAGAATACTCTTTAATAGTTGGGGTCATGTCAATGTCTACAAAGGTGAAACATCTATAATTCAGGTCCTAGAAATGCAACAAGGCTTTGACTGCTGAAATTTATACTAGAATCCTTATTAGATGGGCAATCCTCTCGAACATCATTTCAAATAGAGTCTCATCCATATAACTTATGATGGACACAAGCTTTTCCATATTATTTATAGAACAATGTACTTTATTCATGTACGGTAATTCCCCAGCCTTCGTCCTTAGGCAATTCCCCTCAGCTAGTTGCACCATCTCAGATTTTTGCCCATATTCAGAAAATGTTATTGAAGTCATGATCTCAAATTAAAAAAATTCTATAGAGTTCAGGATTATTAATCATGCTTGCCTAAATGCAAAATGAATTATAAGAAATCATAAGGGTAAGTTTGAATGGAGTTAAAATCCTATAAGTAGGTTCTAGTCATTGCATGATGGGTAGGCTTATTACTTAGTATTAAAAAGGTCTATGATCTGCCTAGTGACTACCTCTTGTGAATGCAACATAAGGATTTACAATGAATGGTTAGGCACAATATGACTATCATTACCAAGTAAATACTCAAATAATTGTTGGGTGTTTCATGAATCTGAACACTCACTAAAAGTCATGAGTCAAACAAATAATCCCTCACCTAACTTAGAATTGGGTTTATACTCATAGAATTTAAAATACATGAAGGCATGAATTTAATTTTGATGTTCTTATGCATGAATTACATGTAAAAAAACACATGTTAAAATGGAATCATGCATACCAAAAAAAAAGGCAAAAATAAAATAAGAAACAACAAACAAACAATTAACAAAGCTTAGTCCAACCAGAGATGTCCCTAGTGGAGTCGTCGTATAGTCATGGCATGCTCAGCATTGAATGGCAGTTCAGCCTCCTAGATCGAAAGAGTTTTGGATGTGTTGAGATAAATCATAAAAATATGAATTGAAGGGTTCAGAAGTTGCCACCTAATAAAATGGTCACTAGAAAACCTAATGGTCTGCAAGAATTTGAGTAAGGGGACTAGTTGTCTATGGGAAAGATGTGTCACCTGCAGTGCACCCTACTTATAGTAAGCTGTATTTTTTATTAATTGTTTTCTAAGTCATGTTTATATTTGTTGGTTTGTCGAAGGTTTAAGAAAAAGTTATCATCGGTAAGGAAGTCCTTATTTCATCATGTTAAAACCTAATCATTCTAAGCCCAAAAAATTAATTGTGTTTTTGAAATTTTGGCTAAATGCTAACATGTAATCACAAACTTGTCATGATACCCACCGGCTGATTTTTGTATCTTTCAAAGCATGATAAAAATGCAATTTTTATTTTTTTTATAAAATATACGTGAAAAGTTTTAAATTTTGGTTGTATGCATATAAATAAAAGTGTATTTTTGTATTTTTTTTAATAAGAATTTTTTTATTTTTTGTATTTTTCTGAAGTTTTGAAGAAAAATAGTTATATTTAATATCGGGTTAGTATCTTACAATGTAAGTTTACAACTCAAATATTAAATGAAATGATTGAAAAAAACATGTGAGGGGGCCACAAATAATTTTGAAATGGCCCCTGAATTTTTTCAAAATCTTTGGAAATTATTCAGGATTTGTTTGGAAAAAACATAAAAAAAATACACATTGCTGGAAAATCAGTGAAGCATGTTTGTCGAACACACCCTTAACTAATAATATGAGGCTTAAAAAATGCTTTAATGTCGTGTTTGGCAAACACGCTTTTAAGATAAAATATTGTATTTTTTCTATTACATAAATTAGGCAGGAACACGCCCTAAAGCTACTTACATCATCTTGCCATGACTTTAAAAATGATTAACTAAACATTTAAACATGCAAAACAATATTATGCAATTAAAATAATGCAATTAAACAATACTTGAGCACATAAAAGCTATATTCAAAACATGCTTAAACATTTCAAAACAAAATTCATAGTTGTTAAACTAACAAATGACTTGAAAGGATATGTAACAAGTATTATATGCAATTAAAAGACAAAATAAATGGGGAAGGGGTGTGCTCATTAAGCTTCACCCCCTTATCAAAGTTTGAGGAATATATTGACTAACATTGCTACCTCTTTTGCTTATAATTTCTTGCTCCTTCCATAAGCTTCAGATCTTCTAGTATTTTTGCTTCCAATCTTGGACTCAAGAGCTTTGCCTTCTACCTGTTTCCTTCAGCTGCTAATCGATATTTCATTGCATTTCTATTAAAAGATTTTAGTGGTTTAATCTTCTCTAAGCTTTTTTGTTTATTTTTCTTTTTCTTTTTTTTTTCTCTTTAGGATCTCCCTTTATAGCCTTAAAAATACAGGTGGTTGTAAAATCATTTATAGGTTTGAAGGTGGTTTTTCCAAAACTAGATCATAGGGATCATTTATCAATTTTGCCTTTGATTTGTTAAGAGACCATTATTCTCTCTTTCTCTTTTGTTCTCCCTCTCCCTATATGTCTAACAAACTTTTAGAACTTCTTGAAAAATTTCAGAACTTCATAATACAATTTGGCTGAAAATGGTTATTAGGGGTGATCTTCCATAAATTAGTTGTGGCAAATAGAAGGTCATTAAAACCAATCAAGCCATAGATCCTGTAGAAAGGGTTTTATTCTTCAACTAGGATTAAACCATGCTTGATTTTGTATCATGTAACTTTCCCACCATCAATTCAAATTTGGGTGTAACACTATCAGATTTTACTAAACCAGAAAGGCTGCCTTGGAAAACGAAGTTGAGGTATTTCAAGTGGCGGTAAGGTAAAAACATCAAAAAAAGGTGATATAGACTTATAGAGGAAAATCTCTTTTGTCTAATGGTAGTGGTTGGATCCCTGAGGTTGTCAGAGATGCCATGTTTATTCACCTGAAAGTGACAACTCGATCAACTTTTTTGGCTGAAGAAGATGAAAAACAGGGACCAGACAACATCTCACTCATTTTTTTTATTAAAAACGAGTGACATGTCATCTGCTTAAACCTTAAATGTTAGGGTTTGTAATTAGAAATTTACAAACTTTAACTTGGTCCCTGTTGTTTTAATTTTTTTCATATGCCTCCTAAGTTTACCTTGAAACTTCTTAATCTTCGCAATCACACCCCTAAAAGCTTTGATTTAACTTCTCTGATTAGAGCGCTTTTTTTCAAATTGGTCTTTGGTTTCCAATATGTTCAATTTGACCCCTATCAACCATCAACCTTTCAATTTCTTTCAAATTAACCTCTAATTTTGATTGATTTCAATCCCTGAATTTACATGTCTTTTACACTTTGGTTCTTAGTTTTAAAATTCTTCAGTTTGACCCTTAAATGATTTCTAAACTTTGATTATATAGCAATTTCAACCCTGATTGCATTCATTTAAGCTTATAAAAAATAAATCTTATCTTTTAAAATTGAAAATATTCTCAATTAAGCTCAAATTAAACTTTCAAAAAAGTCCATAATAAAATTAATTTGACCCGTTAAAAGTCTAATTAAGTCATTGCACTTAATTAATTCTTTTAATTTTGGCTCAAATTAAATTATAAAATTAAATAAACCTTTAATTAGGCCAATAATTAAATCAAACTAGCCGATTAAAGATCTAATTAAGTCCTCGGACTTAATTTTTATGCAAATTTGTCCAATATTCATGTAAGTTAACCTTGAACTTGCATTACCTTTCACATTTATGTTCTTTAATGGTGCAATTGAGTTTCCAGTATAGTTAAAGATCTGGTTTGGTCTTTCCATCCCATATTTATGTATTTAAATCCCTATTAAACCTATTCTTGCAAACCAAAACGCTTCTCTTCCTGCATTTGTTTTTCAACTCTTTTTTTTAAAAAGATAATTTTAGAGGAACCTAACATTGGATTATGACATTATGCATTAGCTTGGAAAGGCTAATCCATATCCAATATACATTCTCATAAGCATACATAAGCATTCATATGGAAACATGTTTTTAGTTTTAATTGTCATTATCAAAGGATTAAAACATAGATCCTCCTTTAAAGCAAACCTATAATACCAGATCCAAAAGGAAACTAATGGAAAACAAGGAACAAGTACATTAGGATGATAAACATTAGAAAGAGATCAAAAGTCTTAAAAAAGATATAGCAAGGCTCACCAACCTACCTGAGTAGATGTTAACGGCAAAACTTGTAGAAGCCCTAGCTATTCAACTGACAGTAGTTATTCATCCAACAACTATGGCTCTTTTCCATCAACATAATTTAGGCCCTAGTGGAACATCTTTGGAGTCCCATAAGACTACCCTCTACGGTAGAATTAACTAAAGAAGAAACTTCAAAAGAGAAAATCATAGAAGAAGCTTATGACAAGTGCACAGCTTTAGAAGAAAGAATGAGGGTGATTGAGGGGTCTAATCTCGATGACTTGGTAAAAGCAATCAAAATATGCTCAGTCCTTAATGTCATAGTGCTAAAAGAATTTTAAGTTCCTGAGATTGTCAAGTACACGAAACTCAATACTCATTGACTTATTAAAGGTCTACTATAATAAAATGAAACAAGTTGTCCATGATGAGAAACTGCTCATCCATTTTTTCCAAGACAACCTTAGTGATGTCACCTTGAGTTTTTGGTATATATGGCTTAACAATACCAAGATTAGAGGGTGGAAGGATTTGTAGGCACATTTATATAGCAGTACAAGTTTATAATGGACATCACTATAGAAAGATCTAGTCTACTAGATCTAGAGAAAGGAAACCAGGAATCAGTCTGAAAGTATGTCTACGATGGAGAGAAAATGTTGCTCAAGTTGACCCACCTTTACTTTAAAAGGAAATGGTTAATCTTTTTTTCTAATACTTTCAATGAACCTTATTTTGATTATTTATTAGGTGCCCCAGCCAAGCATTTCATTGACATAGTGATAGTGGCTGAAAGAATCGAGCAAGCCATAAAAACAAACAAAATTATTGATAAAAAAAAAGAGGTGGACTAGGAAGAAAAAAAGATAACAAGGTCCACTGGTTAGGATCTAACCAACATCAGCCAAGGAAACGGTGGAATAATAAGTGGAAGTCAAAGAGACAAAAAGACACTCCTTATGTCTAGTTCCCAACATTTATATTTTCTTAGTTCCATCAAAACCAACTAACTCTTGGTCAAAGTAGTAAACAATTGTATGGATATCCACAATAGAACAAGACCTTACCACCTCTTCCCTTACCTTTGAAAAAGATGTTAGAGAAATTGGTTAGTGTTGGACAAATCATTTTGGTTCTCCAAAAACTATTTTGACCATTATACCCAAAATAATATGAACTTGACCAAACATATGAGTATCATAATGGAGTGACAGGGCACAATATTGATAATCATCATTTGTTCAATGAAAAGTTTCTTTAGTTTATTAAGGCTAGGTGGATTACATTCTGAGAGCCAGAACACCTTCAAAGGCAATATGAAGGGTTAAAAGAGCCGATTATGACAGCTTCACATATTGAAAAGAGAAGAGAAGTCAGATGTTGAAGTCAACATACTTTGTCATTTAGACTTTGTAAACAAGGTCTTCAAGACCATGTTTTATTTTTAGATATTTTATATATAATTCAAAACTCAACTGTACCTTTTAATGGATTGTGCCTTTTCATAGTTTAATTTTTGCCTTGAAATCAAAAAATGTTTTTTTGTCCATGATTGGATAAATATAATGGTAAAAATGGTGGAACCTCAAGGTGTTCCATACAATATGCTAGGAGGCAATCCTCATGCACTACGTCATTATACAGTTTTACCGACGGATTAATTCCATCGGTATAAGGAACACAAACCGTCGGTAAAATTATTACCGACGGTATCTCCGACGAAACAAATCCGTCAGAGTCATGAGCGTCGGTAATTCTAATTCCGTCGTCATTTCTGTCGGTAATAAAAAAAAATACCGACGGAATTTTTGACGGACATACAGACGGATAAGCGTGCCAAAAAAATAAATTCCCGCCACAAGTTACCGACGCAATATTCCGTCTGTAAAATTCAACGGTAATTCCGTCGGTAATGGTGGCACAGGCCCGTAATTTTTTTCCAACTCTCTGTGAAATACCGACGAAACTATTCTGTCGGTGAAATCCGTCAGTGATTGCCGTCTGTGATTCCGTCGGTAATTGTGGCACAGGCCCGTAATTTTTTTCCAACTCTCTGTGAAATACCGACTGAACTATTTCGTCGGTGATTGTCCGCACGGCCATAAATATTATAAACGATACTACAATACTTTCGGTATAAATTTAAAATATTTTAAAAAAATTATTTATTAACAATTAAAAAACTTATAACCAAATAAATTTTCATTAGACATTAAAAATGTAAAATTAATGTTAAATAATATTCATCGAAATATTCATTATAAATTTAATGTTTTAAAAAAACAAAATTAAACTAATTAAAATAGCGGCGGAGCTGGAGGAGGAGGAGGCTGGTTATTGCCAGGACTGTACGGCCAAAAAGAAGCAGCACATGGATCATCACCCATCTTTGATCTAATCTCCATGACCATTTGATGGAGCTGAGCATAATCCGTCGAGAGGCGTTCATATTATTGTTTCAAGGCTAAAAACTCCTCTGACTGGGTGCTCGATACTGATGGAGAGCTCCCAACGGTTGAGACACTACGGGCCGACCGTAATTTATCAGCCGTCGTGTTAGAGAGCCCGTAGACCCGATTTGTATCGGGACCACCAGATGATCTGACCTCCATCCACAAATCCAGATCAAAATGTGGTTGGGTCAAAGGATCGTCCCCATATCTCTCTCTCAACCGGCTATTATAGGTCTCCTAAATTTTTTTTTAAAAAAAAATCATCATATTCAATTCAAGAAAATAATAACTTACAAAATAATTTGATTGATCGAACATACCACAAAATGCTGAGCACGGTTGTCCACGTACTGCTGCACCCCCTTTTGGCGGTCTTGACTCCGCACGTGCGTCTCTACAAATAGCTCCATTGGACTCGGCTCACGTCTAAGAGACGTAGCCTGTAAAGAAAAAAAAGATTGCAAGTGAAATATATTTATAAGCAACAATAAATTAATTAACGATATATTTCATTTAAAATAATCTTACCTTCCGTTTCGCATGTGCGCTAAACGGGACGAAGCCGCCGGTGTGCGTGGTCACCGAACCATGAATTTCCCGGTTCCGGTTCACGGCTTTGGATTGTGAGCGCCGTGAGAACCGCTCAGACGTCACGTGCTCAATATATGCCGCCCATATATCTCCCGAGATGAATGGCGGTTTAAATTCCCGCCAAACTGCCACCTCATTCCAGCCTTCAAGACCGTTGTCCCTCGCATATCTTTTCGCCTTTTTTTGAGTGTCGTACCAAATATCACGCAACCTACATCCATAGTAACTAATTAGAATTTAGAACATAAAATTATAAATCAAAAATAAATATTATTTTTGATTTTACCTAGTTGCTGCGTGATTCTCCCATACTCTCCTGACAACATTGTTGTCCGCGCTATCCCACTCAAATTTATTCTGTATATATAAATAATTCATTGAAAATAAAAAGAGTACAAGATATAAAATTACAAAAATTATTTATTAAAAATAAATTGAAAATTAAAAATTAACACTTACCTGAAATCGCCGAAACCAGGTATCGATATTAGGTCTCCACTCAGGATGTCTGGAGACCTGACTCCATTGAAACAATGGAATCTCCATCGATGATTTCATCGCCAATGTAATTGTCCTGGCAGCCTCAATGTTTGTGAACCTGAAATTAAATAAAAAAAATTAATTATTTGTTCATAAATTATGTTATAAGTATTAAAAAAAAACTAAAACCTAAACAAACCTACATTGAGAGGTCATCCTTCCATTGTGCCTGGTACTTGCGGGTGAATTGACCCCGCTG
>Ga0325411_1005606_pt1 | contig 13887 bp, 10 predicted proteins | sample PopdelMetagenome_13_FD_206181 | JGI IMG/M metagenome (GOLD analysis project Ga0325411, IMG submission 206181) | Populus deltoides microbial communities from Bellville, Georgia, United States - Xylem-PdIQD-R4 | ecosystem: Host-associated > Plants > Phyllosphere > Stem > Wood/Secondary xylem... | reverse complement strand
CAAAGTTAAAAAAAAGCTCGAGGAGAATTCAAGTCAATCAGAACTAGGAATCCAATGAAATTCTTTATTTCTACGTAAAAACCAGCCTACAGAACCCCAGCTCTCCTTCCATGGTGGCTAACGCACTGGAAGCATTTGAAGTGGCAAATCAAGATGCGTTAATTACCTTACCAAACTGGAGAACGGACACCACATAAAGGTGGCTTTCTGTCAAATATAGCAATGGAAGCTTGAAAGCAGTGGCAAAAAGTATTTCTAGGCATAAGTGAGATTACGCCAACCAGTGCGTGTACAATTTCGAAGATCATATCCAAAATGAAATCGGTTGTCTTAAGTCTTTCAACAATATTAACACCCTCTTGGGATAGGAAAATAAAAGCCTCTACACTTTCAGCTGTCTTTTCAAACCAGGAACTTCAAGAGATGTTCCATGATGTGAAGGGAGTGTAGGTAAAATAAGGAGAAAGTGTAAAATTGAATTAATTGGCAGTTGATGTTCTATATATGTTGCCTATAGAAGAGGCTTGGGACGAACATTGAAGAAGGTTGCAGATGACAGATAACAACACACCAGAGACACATAAATTCTGAACCAAATCGACAAGAAAAAAGTAAAAAAAAAATGTAAATGTGCTAATTAGCATCATTACAGCCACAAAATTTACAAGACAATTCAGTGTTGAAAGATCTCCTTCGGTTCAATCATACTAGATACATGAATGGTGAGAATTCATTCATGTCGATTTTTTTATTTAAGAACCTCATATCTTGATCTCAACCAAGGTGACTTCTTAACAATTACTTTGAGTTAAAATTGCTCTCACCGCACCCAAGTCGCTTATTGAGCATTAAAACTCAAATAGTCTCATCTCTACTCACCTTACAAGTGTTAGAGGTGATTGCTCATGTGAGTGAGCCAATCTAAGTCTATCGATATACTTTAACAAATTGTACTATACGATACTCACAATATATTCCATAAAACAAATAACGAATAACATGATATACTAATGATATATTTATTCATTAATCAATTAATGTAAGTCTTCATATGATCCTTAAAACTAGTTATATTGCCAATTACATTCTATATAGGTCAAGGGATCTCACATGTCTAACAAATACATCCCTTGCTATTGGTTTTGTGAGTGGATCTGCAACCATAGAATTTGTAGAAATGTGTTTTAGGATCATGTCATATTCAGTAATTGCTTCTTTAATGTAGTGATATCTCATCTTGATGTGTTTGGTCTTTCCATGGATTTTGGATCTTTAGCCACAGCTACTGCAGCAGTGTTATTAAAGTAAATTGTCACTAGGTCTGATACTGATTTGACAATTTTCAAATGATACAGGAAACTCTTTAACCAAACAATATCTTGTGTTGCTGCGGAATAAGCTACATACTCAGCTTCCATAGTAGATAAGGCTATGCAAGATTGTTTCTTGTTCCTCCATAGTATTGTACTATTATTAAGCAAGAAAGCATATCCCAAAGTTGATTTGGATTGGTCGACATCTCTTCCCCAATCAACATCAGAGTAACCAATCAATCGTAAGTCTTTTTTTTCTTGGTACATAGCATGTAATTCAAAGTTCCTTTCAGATATTATAGAATCCTTTTAACTGCCATCAAATGTTTCTAACCAGGATTTGATTGATATCAACTAACCAATCCAATGACATAACATATATTGAGATGTGTTGAGATGTGTGCACATCATTGCATACATCAAACTACCAATGACACTAGCATAAGGTACTTTGGACATTTTCTCCTTTTCTTCTAGAGTTTTGAGACACATATCACGGCTCAAGCTCAAGTTTTTATTAACAAGGGTGTCCATCGGTTTGCTATCTTGCATGTGACTACGCTCTAATATCTTTTTGATGTAAGTTTCTTGAGTTAAAACCAAAAGTCTTTTAGCACGATCTCTTATGATTTTCACACTAGGAACATAGTTGGCCTCACACATGTCTTTCATTTTAAAGTTTGATGACAAACACCTTTTAGTTAATATCAATCATCTCTTTGTTATTTTCAGCTATTAAGATGTCGTCAACATATAAGGACAATATTATAAAACTATTGTTAGAACATTTTAAATACATGCAATGGTCTACTTCTATCATTGTAAAACCGTCTTTAAAGATAACTTGATGAAATTTGACGTTCCATTGTCTAGAAGCTTGCTTAAGACTATATATAAATCTTTTAAGCTTGCAAACTTTGCGCTCTTATCCTTTAGTCTCGAATACTAAAGGATAATCCATATAGATCTCCTTATTTAGTTTTCCATTGAGAAATGCAGTTCTAACATCTATTTGGTATAACTCTAGGTCTATATGTGCGACTATAGCTAAAATGAGGCAAACTGAAGTAATCCTCACAACTAGTGAGAATGTATCTTTATAATCAATTCTCTCTTCTTGAGTGTAGCCTTTTATTATTAGTCGAGTCTTATAACGTTCTATTAACTCATTTGTCTTACGTTTAATTTTAAGAACCCATTTATTTTTAATGGATTTTTGTCCTGACAGTAAATCAACCAAGTCCCAAACTTGATTAGTTTTCATCGACTTCATTTCTTCTTCCATAGCTTTAATCTATTATCTTGCTTTAGGACCAGACAGAGCATAATTGAATGTTTTCAGCTTTTCATCATCTTGTGGAGCAATCATGAACGCCTCCCCCTCAATCTCAAATTGACGACGAGGAATTGGTTCACAAATGCTTTTACGAGGTCGAGATTGCTCATGATCTTGCTCCATGAAAGTAGAAATAAACAAAATGTCACTCCCACTGTTTCCAAGAGGGTTAAGAGTTTCCTCTAAGTCCTCTATTGAATGGCTTGTTGTGTTATAATCTAAATTTTCCATTTCACATAATTGAAAATCTTTATTAACCTCACTTGTCACTGGAAAATCCTTTTCTATGAATACAACACCACGTGATTAAATCTCTGTCATTCTTCCATCAGCTTTTTCACCAATAAATAATACAAATCCTTTAGAATGTTCAGAACATCTTATAAAGATACACTTCCTCCCCCTAGGACCAAGTTTTCTATATTTATAAGAATTATTGTGAATATAAGTTGCACATCTCCATGGATACAAATATCCTAGATTAGGTTTTTCGTTATTCCATAATTTATATGGAGTGGATGAGACAAATTTAAAGGAAACGAGATTAAATATGTAGGCAGCAGTCAACAATGCATCTTTTCAAAAGAAAATTGGTAAGTCAGCATGCGACATCATTGACCTAACCATGTTAAATAGAGTTTTATTCCTTTTTTTTGCTACATCATTTTATTGTGGAGTATAAGGAATAGTTAGCTGTCGAGCTATACTCTTTTCATCACAAAAAAAAAATTGTTCAGATAGATATTCACGTCCTTAATCGGTTCTTAAAACTTTGATTTTTGTGCTTAGTTTATTCTTCACTAAATTGATGTATCTAATGAAGCAATCCAATGCTTTAAATTTATGTGAGATCAAATAAACATGATCAAATCGTATGAAATCATATATAAATATGATGAAATAATTCGCAGCATGTCATGCCTTCATATTTATTGGGCCACAAATGTTTAAATGAATAAGCTGTAATGGACTGCTTGCTCTTTTAGCTTTGTCAAATGGTAATCTAGTTGCTGTTCTAGCAAGGCCATACTCACAAACAGGCAATTCCTCTTTGGTAAGTGATCGTAAAAGACCAGTTCTTGACAATCTATATATGTAATCGATCTTGCTCATTGTTTCCTAATCTAGCATGTCAAGTTATGATATCATTATTATTAGAAGTGCTGGAATTTTGAACAACGTAAGTCCTCTTAATTACACAAAATACCCCCAAAGGCAAAACTTTTTTTTTTTTGTCTTTTATGAGACTAAAAACGTTATTTGATTGTACTTTGAAATTAAAAAACCTAAATACTCTTGTGGAAGAAAATCAAAGAAACATTTATTCGCTCATGAAAAGATGAAAAATTGATATTTTAACTACTATTACAATCCATAATAAAGACTCTTTAGATTTACAATAATTTCTCCACATTATTTAATTTTTGTTATAATAATAATGTCATTGGCTATACCACCCGCACTTTAATAAAAAGATACATAATAATATAGAAATAATTAAATATAAATATAAGGACATAACAAAAAAAAAATTATTGGTGTATAAAATCCAAAGCATCATATTAACATAATAAATAAACACGATGAAATTTAAGTTATCTCTATGTTATTTTAATTAAATATTTCAAAATATTCTTAAGATAATAATCAAAAGGTCATAAATATTTAAAACTCAAGGAAACGACTTAGTTTTGGAGCGTGAAATCTATTTAAAAAATGCCTTGCCCTTAAAAGCAAGAAATAACGAAGAAGTCTAGGAACCAAAGTAGAAATAAATTAAAAAATTAAGGACTTAAAAAGTCAAAACACAACGAACCCAAACCAGAACTCACTTTCTCCTAACTTCCAACGGAAGTCAAGAAGCTTATGAAGACATGATCCCTTCATCGTCCAACACGGCAAATTGCTTCTCCCTCTACTTCTAAACTATAAAACCCTCCGCTCTCTAAAAACTCTCTCAAAATCATGGACATGGAAACCGACTTAAAAATTTATCAATTAAGCCACGAGCTTCGCGGCCACGAAGACGACGTAGCAACCCCTCCCTCCCGCCCTCTCTCTCTCTATATATATCTTTAATTAAAATTAAATCCGTTTGATTAACTTATCTAATCTCTCGCAGGCTCGCGGGATTTTTGTTTGCGGAAATGCGGGAATAGCGACGTCGTCGAGGGACAAAACGGTGAGGTACTGGGTGCCCGACCCAACTGACAAACGCAAGTTTGAATTATCAAAAATTCTGCGAGGGCATTCGAGTTTTGTGGGACCATTGGCGTGGATTCCGCCGAATGAAGTGTTCTCAGAAGGCGCGATCGTGTCTGGTGGAATGGATACGATGGTTTTTGTTTGGAATTTGAGTAATGGAGAGAAAGTCCATAGCTTGAGTGGTCATCAATTGCAAGTTACTGGTGTTGTTTTGGATGATGAAGATATTGTTTCTTCCTCCGTTGATTGGTAGGCTTATTATTTTGTGTGTTCTCGCCTTGATAGATGATCTAAATTTTGGCCTTTTCTTTTTTGTGATTATTATGGATTCCTTTTGTTGTTATAGTACTTTGAGGAGATGGAGGAAAGGTAAAGTTGTTGACTCATGGGAGGCTCATAAGTCTGCGATCCAAGCGATTATTAAGCTGCCGTCCGGCGAGCTTGTTACAGGTATATTTTCTGCCTATTTTTTTTGTGGAATCTTAGTTATATTACCTTGAGTGAAAAATATGAGTGCTGCATTTGGAAAATTGAATGAAAAATTAATTTTGGCACTATTGAAGTGCTGGTTTAGAAGACGCATTTGCTCGGAGCCCCTCACCTCTTCATTCAGGATTAAAATTTTAGTTTTATGATCTGTGCTGGTTTAGAAGACGCATTTGCAACATGTATCTGTGTGTTGGAAGTGTTTTTCTTAATCTTTCCACTATTAATTCGAACTCTTAATCGTTCCCCATTTCTTATTCAAATACATGGATCCAATGGTTTGGTTTTTGTGTGCCAAACACTAAACCAACAACTTGACTTTTCTTTCCATGACAATGTAGGTTCAACTGACACAACTTTAAAACTTTGGAAAGGGAAGACATGCTTACACACTTTTGCAGGGCACTCAGGTTGGGTTTTCCCCCTGCTCTTCTTTCCCACATGCCTTGTTGCTCATCTGTTGTACGTTTATGTTTACCTTTAAATAATGAAATGGTTTTGGAGAATTTTGCAGCCCCACTTTGTTCAATATCTGTTCTCTTTACCAAGAAATAAGATAGCTTATTGGTCAGTATACTAATTCAGGCTCAATTTGGCTTGTACTTGTGAACTCTGTAGATACAGTAAGAGGCTTAGCAAAGATGCATGGAGTGGGAATTCTTTCTGCATCACATGATGGGTGAGCAGTCAGTTTCATTTATTTCTGTTTTATAATGCAATGGTTCTGCTTTATGTTTGGCTTAGTAGATGATGGATAGCGCCAAAGTTATTGCAGTATATAAATAAAGATTCCCTGGACTTCCTTTGTTATTCATTTTTAAAGAACAACCCTCATTGTCTTGCATAAATGGTCGTTGACTGCTATAGTATTTTCATTGCAACAGCTCCATCAGATTATGGGCTTTAACTGGCCAAGTATTGATGGAGATGGTTGGCCATGCTTCGATTGTCTATTCAGTTGATTCACATGTGTCTGGACTAATTGTTAGTGGTAGTGAAGATTGTTCAGCAAAGATTTGGAAAGGTGACTGCTTCTATTGGGTTGTTCTTCTACTCATGTAATCTCTGATGCTGAGGATTTGGGCATTGCAACCGAATTGATCGTGTCTTTGAAATGTTATTTACTTGTGAAATCATTTTCATGTTGCAGATGGAGTCTGTGTTCAGAGCTTAGAGCATCCTGGTTGTGTTTGGGATGTCAAATTCTTGGAAAATGGTGATATTGTGACAGCATGCTCAGATGGAGTAGTACGTATTTGGACTTCACATCAGGAGAGGATTGCGGACCCAGTAGATCTTGACTCTTATGTTTCCCAACTTTCTCAATACAAATTAAGCAGGTATATTCATGCATTATTTGCCAGCAAGTGATACATATTTATGCACTTTCTGTTGTTAAAATGTGGACTTCTATACTGTCTTGGATCAATGTTTAATGAGTTTCTGTTGTTGTTTGTACGGTATGTTAGTTACTTAATGGGTAATTGTGAGCTGTGAACCACAATGATATATCTACTAACTTACAGCCTAAGTTTGAGTTTGTTAACTGTGAAGCACCAAAAAGACTAAGAAAAAAATGTATCCACTTCTAGCAAAGTTGAATTTTTTTTAACTGTGAAACACCAAAAACTAAGAAAAAATATATCTAATTCTAGCACTTCTCAGTCTATTTCATGATATATCTGCTAACTTACAACCTAAGTTTGAATTTGTTAACTGTGAAGCACCAAAAAGACTAAGAAAAAATATGTCTACTTCTAGCAAATCTCAGTCTATTTCATGATTAATAGCATTTCCGAGCTCATTAATTCTTGAAATATATGTATTCCTGCACTTCTTTTCATAGTTTTATGATGTGTGGAAGTTGATTCTCCTTCTGGATCATGGTAATGTTGGTTTCTTTATAATGCTTGCCAATGCTGATTCATGTTGCAAATTGTTTCTGTCAGGAAGAGGGTTGGGGGATTGAAATTGGAAGATTTACCAGGCCTTGACGCTTTACAGATTCCAGGTGTGGCTTCAAATAGACCCTCCAAAAACATTTATCTTAATTATCTTGGAAATTCTATTTTTTGATGAAGCTATGGCTAGTTGTCATGAAAATCAATTGTGAATAGCAGACAATTGCGCTGGACTTAAAATTGCGGAGCAATGGCCTTTACTTGTATCAATCAATATATAAGTCAATACCAGTGTCTGGATAATTGCATCAGTGACAAGAAAATAAAATTCTGGTGGTACCTGACTGTATTTCTACCTAGTTGTATTAAATTCAGCGTATTTTGTGCGAGTTATGGGTGGAAATGTTGCCTAATTTCTGTTGGAAATTGCTAATTAAGTAATGTATTGTAATTATCTTATGATCAGGAACCAGTGATGGGCAGACCAAAATCATCAGAGAAGGGGACAACGGTGTCGCATATGCTTGGAATTTGAGGGAACAGAAGTGGGATAAAGTAACAATTAGTTTCATCATACTGTTTTTCCAGCAAGTTCTTCCGTGCTCATTTTATCATTCAAGGCATATTTATGTCTATGCTGTTCATGTTCCTTTTTGCTCAGAAAGCATTGTCCGTATACATTCTACCCAAGCTATATTGAGTTGATGCTGTGCATTCTCAATTTGAAAAGAATTCATGCTTATTCGTACTATGAAGAATTTTCTTTTCTTGTTTCTTCCCGTGCTATATAAATTAATTTATTCTTTGACAAATAACCATCCTTTGCTTCAATTTATGTGCTCAGCCCCCTTTGTTTATCTCATTTGTTTTCACATGATGTTTCCATGCATGACATTGATTTAGACAGATGCAATTCATATGGTGGTCATTGACTGACAAATTGAACAATCCCTTCCATTATGTGATGAAGGAATGAATGACCTTAGTGCTTTAAGATGTTGTGGGTTTTAAGCAACCACAAATGGTCGTAAACATGTATCTTCTCCAAGGAGAATTAAAACTAACTGGTGGCTTTAGCTTCTCCAATTATGTATGTATCATGAAGTTCATGGATTTGATGTCCCTTCCATTATGTGATTAAGGAATGAATGACCATAGTGTTTTAAGGTGTTGTCATCTTTCAAAGATGAGAACAAACACGAGGAAATGAAGTTTCTAGAAGCAATTGAGTTGTTAAGTACTGTGGGTTTTAAGCAACCACATATGGTCATAATCATATATCTTATCCAAGGAGAATTAAAACTATCTGGTTGCTTTAGCTTCTCCAATTATGCATGTATCATGAAGGAATGGATTTGATATCGTTGCAATGACAAGGAAGGACTACTTAGGGGATGCCTTGGTTGACAGATTGTGCTTCTTTTCTCTTGTTACTTCTGAAAATTTATTTCTTTTTATTGCCGTATTGCTCATGTTTTGTTATCTCTCATCCATTTTCAGATTGGAGAAGTTGTTGATGGACCAGATGATGGCATGAAGCAGCCTGTTCTTGATGGAATTGAATATGATTATGGTCAGCATCTAGTTATCAGCTGCTCTGAGCCTCATTTTCCTTACTCCCTTGAAATTCACCTCACTTTTTATCTTGATTGTTATATAATCTTGTTATCAGTGTTTGATGTTGATATTGGTGATGGGGAGCCTATTCGTAAGTTGCCATACAATCTATCAGGTAAATTTCTTCGCCAACTTTTTTGCCTTTTAATGGCTGTGGATGGCCTTGTTTTCTCTGAGAGTTCTTTTATTCCTTACTTTTGGTTCTTGGAGAGAATATCTTGGGAAAAAATGCTTAACTAAGAAAGCAACTCAAAATGCTTAACTAAGTGTATTTCTTTGTTGTTTTTAGAAGAACAGTTGTAGAATGTGTGACATAATTATTTGCGTACAGAAAATGTATTAGGCATGCTGAGATAAGTGGTTGAGATGTTTCCAGATAATCCATATTCGACTGCTGACAAGTGGCTTCTCAAGGAGAATCTTCCTCTTGCCTATCGTCAACAGATTGTAGAGTTTATACTCCAAAATTCTGGCCAAGGTGGCGTTGCACTTGATTCATCATTCCGTGACCCATTCACTGGCTGTAAGTATAATTTCATTCTGGTATAATACATGTAGCTATCTGTAACTGGTAAGGTGTGCAGTCCCCAACTCTGTTTTCATATGATGTGAATTTCTTTTTCTTTCTTTTTTAATATTTCAGCAAATGCTTATATACCTGGAGGATCTTCTAGCATGTCTGGTATGTATACATTGACCTGAAAAAACAACTTAATATTTATCTTAGCATTTACCTTGGGATTTAGCCAATTTCATAAAGCATGGCCTGAATTTATGATCTTTCTTGTTTATGCAACAGAGGTTTCAGCGAAACCAACTTTCAAACATATTCCCAAGGTATGCTTGTAAAGCTCTTATTTGAAAGGTTTGTGTTGCATTTCTAGACTGCCAATTTAGGAATCTTAGGTAATCATGGGTTTTATTTTTAGGGATTATAGCATTTTGTATTTATTATTTTATCTATTTCTACCCTTATTGTTGTCTACAACTCTATTCAACTAAGAAAACTTTTTGCACTATGCTAGACTCTATTCAACTAAAAATCATGTTTCTCTACTTACCTGCCCAAATAGCTTCTAGCTCCATATTGTTAGCTTAGAACTTAGGAAGCCTGTGGTAGTTTGCTTCTTGATGATAGATGATCTTTATTTTATATGCATTAATTTTGTGCTTTCATTAATTAGGGTTTGGGTACTTTTTGAAATGAATAGGTAGAACTAGGCAGAACTAGGCAGGTCAGATACAAACTAGACAGGATGCAGAATAGCTAAATCAGTCCTCCAATGAAATTTGATGATATTATATTAGCTGTTTCGAGCACATTGTTGCTCAACTCTTTTCTGATTAAATACCCTTTATGTATTGATTGTCTTAATTTTTTTTGTGATGCTGAGTTTAGTTAAATAGAATTTTGCCACTGGTCTTTTCAATTCTTATTTTTTTACCATTTCATTTCCAGAAAGGAATGCTTGTTTTTGACGTGGCTCAATTTGAAGGGATCCTGAAAAAGCTTACAGAGTTCAACCATTCTTTGCTTTCTGATTCTGTAGGTTATTTTACAATTATTGGTTTTCTGTTTCATCAATTTGATGTTAATTTTCTTATATTTGTTTCTTGAATGTATACTGTTGACATTTTGAAGGACAAAAAGAACCTGTCTTTGTCGGAGCTTGAGATATCAAGATTGAGTGCAGTTGTAAAAATTTTGAAGGACACATCACATTATCACACTAGTAAATTTGCAGATGCTGACATTGCTTTGCTGCTGAAACTCCTAAAATCTTGGCCTCTGGCTATGATATTTCCAGGTCAGTACATGCTCTTGATTGTGAACCTCCCTGGATATTTTGAAAATTCTTCAAAAATAGCAGTTAATACATGCATGCCACTCATGTAAAATGCTATACATGACATTGATTCTCGCTTTGTTATGACTGTTGAGTTTTTTCCTTCCGTATACATGAGTACATAAACTCTGCTCACTTGAGTCTATTAATTTGTTTCAGTTATCGATATTTTGAGGATGCTTGTTCTACACCCGGATGGGGCAACAGTCCTTCTCAAGCACATTGAAGATGAAAACGGTACCTTGAGATGTAACTCTGTTTTTGTTTTAGTTGAGAAACCTGATTGCATAAAAAAATATTATCTTTTTTTTTTTTTCTAATCTTGTTTTTATTGACTAAATCTTGGATGGAGTGGATGACGAGGAAAGATGGCTAGTGATTCTGGTGTAGGTTTTCCTGATATGAAATGATTCTGCAAATGTGCTAGTTTTAATTGCGGAACAAATTTTAGTTATGATTGTAATAGAATTTTGTGTAGGTTTGATGTTTACTATGGACCATATTTTCTGTCAGATACGTTGATAGAAATGATCAAGAGAGTGGCAACAAATCCTCCACTTCCTCCAAACCTTTTAACGAGCACCCGTGTTGTGACTAATCTTTTCAAGAATTCACACTATCATTACTGGCTTCAAAAGCATCGCAGTGAGGTAATTTTTTTTTTCTTGGACCAAAGTTACATATAGGAACTTGATAAAAATAACCAGTGACAAGTGACCCTGAACTGTTACCCAGGGGATTATTTGGACCTAAAGGCCTGGATAAGCATTGTCGTTAAAGACCCTGAATTGTTATTTCTTTAGAGACCTGTGGCCTTACTGTGGCATCTGGCATTATAATGGGCTGCTAGGCTCATATTAAGAGTTATAAACGTATATGCTTCTGTGGCCTTTGTTCAATTGATCACGGGCTTTATGGGTCTGTGTATGTCATACTGAGAACTTTGCACTCACATGTTTGTTTTTCAATTGCATGTATTGCAATAATTTCTTTTTTTTTTACTGATGTTGCAGATTCTTGATGCTTTTTCAAGTTGTTATTCGTCTCCTAATAAGAACTTGCAGTTGTCTTATGCTACCATGATACTCAAGTGAGCATTTTCTCATCTGTATACCTTCACACAATTTTTCCCCACTTGCAGTTTTGATAACTTACCACGTCAGTTCATAGATTTATAATATTGTTGTTATTCTTTTCCTAGTATTGACGCACATATCTTTGCCCTTCCTCTGTCTATGCTGCAATTTGTTTTCACAGTTATGCTGTGCTGTTGATTGAAAAGAAAGATCATGAAGGTCAATCACAAGTTCTTTCAGCAGCTCTTGAGGTATGTTTTACTCATTTATTTCCAACCCTTTTGGAAATGGTCATGCTTTGCATGTTCTATCCTGATTTTATTCTAGATTGCAATATGATGAATGGCTATGTAGCATTCCATTGGGATTTTCAGAGAAGGATCATAGATGCAGAGTTACCGATCTTGACAAAGTGGTGTTTTTTCTTCCCTACAGATTGTGGAAGAGGAAAATATCGAAGTTGACTCGAAATTCCGGGCTTTAGTTGCCATTGGATCGCTGGTATATCTCATCGTCTCTACGTAAACCCATTGAATTACTTTTCAAACTTTCTGGTTTTTTTTAATGCAGCTGGCATTTGTTTCCCTTTGTCAAATATTAACAAATTGATTGAGAAAGGGTTTTTTTTTTTTTTTCTCCAAATAAACCTTTTATTTTTTTGTGTATGTCATGATGAAATGATATTTTCTTGTATACCATGGTAGCATCTTGATCTTCAATATGTAGTAAATGAATTTCAAAATGTTTACAGTCTTCATAATGTTTATTGCTTATCTACTACATTTTATCTTACTCATCCAACGAGGCAATTAACATGAATTATGAACTTTTGAATTTCTAGTAAGAGAACATGTTAAGAGAAATGAATATTTTAAAAGAGTGCAGTTAGTTAAGACTAGTTACTTGTGGAGTTTTAATAGTGAGAGCTGTACACTTGCCTTGTTGAAAAACAGATATCAAGGTGAACTTCGTTGCTTCATATATCAGACTATAGGAATTCTTGCGGACTGCCTACTGTTTATTTAGTTAAATTTTGATCTATTCCCAACACAGATGCTTGATGGTCTGGTGAAAAGAATCGCTTTGGACTTTGATGTTGAGAATGTGGCGAAAACAGCCAAGGCTTCTAAAGAAGCCAAAATTGCTGAAGTTGGAGCTGACATTGAATTGCTAACAAAACAGATCTGAATGTTGGTTTGAGGTAGGCACTTTTTTCAAACCTGTATTAAAATAGATGTTTTATTCAAGAAGATGGAGACAGACTTGGTTGCCTCAAAATGCAAGCCAGTATTCCATTCTGCATAGCATATCTAGCATAGATGGATTAGTTGCCATGCATTAGCAAGATAAATTGCAGCAGCGTGCAGAACTAGCGTAGCATATCGAGTACATATTTGATAGAAATCTCAATTCTGCTATTCACCTAGGACATGCATTTTTTTTTTCCATGTTTGCAGGGCTGGGAAAAAACAAAATCCAGAAGTTCTTGAAAGGGATCAACAGCTAGGAAATTGATTTGACCTTACGTTGGATGAAATTTGGGTCACGCCATATGAAGATGATAACATTGATCCAGTGAATCGATCAATTGTTTGATGAATATGCTGCCGTCATGTATGCATACAACGAGGCCTCCGGGGATTTAATGCAAAATTTAGTTCACAGGAGGAAGTTTCGTGGTAACTGCACTACTTGGCACCCAGTATTGTATCATATCTCTATTGAAATTGGAAGACCAAAGCAGATGAACTCTTATCGATTTGGTTTTTCACAGAATTTCTGCCCTTCATTCTGCATTACTATCCTATGATCTCCCAAAAAAAAAGTTATTTAATTTAATCGTTCCTTCTTATGATTGATTATCCAGGTAATACTTGCATGTTTGAGGATTTATCTACATGTGAATGCGAAAACTAGAAAAATATGAACTCTACGCATTCATGAAGTGACAAGTGGCAGTAAATTAGCCTAAAGCGCAATGAAATTGCATACCAAATCATCGTTTCCATTTTCCATAGAATCTTCCATCACTCCACAACAGCATCCTGTTCAATTTGATCTTGACATTCCTTCTCTTCAGATGCAAGTGCCTTGGCATTATCTTCT
>Ga0325411_1005599_pt1 | contig 13893 bp, 12 predicted proteins | sample PopdelMetagenome_13_FD_206181 | JGI IMG/M metagenome (GOLD analysis project Ga0325411, IMG submission 206181) | Populus deltoides microbial communities from Bellville, Georgia, United States - Xylem-PdIQD-R4 | ecosystem: Host-associated > Plants > Phyllosphere > Stem > Wood/Secondary xylem... | reverse complement strand
GGTTGGTCACAAAAGGTTGAAATTTCAATTTGAGGGTTATTAAGAACCGTTTTCAAAGCATTCATTTTATTTGCATGAATAATGATTTTGTTTCGCATGAGAGAGCACTGCCTACCGATCCAGATTGTTTGCCTTTGATCAGAAAGGGCTTGATTAGGCACGTAATGTAGGCTTGGGCTATTGGCTATGAAGAGAAGGATATTCGTAGGCTCAAAAGGTGTTTAAGAGACTTTAAGACTAAGGATCACTAGTGCTTATATCCCAATCTTTTTGTTTATACATTTGTGGACCTTGGATTTGATTTGTAAAATGGTCCACGGTGCCCCCCAGTGTTGGGCTTGGGCTCTTTCTCTTTGTTTTTGTTTTCTTCATTTGATTTTGAGCACCATTGCATTGGCTCTTTTTTTGTTTTTGCTCAAAATTTTTGAATCCTTTGGATTTTTCTTCATGCCCCCCAGCTTTGTATGGGCACCTTCAGTGATTGAGAATTTTCTTTTATGCCCCCCAGTATTGTTTGGGCACTTTCAATCATTGATGACTTTTTCATGCCCCCAAGAGTTATTTTGGCACTTTCAATCATTAAGGATATTTTTTTTTTGGCACTTGCCCCCCCAATGTAGGGTGTGATCCTAGCCAAGGTTATTTCAAGAAAAATCTATCAGGCTCAAAAGGGGACTACAAAGGATATATTTCAACCTTGTGAAAGGATTATCAAAAATAGCCTTTCTTCATCTCAAATGCATGCATTTAGGATCGGTAAGCCTTGCTTTCATGCGAGTATGTAGAGTGATTTCTCATTATTCATGCAAATAAAACTCAACTTTAGAGTCACTTCATGGTGTTTTTGTTTTTGTGGGTTTTCTAGGTGTATGCTTACCTCTCTAAGGAATCACCTGAATCTTCAGAACTTGTTTGTTTGAACAAACATCAATTTGACTCTCGTTTTGTACTAACACCTTGAATTCCCAAAAATCTTTGTCGAAACATGAGATCATGCATAATCTTTGAGGGGGAACACACTAAAGAAATCTTGGCCAAACTTCAATTTTATTGATTGATATAGGTAAGTACATCAGGCATAGTACTTCTTTACAACATCTGAGTTTACAGGCCTTGGTAGATCCCTTTCATCCATATTAGTCAGAATTAAAGCCCCTCCAGAAAAGGCCTTTTTCACCACATATGGCCCTTCGTAGTTTGGTGCCCACTTACTTTGATCTTCTCCTGACGTTAGTGAGATCTTCCTTAACACCAAATCTCCTTCCTCGAACACCCTTGGTTTGACTTTCTTGTTGTAAGCTTTGGCTATCCTGCTTTGGTATAACTGGTGATGGCAAATAGCTGCCAGTCTTCTCTCATCAATCAAGTTTAGCTGCTCAAATCTTGACCTTGCCCATTCTGATTCGTCTAGTTCTGCATCCTTCAGGATCCGCAGTGATAGGATTTCTATTTCCAAGGGCACAACCGCCTCCATTCCATATACTAAAGAGTATGGGGTGGCATTTGTCGAAGTTCTCACAGTGGTACGGTACGCATGGAGTGCATATGGGAGCATCTCATGCCAATCTTTGTAGGTGATCACCATTTTCTGGATAATCTTCTTGAGATTCTTGTTAGCTGCTTCGACTGCCCCATTCATCTTTGGTCTATAAGGGGAAGAGTTGAGGTGCTTAATCTTCCATTTGGTGCACAATTCGTCAATCAGCTTCCCATTAAAGTTTTGGGCGTTATCGGTTACCAATCTTGCCGGCAGACCGTAACGACATACCAAATCCTTTTCAATAAATCTCTTGACTACTTTCTGTGTTACATGGGCATAAGAGTTGGCTTCTACCCATTAGGTGAAGTAGTCGATGGCCACCAAAATGAATCTATGCCCATTGCTCGCTTTGGGGTTGATTGGCCCTATAACATTCAAACCCCACATATCAAAAGGCCAAGGCGAGATCATATTGAACAGAGGTGCCGGAGGCGCATTTATCTTGTCGCCATATATTTGACACTTATAGCATTTTCTCACATAGTCTACATAATCTCTCTCCATGGTCAACCAGAAGTATCCAGCCCTTGTTTCGCCATTGTATGCCCATTAGCATGTGTAGCACAGATCCCCTCATGGACTTCTTTTAATGCTTGTTCAATCTCATTTCCATTCAAACATCTGAGCAGAGTCTCATCAGATGACCTTTTATATAAGATTTCCCCATCCAAGTAAAAACCCATAGTCATTCTTCTCAAAGTCTTTTCATCTGTTTTGGAAATCCCTTTAGGATATTCTCGATGCTGGAGAAACTCTTTGATATCATTGTACCATGGTTTCCCATTTGGAGATTCTCCAATGAAGTAACAATGGGCTTGAAAGCTTCTGGCCTCAATATTTATTGGTTGTATCCTGCTTTTAGCATCAACTTGTGTCATCGAAGCTAAGGTTGCTAAGGCATCAGCAAACTGATTCTTATCTCTGCTTACATAGGTGAATTTGATTTCTTCAAATTCATCGGCTAACTTCAAGAGATAACTTTGATACAACTTCAACTTCTCATCCTTGGTTTGCCACTCACCTTTGACTTGGCAGATGATTAGTAAGGAATCTCCAAAGACCTCAAGCTTCTTGGCTTCAAGTTCTAGAGCAGCCTCCAAGCCAATGATGCAGGCTTCATACTCAGCAGTATTATTGGTACATTCAAACAGTAACCTTGTTGAAACGGGATACTGCTTATTTTCTGGGGAAATCACCACAGCTCCGGCTCCATTCCCCGATACATTTACTGCCCCATCAAAGTAGAGGGTCCACTGATCGCTTTCCTCACTTTCACTCTCTACTACTATCACATCTTCATCTGGGAGGTCAAAGTTTAGCGGCTCATAGTTCTCCATGGCATGATCTGCAAAATGATCGGCAATTATGCTTCCTTTTACAGCTTTTCTTGTCATAAAGACAATGTCATATTCTGCCAACAACACTTGCCACTTTGCTATTCTACTTGACAGGTAAGGCTTTTCACAAATATACTTGAGTGGATCTAATTTTGAAATCAACCAGGTTGTGTAGTATAGCATATACTGCCGGAGTCTTTTTGCACTCCAAACTAAGGCACAACACAACCTCTCAGTTGTTGTATATCTCGACTCACAGTCATTGAATTTCTTACTCAAGTAGTAGATAGCTTGCTCTTTCCTTCCTGACTCATCATGTTGTCCCAACACGCAGCCCATAGCTATTTCTGTTACTGTCAAGTACAGGATCAAAGGCCTCCCCGGTGTTGGCGGTACTAGTAATGGTGGGTTTTGCAAGTACCTCTTTATTTTATCGAAGGCTTCTTGACAATCGTCATCCCATACTCCAGGATTTTTCTTTCTGAGCAAACGAAAGATTGGTTCACAAGTCACCGTTAACTGGGATATAAATCGAGCTATGTAATTCAGGCGCCCGAGAAAACTTCGTACTTCCTTTTCTGTTCTAGGAGCAGGCATCTCCCGGATAGCTTTAGCTTTATCAGGATCAACTTCTATTCCTCGACCACTCACAATGAAGCCCAATAATTTTCCTGTCTTCACCCCGAATGAGCATTTTGCAGGGTTCAACTTTAGCTGGAATTTTCGAAGCCTTTCAAATAGTCTTCTTAACACTTGCACATGATCTTCCTCTTTCTTTGATTTTGCAAGTATGTCATCCACATAAACTTCCACTTCTTGGTGCATCAAATCGTGGAATAGGGTAACCATTGCTCTTTGATATGTGGCTCCAGCATTCTTCAGTCCGAATGGCATTACTTTATAGCAAAACGTTCCCCATGGTGTGACAAAAGTGGTCTTCTCTTTATCTTCTTCAGCCATTCTAATTTGATTATAACCAGAGAATCCATCCATAAAAGAATATGTAGCATTTCTTGCAGCATTATCAACGAGAATGTCTATATGGGGCAAAGGAAAATCATCTTTTGGGCTCGCCTTGTTCAAATCTCTATAGTCCACACACACCCGAATCTTCCCATCCTTTTTTGGGACTACGACCACATTAGCTACCCATTGTGGATATTGGACTACATCTAGAAACCCTGCATCCTACTGTTTACGTATCTCGGACTTTACCTTGAGTAACATGTCCGGGCGCATTCGTCTGGTTTTCTGCTTAATTGGCTTGCTCCCTTCGATTAAAGGAATCTTATGTACAACTATGTCAGTATCTAGACCAGGCATGTCGGCATAAGTCCAGGCAAAAACATCTACATACTCGTGTAATAGAGAGACTAGTCTATTTCTTTCTTCAGTTGTGACAAGAGTGCCAATCTTTAATTCCTTATTATCTTGTTCATCTCCGACGTTAATGACTTCTAGTTTCTCACTGGCCGGTTCCCAGGCTTTTTCTGAATTTTCTACCAGCCTAGCAAACTCTTTTAGATCTTCCTCTTCCCATTCTTCATCATCCATTGCAATCATATTATCAAAGTTTGGCCAATTATTCTTAGTGCAATGATTTTGTGGATCGATGGAACTTTCAGAATTCCTGAAAGTGTAAGGCGTGCTCGTGTAAGAGTGATTTATGAAAAGATAAAAAAAAAAAATGCAAGCACGTGATTGGACACAAGAAAATGCATGATCTCATTAAAACAAAAGTGCTTAGTTAACATAGAAAATTCTTGCGGTATCATGAGCTAAAAATACCGGCAAGATCAGCATAAGTCAAAACAAGGCAAACAAGTCCGAGCATTATCAAACAAGAACAATTAGTTCTTAAACACAATAGGAGCAGGCTCCATCTTCCAGTTCTGGTACACCTCTCCTTCAGCCAATTTTCGCACGAAAAATCTAGCAGGAGGTTGATCAATGGTGTGAATGGAGAGTTGTGGCAAAACCTCATCCTTTATCTCCAGATCCGCTTCCTCTATTCGTTTTTCTTCTTGGCTCTCCAAGGTATTGATGTGAAGATCCACTATGCCAGATCTAATCACTTCTGCAGCCTTTGGGAAAGACACTCGGAGTGGTGGGATGACAAGTCCCTCTTCTTCTGGCTCTCTTCCTTCAATCCTTGCCATTCTTGCTTCTCTTTTAACCTGAGTGACCCGCTTGTAATTGTCTTTCTTGGGCTTATATCCAAGCCCAAATCTTTGATTTGCATAGTTTGGCTTGATCAGGCTAGGCATTCTGGTCTCAGGATTACATTGACAATGAGCCCCATGCTTTAAAAAGCATTTGGCAGCCATATTCGCCGTTTCTGGGATTTTAGGCTTTCTCAGCACTGTGCCTTCAGGAACCCTTTCTGCATTCACAATTTCAAAAGCATGAATATTCCTATCTCTACAATCTTCTGCTTCAATAAAATGTATGGCCACATTTCTTATCATGGAAACTGTCTCTTCGGCTTTGACAGTTATAAGCATTTCGTTCATGATATACTTCAAGCATTGGTGCAATGAAGAAGCCACTGCTCCAGCTGCATGAATCCATGGCCTTCCTAATAGTATGCTGTAAGATGGATGAATGTCCATTACTTGTAATGTTATCAAGAACATTTGTGGCCCTACATATAGCTCTATTTCTAGGGTCCCATTGATCGGCCTTGGCGAACCATCATATGCTCTCGCCATCAAGGTGCTAGGCTTCATGTGTGACTCATCGACAGGCATTTCTTTTAACATATGCATTGGTAGGACGTTCAATGCAGAACCATTGTCAATGAGCACCTTTCCGATCAGAATATCCTTGCAACGCACCGTAATGTATAACGGCTTGTTGTGCCTAGTACCATCAGGACTCAATTCATCTTCAGTGAAGTATATATAATTTGAGGCCTGGATTCTTCCCACTAAATGTTCCATGGTTTCTTGATTGATGTCTTGAGGAACATATGCTTCATTCAGTACTTTTTGTAAAGCTTTTCTATGTGGCTCAGAGCTTAGAATCAGAGAAAATAACAATATTCTGGCTGGTGTTTTCTTGAGCTGTTCAACAACACTATATTCACTGTGTTTCATCAGCTTTAGGAATTCGTTGGTTTCCTCTTCCGTGACAGGTTTGTTTATTTCTTCAGTTACATCAACCCCTTCTTTTCCCTTAGCTTTTCTTTGTTTTTCCAACTCTTCTGGGGTGAAACATCTGCCACTACGGGTCAAACCCCCAATTTCTGCTTGAAAGATAGGCGGTTGTGGAGTGCTTTTGAAAGAGTACCCATAGTCGTAAGGTAAAGCACTATAGTTCCCTTTATGTTCCACTACTGGTTTGGACAAGACCAATCTGGGTGGCTTTCCGGTAGTGAATTGCACTCGACACACCTCTTTCTTTGGTGCCTCCATCATGAACACCTCTTCATTTGTTGCTTTCTCAATTCGCAGCATCCCTCGACTCATCATTTGCATCACTTTTTTATGAAAGCCCTCGCAATGGCTGATCACGTGGCCTTTTTCATTATAAAGTTCACAACATTTCTTGCTACCCTCTTCATACCTTGCATCTACCATCATTTGGTAGATCCTATCCATTGACACCTTTAAGATTTTTGAGTGTCCCTCTTTTAACATGTTTACAGACCCACTACCCGAAGCATGATTGGGTAGAGGGTTTGCATTGACATTAGGGGCATCTTCAAATACTATCCATCCTGCTTTGATCAGTTGCAGAAGTTTTCTCCTGAAGGCATTGCAAGTATGGATGTTGTGTCCAGCTATACCGGCATGGTATTCGCAAGTGAGATCCGGCTTATACCAGCTGGGGTAAGGTGGTTGGAGGGGTATCAAAGGCACAGGGACTACTTGCCCAATACTTAGCAGCTTTTGGTACATCTCATTTAGGGGTATTGGTAATTGAGGCAATTGTTCTGAGGTTCTTTGGTAGTTTTTTTTTGGGGAAACTTTCAGCTTGGTTTTTTACTTGGTGGCTTTGGGGTTCAAGTTTACTGGTTGGACTTGGAAAGTTGAAGTTGGTGTGGGCAACTTGGGGTGAAGAGGATTGAGGGTTATATGTTTGGAAAGGGCCTTTCTTGCTTCTGTAACTACTTTCGACATGGTCGATCTCTCTCTTCTTCACTCCGAAACCTCTTTTCTCCACAGGTGCAGAGATTCTTCCACTCTTTACTCCTTGTTCTATTCGTTTAGTCACGGCCACAGAATCCGTGAATTGTTGGGCCAAACTACCCATCACGTGTTCATAGTATGGTGCTTTTAGTGTGTTAGCAAACAGAGCAACCATTTCCTTTTCCAAGAGAGGGGGGTGGACTTGTGCTGCCAAATCTCTCCATCTTTAAGCATACTCTCTTATGCTTTCTTTATCTCCTTTCTCCAAGTTAGACAAACTGGTTCTGTCAGGAGTAATATCCATGTTGTATTTATATTGCTTGATGAAAGCATCCACGAGGTCCTTCCATGTATGGATCCTGGTATTATCTAACCTCATATACCAACTCAATGCCGCTCCACTCAAGCTGTCTTGGAAGAAATGCATTAGTAGTTTTTCATCGTGAACTACTTCTGCCATTTTGTTGCAATAAGATTTGAGATGGGTAACAGGGCATTGAGTGCCGGTGTATTTGATAAATTCCGGAACTCAAAATTTCTTTGGTACCACCACATTAGGGACTAGACACATTTCTACAGCTCGCACAGGGTCATATAAGTCTATTCCCTCAATGGCCCTAATCCTGGCCTCTAGTGCTGCCATCTTGTCTTGATCAACATCCTCAGATGGCTTAGTTTTGTGGGACTCATTAACGAATGCCTCCATGACAATTGGTACTGGTGTTGGTCCAGGTGGTACGGGTGTTGGCGACTGCATGAAAACTGGATTGTGTTGGGGTTCCTGCGCATGTTCTCCCAATACCTCTTCAGGTTGGTTTGTTGGGAGAGGAGCAGGCCTAGTTGAAGGACCTTCACCCGAGGTATTCCTTAGTACTTGCTCGAGTAAGCCGGTGAGACGAGCCACACTGTCCTTTAAAGAGTCCAACTCTCTTTGGAAATGAGCCTCACGGTAAGCAGGTGCTTCATCTTCCATGTTTCTTGCTCGAAGTCGGGTGTGGTAAGTTCTTTGGGGACCTATATTTTGACCTGGCGTATGCATGTGTGTTATAATGAATGAATGTATAAACATGAATGCAAATGCATGTATATGGATTTAAAGAGCTAATCCATGACTTCCTTTGCCAAATACAAGTAACATCCGAAATCTGATACTCACAAAGAGGTTTTACCCAATTCCATTGATTGATTAAATTTCGTACATATTATGAAAGTTCCAAAAGTAGACATAGTACAAAGTGGTTCATACAAAGTGTCTTCATTCAAATGATATCCCTCTATTGGCCACAATCCTGATGAAAGAGGAAACTTCATTCAAATATTCCTCGTATCTATGACGGTTGTTGGCAATCTTGGTAGCCTTTGCTCGTAGCTCACTTGCCTTTCTAGCCACCATGTCGATTAACCTGTCAGTTTGTTCAATCTTGTAATGGAACACGGTGTTATCTTGAAGCAATGTTCCACTGCTGGCGTCTAATGTTTCATTGTTTGTCTCCAAAATTCGAACCATCTTTTCCAACTGTTGAATCTGATTTCTGGCCCTTTGCAATTCTTCCTTCTCTATATCAAGCTCGGCTACCTTAGTGTTTAGTTGTGCATCAAAACTGATGATATAGTCTTGCCACTCCTCAAACTGCTCTTGCATTTCCTTTGCTTCTTCCTCTCGGGACTCAAGCTCGGCTTGTATCACAGACACTCGGTTTCTCATACCATTTATCTTATCAAGGTATCCCTTCATCTCTATCTCAGCTACCCTTCTTGCTTCTCTCTCATCTTCAGCCTGCATCTGATATCGAGTCCTTACCCTTTTTTCTTCTTCAATGGCGAGATCAGCCAATCTGTTCTTCTCTTTTTCAGCCTCCCATTTTAATTTATACTGGTCCCTTTCTTTCTTCAGAAAAGCTATTGTTTCTTTGTCGGCAGACTTTCTACTTTCCGAGGCCTTTTTTTAGACTCGCCAATTCATGCTCCACCATTACATGTTTTTTTACCAACTCATCATTCTTTTTTACCAACTCGTCATTCTTGGCCTTCCCCTCATTCAGTTGCTGATTTGCTTCATGTTGGCTCTTCTTTAGCTTAACAATCTGCTCATCTCTTTCCTTCAACTGCAGATCCAGAGAGGCCTTCATCTCTTCTTCTTTCAAAAGTTGGTCTTCCAGGAATCTTTGATGATTTTTACTATTACCGAGCTCAATCCTCAGCTTATCCAACTCTTCTCGGAGGTCTTCCTCATTGTTGACCCTTTTTCTTTTCAGCTCCAACGTCACAGACGACTTATCTTGGGCTTTTCTTTGCTTTTTTTCTTTTTGAAGTATCTTAGATGAACTGCCACTCCTCCATATTGAATATTCAGGGCTAACAGAGAACTCTTTTTTATGCTCTTCCTTAGAGACCAAAACAGGCTGCTTCCAGTCATTTCTGATGGCGTCTAACATACCCAAAGAGCTAGCTTCTTTAAACAGACCGGTATATTCGGCCACCGCCCAAGTTCTTGGCACGTGTTGTACTCCTCCAAACTGTCTAGCTACTAATGAGGGTGAGTAGCTGATATATCCAGTTAAGCCAATCAAAGGAACCCATGCCTTGTCGCCACAACTCATGAGGTAAGATGAACCACTTACCCAAGGAGCTTTCCATCTGAAATTAGTTTGGGGAAGTTCTCGGTATTTCTCTACCCATGCCTTTTCATCCCAACCATTCCATTATTCAGTCAGCACCAGCTCAAGAGGCCTCATGTTAAACCACCAGAAATTATTGAAGACTTCTTTTGATGCTTCCAAATGGCTTACTATCCACATGAATAAGAGAGGGATACAGCATCGCATCGCCCCTTTCCCATGTAATCTGCAATGGTTTAGAGATAGGAAGGTTTCATCTAAGATAGCTGAAGTGGGGTTATTCTTTACCTCTTCAAATTCAAGGAAGGCGTTAGCAGCTTCAATGCTAATAATTCCGGGAGCTTCTGAAGGAAACAGAACCAACCCAAAGATGGCAAAAGCAATTATCTAATATCTTTCTTCACCTAACTTCCCTTCTTCCTTATCTGTCTTCAATTTATTCTCGATCATTTTCCACTTGAAACCTCCATTAGATATCCTGTACCGATCAACTTGATCCAAATGTAGAAGTTTGGCGACTGCTACAGCTGTATTCTCAACTCTTTGTCTGAAGTACGCTTTGTATGGGTCATAAGGAAAACTTAAGATCTGAGCATACTCTTCAAGAGTAGGAGTCATGTCAATATCCCCGAAAGTAAAACATCTATAGCTTGGATCCCAAAAATGCATCAAGGCTTTGACTGCTGAAATCTGGACAGGCATTCTTATTAGGTGAGCAATTCTTCCATACTTGTTCTCAAACAAATTCTCATCAATATATCCCAGAAGAGGGGCCAACTTCTTTATGGTGTCTACGGGATAGTGCACTTTGGTTATGTGTGGTCATTCTTCAACCTTGGTTCTTGGGCAATCCCCTTCGACTACTTGCATCATCTCAGATCTTTCCCCATATTCCGAAAAGGTAAGGGAAGTCATGGTTTTAGCTCAAAAATCCTGTAAAGTTCAGACAAAATCTAGATTATTATATGAGGGATATATTTTCTAACTGGTCTCAAAAAGGTCTATGAACTGCCTAGTGACCACCTCACGTGAAGGCGGTATAGGGGTTTACAAGGGATGGTTGGGGCACTATGTGACTGCCATCACCGAGTAAACACTCAGCACATAGTTGGATGTTTCACGAATTTGAACCCCAACTGAAAGTCATGGGGCAGACCGCTATTCCCCACCTATCCTAGAATTGGGTTTTCTTGCAAAATTAAAAATATATGAATGCATTGATCTCGATGTATGTATGAGCAAGAAATAAAAGTGTTGAAACAGTAAAGTTAAACAGACCAAAATGGACAATCAAACAAACAAAGCTTAGTCCGACCAAACAAGTCGTCCCCAGTGGAGTCGTCATTCTGTCGCGCGTCGGAAAACCCCGCGCGGCGTTCGCTGGCGATTATTTATTATTTGTGGTTTTGCTTGGTTCTTTGGAGTCGCCACCTAGTATTATGGTCACTAAGAACCTATGCTCTGCGAGAGTCTGAGTAAGGGACTGGTTGTGCAAGAGGAAGACGCATCACCCCCAGTGCACCCTACCTAAGGTAAGCTGCATTGTTGTTTGATTATTCTTTCTAGGTCGAAGTTTTATTCGTTGGTCTTTTCTAAGGTTCAAGGCAGATCTCTCTTCGTGAGGGAGTCTCTACCTTATTGGGTTAAATCCTAACCATTCTAAAGTCTGAATTTTAAAATTGCTTTTATTTACACCTTGTATCTTTAATACCCGAGAGTGTACTTTATCGTGTAATTTTACACCCCACAAATATTAAAGTCTACATCTGAATCCTAGAAAAAAAAGTTGAAATAAAAGTTTTTGACATTTTGGCCAAACCCTAACAGATGATCATAAACTAGTTATGATATCTATTTTTTGGATTTTTAAAACGTGAGAAAGATGCAATTTTTTTATTTTGAAAAGAAAACATGCTTGGAAAATTCTTTAGGACTTGGCCGTATGCAATAAAATTGTTTTTGAATATTTCAGAGAAAACCGGGCATTTTAATACCGGACTTGTATCTTATCATGTAAGTATACAACCCAATATTAAGCAAACTTGGTAGGAAAATATTTAAGAAAATCAAAAAAAATTTTGAAATGATTTTTGAAATTTTTTTGAATTTTTTTGAAAATTTTTTTTTTGGGCCGGGCCCAGCCACTTGGGCTGGGCCAGAACTGGCCCGACCCAAGCAGACGGTTAATTAATTAGCCGCTGCATGCAGAAACGAATTCTGCATGCAGCCACGGTGAAAGGAAAAGGAAGGCGTAGCAGGGGAGGGGCGAGTTACCTGGCGTGGAGAGAGTCGGCGGCCTAGCTGGTGGTGCACGGTGTAACTGAAGGTGGTGAGGCCGGCGGCTTGCACTGTTCACGGCTGGAAGAAGAAGGAGCAGATTCCTGCAGAGGAGAAGGAAAGCTCACGGCTGGAGCTGTTGGTGTGACTGAGGAAGGAGATGCTACTCTGGCTGCTGCTGGTAGGAGTGAAAGCCGCTGGAAAGGGTGGTTGCCGCTACTTCTGCTGCTGGAGTTGCGGTGGTGGAGAGGAAAAAAAGTTTTGCAGAGAAGAGAGGTAGAGAGAGAGGTACTGTGACTGTGGTGAGGTTGCTGGGTGATGGATGGGATGTGGTGTTTCGTGGGAAGGACGGTGACGAGATCAGTGGTGGCGGCTGGAGGCCACGGCGGAGAGAAAAAGGAAAGAGAAGGCTGGTTGCAGGAAAACCGGGCAGGAGAAGCTGATTTTTTTGCCAATTTTGAGCTCCATTTTCCCCTCTCTCAGAGCATGAAATTTGCTCCTATTTATAGGGATACAAAGAGGGTAATCTTGTCTTCAATATGGAAAAATTCTCAGCCCTTGATTCAACTCGAGGAATCCAAGCCGTCGGTTCAAAGTGTGCACCTCAAACTGCCAAATTTGGCAGTCCAAGGCTGCAGACTGTCCGAGGTGGCCACTTTAGGCCAATAAACGGAGCCGTTTCAAAGTTTTTCGACCCGACCGGACAATTCTCAGGGATAGAGGGGTTCCAGGTGGACATTTTGGTGCACGCGTTGTCGGATTTGGAGGCCAAACGAGGTAGAAAATGCGCCTGGAAAGCTGCTACTCGGGCAGTTTTGTAGGGAAGAAGATGAACAGTGACCAGGCGACGCGTCGCCTGGTCGCTTCCCCCTCTTTGTTTTTTTCTTAAACACCAAAACGGCGCTGTTTTGGATCAAAAGCTAGGGATTTTTGCCGATTTTCAATTGAGTCCTCTAGCTTTCAATTTCTTCAATTTGACCCCCGGCTTTTGTCAATTAGACCCCTATAGTTTGGCGCCTTTTGCAGATTGGCCCTTGGCTTTGGATTTTGTCAATTTAACCCCTAATTGGCCCCAAAACTTCAATTTTCTTACAATTTGACCCCTGATTTCAATCAATTAACTTGGTAAAAATTAAATTTGGCCTCTTAAAATTCCAATCTTCTCCATTAAGCCCAAATTAGGCTCCCAAACTTAATTTTTCACCAATTAAGCCCCAAATAAAATTAATTTGACTCATTTAAAGTATAATTAAGTACTTGCACTTAATTAAATCCTTCATTTGGACCTAAATTAATTCTTAAACATAACTAAAATTTAATTTGACCCATGATTAAATCAAATTGGCCTACTAAAAATTTAATTATGTTATTGGACTTAATTTTTATGCAAATTTGTCCAATAATCATTTAATTTGACCTTGAATTTGCATTTTTTCTCCGATTTTGGGCACAATGGGGCGCCGAAAGGCCTTGAATTTCCTCCGAAAATTGCAGATTGATTTTTGCCTATTTTGCCTATTTTTCTTGATCAGCTTTCTCCACATTGCCAGCTTTTATTTTATTTTTTTTGTTTTTATTTTAAAAAAGTGAATTTTGGGGAATAACCCAGAATTGGGTTATGACAGCAGCCTTAAGAACTAGATAAGTTGATTAATCAAGAAAACATAACTGTCCGCAGTCTATGTTTGATTTGATTGAATGTTCTCCCTAAGATTAATAACGTAGATCCGCCACAATTATTAACCTCAGTTGCTTCACAAGTTCATATACCACAACTCCGGTTTTGATATCAAACTTAGCAATAGATTGTCTACAATAATAACTTAGAGTCCGCTCTAGCAATTAAAATAAACAATCATAAGAAAAATAAGCATAGGAGAACAAACATATTCATCATATAAACTGAAAAGAAAAGGTAAAATAAATCTCACAGTTCTTGAAATCCGAAGGTTTCCGTGTCCTTGCAACCAAGAAAAAGTGTTTAGCCT
>Ga0325411_1005597_pt1 | contig 13897 bp, 7 predicted proteins | sample PopdelMetagenome_13_FD_206181 | JGI IMG/M metagenome (GOLD analysis project Ga0325411, IMG submission 206181) | Populus deltoides microbial communities from Bellville, Georgia, United States - Xylem-PdIQD-R4 | ecosystem: Host-associated > Plants > Phyllosphere > Stem > Wood/Secondary xylem... | reverse complement strand
ACCTTGTTCTTTGGAAGATCTAATGAAAAAGACGAGAAAATAGGATTTTGTGTACTTAAAATTCAATCGGTAAGAGATTTGGTAGTTCTAAAAATATATTTATAATTTAAGACATTAATCAACTTTGAGGCCTGTTTATGTAGTTGGGCTATATACCAATTTGAATTTGTGGGCTTTAAGCGCTTTTGATTTTAATCCCCGTTTACGTCGGATTTGTAAACGCCAGAATGTTTAAAATGCAACAGCACGAGAGAGAAAGGGGCAGGTTACTCTTGGAAGAGTCAAGAACGCGTTCAGAGGGATCAATAAGCCATTGACGTGCTCCCCTCTGCCCACAAATACAGAAATATAGATTCACTTTTCAACGCCAAATCGATCATCCCAAACTCACTCACTCACTCTCTTTAAAGGAAAAACCTGAAAAGAATAGTCTAAGGTAATCTTTGAAAAGTATTTTAGTTCATCTAATCTGGATTCGATTCCTTGACATCATCATCAAACAGCTTTCTGTGTCTGAAATCTTAGAAAACCGGTTGTCTTTAGGGTTCTTGATGAAGTTCGAAAAATATTGAGCTTTGAAATAAGAAATCTGTTCCTTTTGTTCTTTTTGTTTATTTGGCTGTGCTTGGTTTATTTGTGTCACAGTATGTCTGGAGAAGAGGAAGAGAATGCGGCCGAGCTCAAAATCGGAGATGGTCATAATCTATCTTTGTGTTTTGATATCAATTTTTTTATTTGCAATTTAACAATTTGTAATGATGGTTTTCTTTTTCTTTTTAGATTTTTTGAAGGCCAAGTGCTTAATGAATTGTGAGGTTGCTTTAATTCTTGAGCATAAGTATGAGCAGCTTCAACAGATGTCTGATGATCCTATGAATCAAGTATCCCAGTAAGTTATATTGCTACTTTCTTGGTATATTACCGGGCTATGCAACACTTTCAAGTTTTCCTTGTGATAAGGGATTATATTTGCTTGAGTAGCTTTTAACTTGTATTGAGGTGAGCATAAATTTGCAAACTGACTTCCTAAGTTGAATGGCATGAGTTGATTTCAGAGGGAGATGATGCAAGAATCATGGAAAGTTTCTTCTTTCTTTTGTTTGATTAAGCTAAATGAGCAAATATCTTTCCAATCTCTTCCTTTTTTGTTGAGGTTATCTAAATCATCTTAATGACAGTGAGAAGCTTATGTTCATGTAGCTGCTAATCCCAGATTTCCTCTTTCCTCAATTATGATGGGTCGGTTGTTTATTTTGATATACAGGCTTAGTCTAAATTGTGAATGTAGGAACTAGGACGTCAATGATGCAATGTTTTGTGGTAACCTCATTGTAAAAATTAAATACTACCAGTGCAGTTTGCCCCTGCTGGGAAAAAGAAAGATAAATAAATAAATCCAAGATCTGCCCGCAGTGGTTTCTCAAGCAAGGATGAAAACTGTCAAGATTTTGCATGCTCCGAAACTACCTTTTCTATTAGTAAATGTGTTTATGTATTGTTTGTATACAAGTTTACATGATATCTGTATTTGCATTGCAGAGTATTTGAGAAATCACTGCAGTATGTGAAGCGCTTTAGCCGCTACAAAAATCCCGATGCTGTGAGACAAGTTCGAGAGTATCCTTGAACTTTAAAGAAATGATGATATTAGCATGTTGTATAAGACTTAAATAACATCCAATACTTGTGTTTTTTATAAAGTTGAGGGTTTCCTTTTGCTTGTCCTGTTGTGTTTGGTTACCATGGATTTAAGTTTCTATGATTGAACTTGATTTTATTGTGTGGCTGGTCAAAGGAGCATGGCAATTGATTTTCATCAATAAAAGATGGGGTGGATTTGTTAGTTCGAGGATGATGCATGTAATTGGTTTATAGTTTGTTCAAATTTCTAGTATCTTGCAGCGGTGTGTAAACTTAACCAATTTTCAGAATTCTTAGCCGATACCAGTTGGCTGAATTCGAGGTAAATTGCACAATTACATGTGATTTGAAATTTTCAAGTTTCCTCTTGGTAAAAGAATCATTAGATATTATACTTTTTGGTGCAGCTTTGTGTTCTTGGCAACCTTTGTCCTGAAACAGTGGAGGAAGCTATTGCCATGGTACCTTCTATCAAGGTTAGTTGTCCCTCTATTTAAGAGTACTTCTATATAGATCAACATGCAGTTATAATGATATTAATAGTGGAGACAAACAAAATAAATTGATGCATGTACCAATCCGGGCTCCCTCCGCCCTCCTCCCATTTACATAATGAACAAAAATCAAACCAAAAACTCGTGTTATGTTTAATCATCTTGTCGGGTTTTTATTGGTTTTCAGCCTTTTCTTACAGTATCACAAGGCACCACTCGAGAAAGGAATTGACAAGTGTTGTGTTCATTATAATATGTGATTCTCATCATTCAAAGCATGTTTGTCCTCCAAATGCCTTTGTAATGTGCACAGAAAGGCCAGGCTCCAAATGATGACACGATTGAGAAAATGTTGAATGAACTGTAATTGATTAAGAAAATTGATTTTAATGATAATTAACCAAATGTCTGTGTTATGTAGACCAAAGGCCGAGCTCATGATGATGAAGCAATCGAAAAAATGCTGAATGACCTGTCATTGATCAAGAAATTTGAATAGTGGCCAGTATATCCTCATCCATTTCAAATTTGGATGTCTGTCATCTGAATGTTCAAGATTTTTAATTATTATTAGAAAGAGGATAATTTAAGCTATTGATGGCTATCAATATTGTTCAAAATATTATCTGCATCAAATCCTAATGGCTGTGTGGTGCTGCTCAGGATGTGATGCTGCTCTAACATGACAGTACTTGTATTAGATATCAACTTCATGATGCCCAAATATTATAGTTTTGTTTTGATTCTGCCCGTTTATTAATGGTTATATGATGAAAGACGAACTGAACAGTGAACATATAATTCACAAACTGTTGCGTATTTTAAGTTAGCTATTTGGTTTTGATGGAAGAAATCGACATTTTTCCTGCAAAAAAAACAGAACGGTGTTTAGAGCTTGGAGTTTTCTGGTCTCCAATTTCCTAAACTAAGACTGGAGAAGTTTGGTGAGAGGTTATTCTCCGAATTTTGACTCCAGCTAAAAGGTAATTGATTTTAAACAAAAAAAATCAAAATTTAAAATAACATGGCACAGTTTTCAATCTCTGCATCTAAGCTCTTTCCAGCCTTTCTTTACATGCACTCCCCACTTTCTACACATCAACAATTCAATTCTACAGAAACCGAGAACAAAATACACCAGACAAGGATAAATCACTAATGCTAATCAATCGCACCCAGAAGAGGAAGAAAAAAGAGTGTATCTTGGATTTGTACCCTTTCATTCCAGCAGTATTGGAACACATCATGAGAAATAACCAGGGAGAATTGACTCGTGCAGGGCTTTCTCAAATTGTACCAAAACAGCTTCCTCTTCCACAATCCAACCACTGGTTGTGGATTTTTCTCGATCAAATGAATTGGAACAGCTCTGAAAAAATAAATATAGAACGTAAGGATTTAAAACTCAATCAGCCAAAGACTGCACGGGAATCTCAATGGTATACGAGCAAGTGTTCTATATGACATGTAATTAACGCGTCAATAAGCATGGGTTAATAACCCTACATATTTACAAGTGCGTTATGATGTGTCAATAGACAAAAGCGTTATTACTTATTTCTTTCTTGTTTAAGATTTTTTGAGTTTTACTAGTTTCCAGGTCTGATCTACGCCTCAAACAAATTTTAAATATCAAAAATTTTGTTTGAGACTATAATAACTTTATAAAAAATAAACTGAAATAATTTATAAAGATATTCAACATAAAATAAATATTAAATGATGAAATTATAGAAAGAAGAACGGAAAAAAACACTCTTTCACTGTTCATGATGAAGGAGGTGAGTTGACACCCAATTCTTTTAGATGCAGGACCGAAGTTAGTCTATCTCAAACAAGACAAACAGGACCGAAGTTAGTCTATCTCAGAAAAAAACTATAACCCAAAGTAAAGGAAAGTAAAAAACTCACCTTGGAGCAAGTATAGATGACAAGGGTCATCCAGTTCCAATTCTCTAGTACATTTTTTTGACAATCATCAGCCCCGTCTAGTAGAAAAGATATTAGTTGGGGCATAAGTTGCATCTCAAAGTGCCTGAAACCACCACACAACTTGCAGTTGCCAGGGTCTCCCAGCTCTGCTGTGGCGAGAAGTGGCTTTCCACCATACAAGTGCCTGAGCAAACAATCGAAGAAAAATTACAAGGAGATAGGGGAAGATAAGAACTGAGATGTAAAATGTGCTATGGGATCAAGAAATGGTAATTGATAACCCACAAGGAAAAGATTTATAGGAAAGAAAACAAATTTCTAATATCCATGTAAAACTGTAGAAGGCTTATTTGCTGCCTGTATTTCCAGCTCATTGTGGAAGACTCCAAATCATCAAGTAGGGGGCAAAAATAAGCATGACAAGATAGAAATTTCTAATATTTTGACCAGATCATGGTGAAAAGGGGATGTCTCCGTCAGCATAACAGGTATAAAGGTGCGCTAAAAGACCCAAATTAATGAAAAATTCATGGGATCTCCATCGGATCAACTCCACCACAGTATTAAGAAATCTTTTAAAGATACAAACAATTGATGCCTCACATGAGAAGGAGCCTGATTCCAGGAGTGATGCTAAAAATGGCGATAGCTATCCCTAATATGGGCAGGTGATGAAATAAGAGAAAAGAGAACCTAATATCTGTTCAACATTTTTTTTGATAAAGTAAGAAACCCCTTGTGTATATCTAAAGTGTCTAAACTTCATGTCACAACCTGTTAAAGGCAACATTGTTCGGATGTCTTCCCTGAGTTTTGCTTGTTCAAGAAGCCCAAAGCTCCTTAAGTGATAACAAGCTATAACTTGAGACTATACAATCACCAATCGTGACAGTGGTACTCAAATATAACTAATTTGGCAAGTTATCACTGTCGGCTAATCAAAATATAACTTCCAAGAATCAATACCTGAAGCATTGATCCGGGTTTGCATCCAACTGTTTCTTGAACTTGAGATATGTCCTGTCAGCACTTAAAGCTTTATCATATTCATACACTTCCTGTTCCCCTGCATCTCCCATTTCATCATCATTGTAATCGCAATTTTGTTCCTCCTTAACAGAGAGTTCAGAGTAAGTTGAACATATGGAAGAAACAATGTCCTTTGAGGATGGCTCTTGGGTATACATATAAAAGCAAGGAACCACTGCAATTACCAAACAAAAATGAACCAAGGAGAAACTTAATAATCAAAGTGTCATTACTTGGGGAGGGGGGGGGGGATAAAGCAAAAGTTAGACAAGAAGTCGCCAAATATTGAAAAGAAGCAAATGCTTAACAGACTCTTGGCATGAGGAAGAAAGAAAAGATGCAAGTACCCTTATCAACCATGGCAATCACTCTCTTGTCAGACCCATTCCAAACAAAGTTACCTTGGTTAGAATGAATGAGGCTGATGCAAAGTTATGAATCTACAATTAACATATCATAATCACGCGGATTTTTGATGACATGTCGAGACTAATCCCGTAAAAAAAACTTTACCAGGCGTTTCCATGTCTACTCCTGTCCTTGCCACCAAAGTGGAATTCTTTACAACAGACTCGGATCGTCGGTTCCCATCTTTTTTCTTGGAGTGAGAAGCCAATGTTCCAGCCTCAGAAAGCGCTTTACTCAAAGCTTCAAGATCAATGTCTTCATCACTATCATCATCCAGCCAGTTAGTTTTTGAAACTGACACTGGTAGAGTTGAAGGGACCACTTCTTCTGTACTCACAGATGACTCTCTCTCACTGTCCACTTTCTGAACACGAAGAGCTCGCCAGCTGCAAACAACAGGATTAAACAAATAATATTAATAACTACCACATCAAATCAGACAACATTGTAGATAGGGAAAAAAAATCAAATGATTAACAGAATACTGAAACTGAAAATACCTAAGAGGGGTGTTCCCACAATTTGGTATTATACAACCAAACACTAAAATAGTTCGATCTTCAATGTTTAAAGTTCCACTAGAAATTGGAGCGTAAACCTAGAGAGAAAGTACAAAACTTTTTTAACAAAAATAATTCTCCAGAAAAGACCCATCAATTCACTTTCAAAAATATATACAAAGACAAACCTGGGCAACAAGACAGAGCTTACTTCCACAAGCACCACAAATAAGCAAATTGGGTGCTAAGTTCTCGGCAGGAAAAGGCCAATCCTGTTTAGTAAGAGAGAGAATGCTTACAATTCATTCAATAAAAAATAAAAAAAGTAAATAGCAAAATAAGATTAAGTTAAGGGGATATTTAGAAGAAAAAGAAAAAAGACTTACAGGGAGTCCACCGATTTTGGAAGTGTATAAATCAGATGGTTCACGATTATCATCAGCCCATGGTCCAGGCATGCCTAGCAGTACTCCACCACCACCACCCATCACTCTCTTTTACTTTTCTTTAACTCTTCCTCCGTTACTGAAGAAACGACCTAAATATGGCTGCAGAAAACCATGAAACTAACGAAGTTTACTTCGAGGCTTCTGTCCTTTCTTAAAACGGCGGTTGCTGCTGGTTTCCGTATCAGAACAACATAACACTGTTGCTATCAACGCACCATTTTATTTTTATACACTGTTTTTTTTCTTTATTTATTTATTTTTGCTCTTTATTCGGTTCCTACTTCCTATTAAATTAAAAGATTTGATTTTCTTTATGAATTTTTATGAGTTGTATACTAAGTATTAATTAACAAAAACTAAAATAATTAAAATAGCATGGAGTTTATTATTTATCTCCTCACAAATTATAGTTTATTAGAATAGTATTTTAATTTTTTTAATTTCATTTTTATTATTAAAATTACTAAATATTAAATTTTATAATTCATTTTGATTTACTTTTTATAACAACATCTTAATTTTATTAGTTTTTTTTATTTTTTTAATTAATTTTTTTAATTTCATCTTTTAATTTTGAGATAATTAGGAATTAAGTTTTATATTTTCATTTTAAATTTTTTTAAAAAAATATGTTGTCTTAAAAAAATTTATCAAATTATGTTTTTATCAATATCTAGGTTGATTTTGAACTCGCTAAGTTGACATGTTCATATTAGATTAGTTTTTATATATTTAATTGTTTTTTGCTATAAAAAATATTAACAATAATGCTTGAATACTTTTTAAATTTAAAAATAAAAATTAATCACAAGGCTAAATGATTCATTCTTTTCTATATTATTTAGAAAAAAAAGAGGAAACTATAATGATACATCTTATATTAATTTTAAAAAAAATTCTTGTTTCTTTTTATTTTCAATGGGAAACTCAATATGCAGCTCAAATTTCCTTTCATTCATTCTAGGATTCAGACATGAAAATTCGAAGTAAAAACCTTTGTATATACAAGAACGAAAAAAAAGGGAAAAAAAAACGCGTGTCAAGGGGTGAGTGAAGTTTTTTTTTTTTAATTGCAAATCTCACTAACATGCAAGAAAATTAATCTTTTTCATGTCCAATAATTTTTTTACATCATAATTATAATTATAAATTATGTTATAATCATATTATAAATTATATATAAAAATAAAACATGGATGTTTCACTGTTGATTTTTAACAATGTGCCCTTATATATATATAAGTTTTGACATTTTCAATCCCATTCTTTCATGTTGTATTATCATTGTATTTTTTTTTAACATATTATTTCCATCTTTCATTATCTCAAATTGTACGGAATTTTAAACATCATGAAAGGACATAAATTTGATAAAATCAATTAAAAAGAATGATTAACTTTCAAAGAGGCTTCATAGCCATTTTATCATTAAAAACTCTACATTAATTTTTAAAGTTTTTGTTTTTTTATTATTTGATTCTTATTATTTTAATAATTAATTTTTCAATTCCTCAATATTTAGAAACGAGAGAAAAAGTCATTAAAATAAAATTAAAGAAAGAGAAAAACTGGTTTTTATTTCAAAAGGTTTATCTTCTTCAAAAGAGTTAAATGAAAGTGATGTTTTCCTATAAACATAACGGAAAAGGTAAATTGAATTTCGTTTGTTTTTTTTATTCAATTGATCTTTATTTTTTAGAGTGTTTTGAGGTTGAAAATAGATTTATTAATGTTATTAGAGTGTTTTAGATGTTTTTTCAAGTGAAAAAACTTGGACCCTGATTTTCAAATCACCTCTTACTAGCCAAGTGGTGACAGGTCACTTGCTACTACATGTGACCAGCCGCTTGATTTAAAAAAAAGAAGTGAACAACATGTCGTTTGCTCTTAAAAAAAAAAGTTCAGTCAAGAGCATAGCCTAACAGGTCAAACATGGATTGACCTCTCTTTCTTTTTATTTTTCATTGTGTTTACCTACTTATCAATACCATCTTTTTTTTAATTTTTAAACTATATGGCTCAACTTTTTTAAATGGTGATTAATTTTTTAAAATGTTTTTCTTTAATCTTATAATGCTTTGACGAGATTATTATAATATATTTATATTTTTTTTCCTCTTATATTTCATATAAAAGAGTTGTATTTAAACAAAAATTGTTTGTTATTAGTAATGGAAATAACCTCTGGCATAAAATAAATGAAATGGGTAAAATAAAATGGACAATCAGAATAAAACATTTGCATTTATCTTTTAATTTTATTAGAATGATTAGCTTCTCATTTTATTATTTAATTAATGTTAACACCTTTTTTTATTTATCATTTTAGTTATGTTTTTAATTTATTTTATTAATATAAATAATATCTTTTTGTTTCTCAATTAAAAAAAAATCATGATACTTTTTTATGTTAAGAATTAACTTGAATCAACGGCTCCAAATATATTTCATGATTCTTACTTTAATATCATTTTAACTAAGAGTATTTTAAGTAATTTTCATATTAATTCTTCTATACATCATTTTTTATGAAGGATATTTGAGGTAAATTACACTTGATCTGCCTATAAATAAACAACAAAACCATAAAATCAAACATGAGGAGAAGAAGCAGAAGAGAAGGACAATGTGCAAAGATTAAAGACCAATCATAAATATTTGGAAGTTCTCTCACAAAAATTCAAGTCCATCAAGGAAGCAAGGATTAAAGTCATTTCCTTCATCAAATAAAAAAAACAATCGATCAAAGTCCTTTTTTTTGTCAAATCAAACCAAGTTAAGATCTGATTTGAGCTCGTGTGAATAATCTTCATCAAATCAAATAAAATCAAGTTAATCCTTTCCTTCATCAAATCAAATCAAAGAGAAAAGGGATCAAAGTCTGTTTCTTTGTCAAATCAAATCAAGTTAAAATCTCACAAGGCTCATGTGAATAATCTTCATCAAGTCAAGTTAAATTTTTCATCGGGTTAAATTAAGTTAAGATCTCACACAATAAAAGCTTTCAGGCTCATATGAATATCTTTCCATCCAAAACAAGAGTCATATGTAACCTTTAACCAGAGGATTCATGCACGTGAAGAGCACCTCAATAGAGTTTTCACCTTTTCTTGTAGTCAAATTTAATATTGTAATTTTGACACTATTTTTAGTGTATTTTTAATTTGTGAAATTCTATGTGTAAAAAAATGTTAATATGACACCAGCATTTTTAAATAATTAAGAAAAATCTAAGATTTAGGTAATTAAAAGAGACTGCACACGTTGTTAAAGCAATGACTCGGAAAGCAAGCAAAATAAAATATCATAAAGTGAGCATCTCATGCTTATACTTAATCAATTAATTTAATCTAATTAAAAAATAAAATCCCTTTTAAAAAAAAGCTAAATTTAACCAAAAAAAAAACTGAGTTAACTCATGTTATTTTCAAAGCAACTAAAAAATCTCATAAAAAGAAAAAAAAAAGGCAAAAAATGTTGGCGGATAAAACAAAAAAAAAGCTTAAAAAATATTAAAAAAAAACCAAGCAAACTTGAGTAAACCTCTTAAACCTAAATTAATCTCTCAAACCTGAAACCATTAAATTCTAAGCCTGGGATTAACCAAAAAGCTCAACAGTTAATAAATTGAATGTTGAAGAATGATATAAATTAATTTGATTTAATTAAAAAAAAGTTCCATTTAAAAAAGCTAGATATTACAATGATCGGAAAAAAAACCCCCTGAGATAACCTATGTTATTTTCAAAACTATTGAGAAATCCCATGGAAAGGGAAAAAAAATATTGGAGGATAAACAAAAAAAAAGATTAAAAAAACAAGCAAACTCGGACAAACCTCGTAAATCCAAGTTAATCTCTCAAACTTGTAATCAATTAAGTTCCAAATCCAGGCTCAACATCTAACCAATTAAATATTGAAGAATGAATTAATTTCTCAAACCCACAATCCGTTAAATGCTAAACTCGGGCTTAACCCAGAAGCTTAACACTTGACCAATTAAATGTTAGAGGATGCAGACAATTAATTTCATTTTTTTTAAAAAAAAAATTCCTTTTAAAAAATCTAAATTTAAAAATTATTTTTTAAAAAAACAAACTTGAGACAACCCATATTTTTTTCAAAATGACTTAAAAAATCTCCTAGAAAGAAAATAAAAAAACAAAATGCTAGAAAATGAAACGAAAAAAAAAGAGCTTAAAGAAAGGAAAAAAAAAAAACAAGCATGCCTAGATAAACCTCATAAACCAAGGTTAATCTCTCAAACTCATAATTCATTAAATTCTAGACTCGAACTCAATCAAGAAGCTAAATACCCGGCCAATTAAATATTGAAGGATGAAGTCATTAAAAAATAAATTTTAAAAAAAAACAAGGAAAAAAAATAGTAATAAAAAAAGAGGAAAAATTTTGATACGAAAAAAATAAAAAAAAGATGAAATTGTAAAAAAAAAAACCAATTTCAAAAACTATTTTTTAAAAAAAAACTATAGCAACCTAAAGAAGGAGAATCAAATCTGACACATGAAAGAATTCATGGGGGATGAAATTAAAAATAATTTTTAATTTCATAAATTATTCCAATAAAACAAATTGTAATTAATAGAATAAAGATCAAATCCTAAAAAAAATAAAATTAAAAAATTGCTTTAAAATTTTAGAAGGTTACTATAAAAATCAAGGAGAAAAAAAAATAAATCAAAAAACCACACACACCAAACGAAAGACAATTAGACTACACAAGCCACCTAGTTGTGGAGAGGATGATGAGGCACTTTGATTGCCACCCCAAAAGCAGGATTTCAACCACCGGACAACGCTATGCGCACCGTGAGATATTTTTAAAATTTTTTTATTTAGAAAATAACCAAATCACCCCTAATGAAACTTAATAATTACAAAATAATCAAATATAAAAAATAAAAGCTGCAATATTTTTATATATAATTTTACAGGTAATAAAGTAATTTAAGTGTGTTTAAATTAAGTCAAATACCATAAAGCCTCTGTATGTATGCTTTTCTTGTTGTTTCCAAGGTTAAATTAGTATTTATATTGTTTAAAAAACAAAAAAAATGATAAAGCTCCTAGTTCAAGGCTTAGGAAATTCTGCTTTTAAAGTGATGAAGTAATTTTACCATACTAAATAAAACTATTAAAATCTTAATGTACTCATCCAATTCATAAATGATTTTTTGATCATTTAAAAAGATTATTCTACCCCCAAAACCAGGTTTAGTATTTTTGAAATGAATGAGAAAATTAACATTCATTATATATATATATATATAGACAGACCCCCAAATCATATTAAATCCTTAGGCAATTAAAAGAAAAAAAAGTGAGGGTGGTGGCTAAATGGTTTTTTAGTTTATTAGAGAAGTCACAATGTTATTATCGTAAAAGTTTCTTAGTAATTAAATGAAATATAATAACAAATTTGTTAATAATTTAATATTTTTTTATGTTTGTGTTAAATCTCAAGAATGTAGAGTGTTATAAAGTTATTAAAATATAAACTATAATTTGTTAAAATAATAAAAAACTATAAGAGAATTGATTTAATTTTTCCAATTCTTAATGGATATAATATAACCAAGGGTTTCGTACTCCATTTCATCCATACCAAATTTTTCATTTGTGTTTTGCTTCGTCTGATTCAGCAGCAAATTTATTTTCCGGCAAGGCCCCAATTAATTTTTGAGATGTTATTTGGAAAGGAACAGCTAGGCATTAACATAAACTAAATGAGGAGGAGAGTTCATGTTTCCTCCTCACAGAGCACCGTTCTCTTGAACAGATTTTTTTTCAAGATTTATTTTATTTTAATTTTATTTTTTAATATTATTTTTTTTTATTTTAATTTCAAGACCCGGATTATATGCTTGATGAATTAACTTGAGGATTTTTAATTTTTTTTTAATTTTTTTTCATTCTCATCCTTTGATATTTAGTTGATTTGAAATTATTTTTTATAGTTTTTATTCTTTCACGAGGTTATCTTGATTCTATTATTTCAGTTACGAGATTGATAATTTAACCCGGGTTGACTCGTGTTGTTTTTTTCTTCAATTTCATCATTTAACATTAGATTGATTGAGAATTGAGTTTCATAATTTGTTTTGACTTATTTTTTATAGAGTTATCTCAATCACATAACCTCGGGTTGCAAGTTTGGCATGTTAACACATGTTTACTTAAGTTGTTTGTTTTTGGGTTTTTTAATTTATTTTTCTTCCAATTTTATCTTTTAATGTTTGGTTAATTGGAAATTGAGTTTCATAATTTATTTTGATTTGTTTTTTATAGGGTTATATCGATTTTATGACCCAAGTCGCGAATTTCACAGGTTAACCCGAGTTGACCTAATTCGATCCAACATGTTTTCGTTTCAATATTTAAAAAGAAAGAAACTAAATTTGGGGAATTCATTGTTTACCTCCTCCCAAAGCATTGTTCACTTGAACAATTTTTTTTTTTCAGTTTATTTTTTTTATTTTAATTTTATCCTTTAACATTAAATTTTTTTATCCTGATTTTATAACTCAGGTTGCAAGCTTGGTAAATTAACTTTATTTTTTTTCTACTAATTTGTTTCTCAATCTCATTCTTTGATATTTGATTGATTTGAAGTTAAGCTTCATAATTTTTTTTTATTTACTTCCTAGGAGGTTATCCAGGTCTTATTCCCCGAGTTGCGTGTTTGACGATTTAACTCAGGTTGATTTATGTTTTTTTTCTTCTATTTATTTTATTTTATTTTCAATTTCATCATTCAACATTGAATTGATTGGAAATTGAGCTTTATAATTGTTATGATTTGCTTTCTATAAGTTGTTTCAATCACATAACCCGGGTTACAAGTTTGACAAGTTAATCTAGATTGTCTCAAATTATTTGTCTTTGGGTTTTTTTAATTGATTTTTCTTCCAATTTCATCTTTCAATATTTGGTTGATTGGAAATTAAGTTTCATAATTTATTTTGATATGTTTTCTATGGGGTTATCCCGATCTTATAATTTAGATCGCAGATTTAACAAGTTAATTCGGGTTAAACCAAATTAATCCAATATATTTTAGTTTCAATATTTTAAAAAAAATTATCTTGAAAGTATTTTTAGTCAAACTAATAAACTATGTTTTTAATAATTATTCAAGTTATTTTTAATCCTTTCAAGTTGATCAATTCATATTAAGTTAACCCTCATATTGTTTAAATTCTTTTCTTACTATAAAATACATTAACATCTAGGATTTTTTTTACATTAAAAAAAAATTAATCAGACCGTCACATGACATTTATAAAGATCTTGTCCTGCCGTAAACAATTTATAACATGGTCAAACCAGAAGCTGAAACTTGGATCACAAGATTTCCCATTTCAATTTTGAACCAAGACCTGCCTTTCTATTGATCTTATATACAAAGGTCGAGTTCCTGGCA
>Ga0325411_1005595_pt1 | contig 13898 bp, 8 predicted proteins | sample PopdelMetagenome_13_FD_206181 | JGI IMG/M metagenome (GOLD analysis project Ga0325411, IMG submission 206181) | Populus deltoides microbial communities from Bellville, Georgia, United States - Xylem-PdIQD-R4 | ecosystem: Host-associated > Plants > Phyllosphere > Stem > Wood/Secondary xylem... | reverse complement strand
TACAACTAATTGAAAGAAATCTTGCCAGAAGCCAGAGAAACCAAATACGTGCAAACTTCTGTACATTATATTTGGGAAAGACAGTGACCAAAAACCAATTTCAACAAAGGGACAAAAAAGAAAATAAAATCAGGTTGTTGAAACGAAATAATTACACCAATGAGCGTACCTTCACTTCTGAAATCTTCTTGCCTGGCTTTCTTTTAGAATTTGAATTCTCATGGATTAACCACTTCATTTTATGCATATTGTTGAAGTGCTTTCGAGCCAACCACCCCCGGATTACTGCAGGGACAAGTAATGAGAATATTGTATCTAACAGACAAAAAGTAAAAATCAGCAATAAATAACAGCATTTACCAGATTGTAAATATACAGCTGCCACTAGCTGCTCGTCCATTGCTATGGGAGCACTAGCTGTGCACTTCTTTTTAATGTGATTGAATTTCCTTCTTATGTTTTCACCACGGACAACTGCATCTCAATAGTAACTTGAATCAAATGCTGAGCAGAAAATAATTAAATAATCAATAACAAGCTCCTCAGCATCCATCCCAAAGGAACAGACTATGCTAAAGCTGCCTGACAACTGATTTTGGTGCCATATAGCAAAAACATACAGAGCACCAAGGACAAAGGACACCTAAAAACAGAAAATACGATTTGTATTTGTATTTGTATGGTGCAAAGAAAATGTGAGCCAAAATATGAAATTACCAAGACTACAAAGCAAATGATAAAAATCTCAAATGAGACATTGAAATTTGTTTTTGAAGAATAATGCATTACATGATTGTAATATCATCACTCCTTGTTTGAGTTCATGGAAATTGTGACGGGCCTGGCCACCACGGAAGTATTTTTGAACCCCAACAATACCTCGCAGAAACTGTTTTCTCTGCTCTTCTAATGTTCCAATCTGTGAGCCAACAATAAGAGTCAGGGAACTAGTTAAACATGAAAATCTTGCTACAAGCAAAGAGATTTATTCAAACAAATTCCTGAAAGTAGCATCAAACTAATGTGTGAACTCAGCTATGTTTTGCTCTTAAATTGGGTACATGATGATATTATTGTACACGGAAGAATAGATTGTACCTCCACGTAATGAAACATGGAAATATTACAAGCAAGAACAGAGAGGAGCCAGCAACCCAATATTGTTCCAGCAACTTTAAATTTTTCTAACTCGTCTCTTCCTTTTTCTGATCAAAACCCTAATCTAATACACTGGAGTGCACATAAGCAATTGATACTTAAAGAAACAGCCAATCAAGGCCACAAGGATAAGCAAATGTTCGCAGAAATCAAAGCTAACCAGTATGATGACAGCAGCCATATATAGCTTGATCTATTGCACCAGGGCAGAAACAAACCAAGCCAAGACAAGTAGAGGTTTGTTCCATTCAAGCTCTATGTGGTTTAATTCTAAAAAGCTTGAGAAATAAATTTTCTAATGGCAGCTCAAGCTTGGAACTGTTGAAGAGCTTGGATCCATTGCACCAGAAACAAACCAAGCCAAGACAAGTAGAGGTTTGTTCCATTCAAGCTCCATGAGGTTTAATTCTAAAAAGCTTGAGAAATACATTTTCTAATGGCAGCTCAAGCTTGGATCTGTTACTAAGCTTGACAAGCTTTGATCAGATCTTAAGCTCCTTTATTCCACTGACAACACTGGCAAGAGCCATGCACTCAAAACTTTTACTTGGTCATCTTACACTATTGTTAGTTTTTTTATTTATCATTATTTTTTTTCATCTATTATGTATAAAACACTTTCTGTTAAGACTTTATTTTCTAGACTGTGCCAGGGTAATTTAATATAAAGACAATCCAATGATTAAATACAGCTCTGGAGGTTTAGCAAAATACACCCTGTCATCAAGTCAATGCTAAAAGGCTGAATTACAACTTCTGGCCATTAAAAGCAACGCAGATATAATCCATAAACACCATATTAGAGGAAATAACAAAACATTTATGAACTGTGAAAATAACATGAGTACATACCTGGCCCATCCGAAGATACACTTTGGTGTAACCAACTTGATACATTTCAGGGAGGACATTAAAATTTTTGAGAACAGCAACTGACAAGCTTAATGGGTCCTGAGATACATTTGTCTCCGGGAGCAGGAAACCATACCTAAATCACGTGCAGGGTTATGATAGGAATGATCAGCTTTAAAATAAGGAATTATTGGAGAACTAACAGATTGTATCTTATTTACCTTCCTGCAAATTCTTGATGAGTCATTCGAGTAGGATATCCAGATCTTGAGATCCTCACAACCTCCAAAACTCCACAACATCGGAGTTGCTTTGAGACAAGATCATCTTCATACTGGCCAGGAAGCTGCTTAGCATTTGGTTTTATGCAGCGAATGAAGTGAGGTGTAGTTTTCTCCAACTGGTGCATTAGTTTGAAGAGTTGACTCTGCAGGCAGGAACAACCACTCAACATTTTGCAAAATACAAATTATGCCAGAATGCAGATAAAAAAAAAGGTTGATGCTGTTGCCAGAAGAATTATTATTTTGCTCAAGCACAAGATACAATTTTTAGTATGCAGCGATCAATTCTAAAGCACCAAAAATCAACCAGTAAAAGTGTTCAAAATGCCAGAAAAATATAATTGTTATGCAGAACAGTAGAAGCTTATCTACCTTGAACTTTGTGCCAACACTTTGCATCGAGGGTTCCGACCCACCAAATTGGCTGGATGGACTTGCTAATTTCAGTAATTGACAACCACATGATGATAGCAATTGGATGAAATCAGAGTGCATTGGATCTCGGTTCTTTTCCAGAAAGCCATTTGTATCATACACAACCTGACAAAACTCCAAATATTAGTTTATTCTTTAACCTATTATCAACTTAAAGGTTCAGAAAGAATAAAAGTTTCGATGGATCAGAGTCAAATGTAATTTTAGCTGACAGCTGGAGATGCTACTCAAACAAAAGAGTAAAATATGTCAAATACAAGAAAAAGTACCCTCTATCAAAATAAATATCTTAGAGCATTTTCAATTATGAGAAATTACTTGTCTCATTGCTAAGATGCAAATAAATATTAAAATTTGGATTTAGAACAAATGAGTTCCGACATTAAGAGTTTCCTTTTTAATTTTTGGCATCAATTCCAACTACTGAGAAAAATTGAAGCTATAAAAGCTCTACAGAGTTTCATCATTATAGCTTTATCTAAAAGTGGATCAAATTTGCAACAGGTGCTTGGCCATGATTAGATGCTGCAATATAATTGTTTCCTATTATCTAATTAACTACTTAATAACAAGAAAATCCTAGAAGGAAGAAATATAAGCAGGAAGATATACAGCACCGCTTTGCATCTTCAGCTATCCCGCATTATATGGAACTTTCTTTTTTTCCAGAATTGTTGATAATTAAATTTAAAACATGAAAATCATGAGTGAGAAAAGGGTGGAAAGATGGATGATGCAGAACGACCACCAATGGACATAAAGAAATATCTGCAAAATCATTAACAGTACAAGGGTTGAAGTCTTCGTAAATATCAGATCCCTATTTACAGGCTTTTTTTGTAACTTTTATTAACTTTTTCTGCGGTCAGTTGTTGTTGTCATCATGTAAGATTTTTCTTAAGCAAATTATGAACTGCTTTACATGTATTCATTTCAAATCTAATACAACGGAACAAGCAAAAACCCTGATTGAACTAAAGCTGCCAATCTGACTTAAAAATTCAACAGAGCAAAAAATCATAGCTCCTCAAAAGTAAACTATAACTCACCTCTCCAGCATAATGACAAACACCAAAAGCCCTGCCTCTTTCACCTTTAAAGCAAGGATTACCATTCAAATATTGCTTGAGCTTATTGGCAAAGGTTAAATCAGTGGCATTGGGGAAATTTGATTCCTCATCCAATAACGACAATAGCCCCAAAGGTTTCTGCAGAAATCAAAACAATCAAGGAGTGACCACCTTAAGTATAAGGCAAGCATTTTGATATCACATGCCTAGGAGAACTCTAAATATGCATGTGCAGGACATAGACAAGAGAAGCTGTTAAAATACCTTCTCAAAGAGATTTAAGCACTCTTGGTTATCCTCAAAATCAACTTTAGTCCAATCAATCCCATCCTCTTCATACTCCTGCAATTAATAAATAAAATGGTGAGTTTGACAGTTAAAACAATCAGATTCCATCAACCAAAATTCTTAAGCAGGAAGGGGGGAGAGAAAATACACCCAAAAAGTCAATGAGACTTTATAGCTGAGGAAATAAAAGAATCCAAGTTTTAAAATAGAGAAAAATGGTTTGCGATAATTAGTTGGTGTGATCAGAGCAATGCAGACCTAAAATATGACTTTCTACACATTTTAAAATGCAACTTACAAGTTAGCGCAGAAATTTAACTGATTACTTATATGCTTCAATATTGGAGTTGCAACAATCTACATAGATGTCACATTTGTTTCATGCCTATGACCAGGCAGCATAACTTAATGGAAACAGAGAGGCCAGCAATTTTGGTGATGCATACTTCTTGATTCACTTTTAAAAATCCCTCTTGCACAATTTTGATAGTGTCTAGACAGCAAAAGCATATTCATTTCATTTTTATTAATTAGAGATGACATGTAAACATTATTTCACAGTGAAAAAACACAGAAAATAAGTTTGCATATGAAATGATAGCATATGGATAGCATTTTGCACCATTGCAACCACGAAGGCCACTTAAGTGTTGATGTTGCTTCAATATGATATGCTTACCTGCTGCTCAAGTTTAAATAGATGCCGGTTGAAATGTTGCTGCAGCCTCTCATTTGCATAATTTATGCAAAATTGCTCAAAGCTATTATTCTGAAAATGTAACGAGGTGATCATCAGGGACACAAGTGTAGAGCACTAAAAGTCTCACCAAACAGATAGATAAGATTTATAAACCTTAAATGACTCAAATCCATAAATATCAAGGATACTTATGGATCTCCCAGTAATCATCAGTTCACCCACTTCAAATGACTTGTTTATTTGTACCACAAGCCACTCAAACAGGTCTGCATAGATAAACTTTGACAATGCATCTCTTCTATCAATAGCCTGAAAAGAATACGATAAGGAACCCTTAAAAAACCATGCATCACCGGTGAATATACAGTGCTTTTGGGGTAATGTGTGGGTAAATTTGTTTTCAAATGAAGAACTAAACATGCCTGCTGCATTGTCAATTTTTTAGCAATGCTATCCTTTCCAGCTTGGATTTTACGGCTTGATAGAGCCAACATCAGATCCTGGGCACTGCAATTTAATAGCCTGGCAGCACTGTTTACAGCTGCCAAAAGGAAAACAAATGGAATCAATCTTATTTCAGAAAAATCACCATGATATACCAGTGATAGCAAGTCATGAATTTAGCATTGCCTCATGCAATGTTCATGTTTGAAGATCCATTATTAATCAAAATCATTGGATAGATCCATTCCACTCATTCAACTGAATGTTTATATCAACAGACATTCAAACACATTCCACGTGTTGTTGATCATGCAAATACTATTTCAGCATGATACTTGAGATGAAATTGCACAAATGATTATGCTCATCCAAATTGCCATAGGAAATCCAGGACCAAACTCATTAAACCCCATCTCTTTCCAAGAAAATATTCTTCCTTTCGTGTTAGGAAGACACCAACTCTTAAAACAATGAACAGATTCAACTAGGCACTTGCACCTTTTTTATGATGACTTGAGACAAGCTAATCAAGCCAAAAACAATCAGTATGTGATTTCCCAATTCCATTTATGGTGGAATAAGAGAAAATAAGATGTTGTCAGCTATTGTCAAGTACTGAAAGCTGGCAATTCGATTTACTCAAATTGATATCACTCTTACCTTCATCGGCCAATGCCTCCACATGATTTTCATTGTCAATTACTTGAAATGAAATGTTTCCAAGCCATAATACTGCAGCAAGCATTGCAAATGCCTGCTCTTGATCTTCTTTGTGAATTTGAACAATGTCCAGGGCTTCCTGGGGAGACAAGGAAAATAACACACAAATAGGGAAAGATGGATGCTTATGACCATGAAATAAAATGAAGTGACAGTGGGCCTTCAACCCATAAACAGACAATCATTTGAATTACCACAAGCTTATGAAACTTCATGCCATCATCAACACCGTCGATTACCAAGCACTCACTCTGGTTAAGATACTTGTACTCACTAGCCATTTTAAGGTTAAGTCTATCTGCAGAAGAAACAAGAAATTACCCCAACTTATATCAATTGCTTAGTGGAACATAGAAGTAGAGAACACATGATATATGTTTACCTTTTCAAGAAAAAGAGCTGGAACATAGAAGTAGAGAACATAGAAGTAGCATGAGAGTTTCTGACTGATAACTACAATAAAGCCTTCCCAAACTAATCTCAGTCAGCTATATGGATTTATGATAGACCATTAACAAATTTCAGTGTGTTATGTCTTCTACAATTATTAATCACCAACAAAATTAGCATATAGAGAAGGTTCAAGCAATTGGATGATCTTCCATTTGGTTACAAAAAACATCTTTCCAATTTCGCAGATTTCATTTTCTTTTTTAACAGGAAAAGGTGTTCATTTGGCAGAACATGAAGAACTGTTTCCAATTATGAAAAATCACAAATGCATTATATTTTGAGAAAGACAACATAATACTTGAATACTTGATCAAGCATGAATATCATTTGAAAAAAAAAATAACAAATTATTATAATCTGAGGGCACAACAAGGATTTACAGGCTTCAACCACCAATGAAAATGAAAGCAATAACAATCTAAGAGAGGAAAAGCACTTTGGTAATAGTTAGTATCAAGAAACTGCGCAACAAAGTGGATTGACACCAGATGTTTTTTTGGATGCTAATAGGGTCAGGAAAAAAAAAACTTGAACTTGGTAGGAGCGAATGTTGTCCAGATGAAAAACAAAGCAAAATTGTATACAAGTTTCGACTTAAACATGGCAAAACAAGGACTCACAATTCTTCTTTTTTAAGGGAAAGGATGGGGGGGTTTGCAATATTTTTGGGGAGAAAGAAAAAAGGCTTTGATTTTTCCAAGACTGAGCGAACCTTCATTTCCCAGTGCAACTAACATTCAGTTGAAATTCTAGAAGTTATAGACTCGTGAGAAACTATTAGCCTAAGCAGCACTATGTCAATGCTACTAGTTCAGCCCTTTCTGTTCTGTGAAAGAATGGAAAATACATGCATCCCATGCAAAAACAGTACCTCTAAGAGTCGATGGAGCACCAGCACAAAGTTGATAGAAGATATGGTATGATCTTTCACCATTGGCAAGCTGAACTACTCTTGACTGGTCAAATCAGAAAATGTAATTTCAGAAATGGATGGTGATGCTGATTGACATTCCAAGCTAAAACTTCAGAAGCAGGGGTAACTTACCTTTTCAAGTAGGACTATCAACAATTATCATCGGCAAATGGTTTTTGAATATACATGGTTCAAGTTAATCAGTAACCAGATATCAAATGGCAGACTAATAATGACAATCTATTCAACTTCAACATACTTACAAGTTTGGATTTTAGCACCACAAATCTTTCCTGATGCGGTAAAATGAATTTCAATCAACTTTCCCTGCACCAATTGAGAATTACCTATAAACCAAATTGCAAGAACAACAGATTTAGGAATCTAACCCAACAAGAAGAAAAAGAATTGGTGACAGCTTACAAATCTACTAGAGTTGTCATTCCTGGATGTTTTTGCATTCCCAAATGCTTCAAGTATACAATTGGTCTGAAGGATTTCAGACTCCATACCATCATTGCCACAACCAAGAGCAGCCAAGTACTGCATAGCATACTTTGCTGTCTCAGTTTTCCCAGCTCCACTTTCACCACTGTAGGATAAATAATAAAAGTACAGAGAAGCAGAAATATCTCAATTGCTCATGAAACATGAAAGAGGTAATTAAAGCTGCATAAAAGAAAACACCACAAGACAACAAGGGAAAATATCATGGAAAAGCTCCAAATTAGACTACATTAATGAAAGAAAAAGGCAACAAACCTTATGATTATGGATTGGTTCTTTTCATCTGCAAAACCGCATACAGGAAAAAAAAATAGAATGAAGAAATAAGAACTCTCAGAAACAATACCAACTTCAAACTCAAATGGTGAAAGGAAAAAAAAACGATTCATCCACCTCTCATCATCTCATTATAAGCAGCATCTGCTATAGCATAAACATGAGGGCTGTCCTTAGCATTCTGCTTGTAAGAAGTGAGGGTTTCATTTCCATAAATTGGAATGTCTTTAAAAGGATTGACAGCAATCAAAACTGGCCCTGCTTTACTCTGTGGAAGGAAACACAAGAGCCAGTCAAAGACAAGCAAAAAGGAAACATAAATTTGGCTTGCAAGGCAATTGCATGACCATTAGAATTATATTCTACTCACATAAATCAGATCCTGAGCATATCTGTGCTTAATATTATGAAGCACAGAAGGTTCATTTAAATAACTAAGCTGTATGAGATCATCTACACCCTCAAGGACATCAGGATTTGCAGGTATGAGCTCTTCTGTAGACACTTTGATAACCTAGCAAAATGACAAGCATTATTGCATATATAATCCACCAAGGAAGTAACCAGCACATGTTTAAATAGAATCAGGGATAAAAGGAGCTTATTAACTTACAGTTCCTGATGAAAGTGAAACAGTTGCTTCATCCCCTGAAGTAGACTGTATCTTTCCTATCCCCCATTGCCCATTTGGGAGCCGACACCAGACTCGTAGCCTCTGAAAAAAAAATGTGTAAATTAATGTTTCAATTCTCACAAATTTAAAGAAAAAGCAGAGAGAATTTTCACACAAAAGTATGCTCTTCTCAAAACAAATCTGGTGCCTTCTGGGAAGCTACAGTAATAATTGACAATAAAATAACAAATCCTTAGTATCTAGCCTCTCTAAACACTTCAGCTACAGTGGATCTTCTAATTTAAATTACTTACTAGAGGGTGTTTGGCACAGCTTTTGCTACTGCTTTTAGGTGCTTTGGGCTTAAAAATGCATTAAATTGATGTTTTTTAGTGATTTCTGATGATTTTGATGTGATAATGTCAAAAATAAAAAACAAAATTGAAAGAATGCATTTTCAAGCAAAAAGCTATTTTGAAAAGCACCCTGCACCACAATCCTAGACACCCATTTATGATAAAAGGTGGCATCCAAGTACACACTACGTGATACCTACTAACTCATCTCAACAACACAACAAAGTTAACTTGTATCTTCTTTCGGACTCTGCCCCACCCACCATAAACCATTAACAATAACAACTCTGCTCTTTCTTCAAAGTTAGTCTTCCAGTAAGTACAGCAATATAGAATAGGAACTAATGTTCTCTTCGAGCTTAAGTACCCCTGCTGCTACACATGACACCATTGAATTCTCCATGATTAGAAACTTTCTTTAACTCTTAAAATTACTATTTCTGCCGTGTAATTATAACAAAAACCTTAACTAACAAAACATGCATAACAATAAACACCCAAGCATTCCTCTTCTTGCAACACGAAATTGCAAACTAATAATAATATTACACACCAATAACCAAGTTAATCCATCAAAATAAGAATAAAAACCAAACACATTAATTAATTTTGTTCATCAGTTACCTTCTTGATAAAATAACCAATGTTATCATCCCACTCTGGCTCTTTCCCCTTTGGCACTGAACCCATGACTGGTCCCTTCCCTTTCTCATTATTCTCTTCTACATACGGATTAGAATCCACACAATTTTGATCTTTCCTCATTTTCTTGCTTCCGAAACTCCCTGATTTGTACCCTAACTCCTTCTCCTTTCTTTTATTATACTCCTTCACTTTAGTAACTCTTGTCTCCACTTTGCTCTCCACTTGTCCATTGGAACCAACTTTAAAGTCTGTAGGCAGTGACTGGCGTGCCGATGGAAGCCGTGCCCTAGAAGCAGGCCGTGCTGGCAAAGCAGGCGGCAGGTCCTTTGAATTCTCCAAAGCCTCATCTCGTCGCTGCAGCGAATCTAGCATCTCCTCCAGAGAGCTCCTTGTCACCGCAGCTGGTGATGCTGATAACATCATTTTTATCGCCAATTTTTCTTCCAATGTCAAAACCCTGAAAAAATGACACACCAGTAACTCATAATCTTTAAGAAGAACGCTCAAAGTGGGACCTCCAAAATTAGATTACAGTCAGGATTTCTCCTAACAACTTGGGATCGATGCTTGCGTTTATGAGGCCCAGAAGGTAAAAGAAGATGACACAAATTAGGTTTTTCTTTTCTGTTTTGTTTTTTCTCTATTGAGTCAAAAATTGAATAAAAAAATAGAAAGAACTGATTCAACAACAAACTCTAAAATTGTCACCAAAAGCTCAGAAACTTGTAATTCAGTACACAACACTTTCAAAAAAACAAAACAAAACAGCTTAGATCATCTGCTTAAGATCAACATGGGACCCGCAAACTTAAATTAACAACTAATGACCGGTGATTATGAGGCCCGAAATGCAAAAGAAAAGGGAAGAAACTCAACTTGACACCATCTTTGCAATAAATTATTATATATACAGAAAGTTTCTAACTTGGGGTGGTTTTGTGATTAAAACAAATATTAAAGAGGAACATAAAAAACGAAGAAAAGAAAACTATAATTCAACAAAGAAGTCGATAATTGTTACCAAAAGCTGAAAAATTGGGATTTATTAAGGACAGCTTGACAGCTTACAAACCCTAATCTGGATCAAAACTACAAATTTCCAGAAACAATAAAGAAGACAAAAATCTCAAATTCAAAATAAAAACAGCTTCTTGTCTCAAAAACTCAAAATTGATGTTTAGACAAGACAACAATTCAATAATAATAATAATAATAATAATAATAGAACAAGTATACTTACAATTGGTAACCAGAAACTCGAAATCTTTGTCTCCAACAAACGCCACCTTGTCCACTTCGAAGCTAAAGACCCAAAAAAGAAAACTTAATCTGGACAGAAATTTAAGGCTAGAGGTTTTAAGAGAAGGCGAGATTTACAGGTGGAAACAAGAAAACAAATTTCGTTTTAAGGAAAAAAGAGCGTAAGTTACGAGGGAGGTTGAAAGAGTAACAAAATGTGGTTTGAGTTCTGTTAAGAAAACAAAAAACAGAGAGAGAGAAAAACAAACCTTGAGACAACAAGGAAAGAGGGAAAAAAGCTGTTTTTTTATAGAAAAAAAAGAAGGGAAAACAGCAGAACAGAACTTATTACAAGTTTTGATGAGGTTGTTGTTGTGGGTAGTGTCGTTGTTGTTGCTGCTTTAAGGTTTTCTTCTTCTTCTTCTTCTTTTTTTTTTTTTTTGTAATGTTGTTTGTGGTTGCAGGAATTCAAATTTTGTGCTCGTTAGGTGGTGAGGGTATTTTTATTCGTTTCTTGACAAAAACGGTTTATTTAGATCTGATAAAAAAGATGATGGATAAGGCAAAATGTTAAAACTTTGCTTCATAAGGTGCACAACATTTGGCACCATAATGCTAACTCTTTCTTTAATTTTTTTATGATTTTAATATGATAATATTAAAAATAATTTTTAAAAAATAAAAAAAATATTATCTTAATATATTTCTAAATAAAAAAATATTTTAAAAATTAATCACTATCATATTCTCAAACACTCTCAATATTTAATTATTTTTTTAAGATTAGAAAGGTGGTATAATTCTTTTGAAAAGACATAAATATATTTTAAAACTATTCAAAAGATTATTTGAAATTAATTTTTTTATTGTATTAAATTTAATTATTAAATTTAATTGATAAATTAAACTCATATATATTTAGAAAAGATAAAATTCAATTCATTTTTTAATTATACTTATCACCTTCATCTTATTCTTTTAAATATCACTAAAAAAAGATAAATAACTATTTAAAAAAACTAGTTTTAACATTAAGTTTCTCCTATTTAGTTTAATAAATCACAGAAATTGGCTTTTAATTTATTTCTGTATTATTTTTAGATATTTAATTATTTTTTAAATTCAATTCTTAATACTTAAAATAATTATAAACATAAAATTTTATTAAAACATCTTAATTTCATTTACTAATTTATTTTATTTCATGTATTTACTTTTTAAACCAAATATATTTTTATCTCTTTTATCTATTTCTTCTATTGACCAAATATAATGCGACTTAAAAAAGCCACGAGAGAAAATATGGAAAATTTACCGGGTTTTTTTGGGTTGAATTGTCTTTTGGGGTTTTTTTTAATTTTAGGTAGAATTTACAGCTTTTATTTGGTTTTAAAAAAGTAAATATTTGAAAATTTGAGTTAATTACCGTTATAGGATTTGCTGTGTTGTTTGGTTGGATGACATTACCCCACTGAGATTCTACTGCTTATGTGGGACTTTGTTTATTGCACTAGAAATGGAAGTATATGTACTGTTGTTATCTACGACAAAAAAAAAAAGAAATCTATCAATCAATCATGGATTGCCGTAATTGTTAAGAAAATTCAAGTTAAAAGTAATTCTGATCTTGAATAATTGAACCGATGGCCTACTCTTCTTCGTTATAAATTTATTTTCTTTTATTGAATACAAAATAGCAGGACTAGTATTTTTTTTCTATGATAAATGTATTTTTAAACTAGTTTATACATAGTTATTAAACCCGGCCTGATCCGGCGGGTCGACCCGAGACCCGGTCCATCTGGTGGCTGGGCCGATTCGGGTTTATTAAAAGACTGGTAGGTGCAACAACCTGGCGAAACCCAGACGACCCGGTGAGTTGACCCATGACCCGGGCTACCCGGGAGAACCTGGACGAGACCTGGTTCTTCTTCAAATGTGGTTTCTGTCATTCGGCTTCTCTTTTTATTTCTTCATCTTCTTTATAATGAGCTGCTGTTTGTAAATGCTCCCGTCGTCCATGGAAGCTGGCCCGACTGAGACATGGAAGTTGGCCCAACTGAGACAAGCTAGCTGAGAAGGTTGTTGCTATGCGCAAGGCCAGTCTTGGAAAAGAAACACATAAATGAATGGTTTATGCTGTTTGATTTTGAGACCTTCAATGCTACTAGAAAATAAGAATAATGCAGAAAATGTCACGACTAGAACCAAAGAAGATGAGGGCGAGCGCAGAAGAAGAGGGATTTAATTCAAATCGAGCATAAACGATAGCGTTGGAAGGAAGCGGTAAAGAATTTAAAACATTAGTTAAACGGTTATGTTTCATGCAGCCCGGATAGTTCTAAATAAAATAGTCAAGCCACATGTAATGGCTAATATAGAAGCAAGGGAACAATTTGGTTTATGATAAATACCCTAAGGATGTAACAGAAAGATTTAACTTTTGATATAACAGAATTCAGTATCCTTTCCTAAATTCTCTCGTTCTCAATCAGTGTGTGGGGAAAAACCCCATGCAGAATGCATGACATGTTCTTCCTCACTTCTTCAAAACTTCTTCTCCCTTTCCGTGGTATTTGATCATCCTCTAGAAAATGAACTTGCAGCAGAAAACAAGCAAATCGCTATTGAAGAGTTGGGTCTCTTGGTTTGGCTAATAGGTGGCTGGGAAAAAAGAGGGAGGGGCTCTCTAGTTTTGGTCGAAAGAGCAGGGGTATGACTGAGAGAGGATGAGGAAAGTTGTGGCTGGGTTTTTGTGGCAGCTGCTTTGGCCAAGTGAAAAGGGAAGCTTTACTGGTTCTGGGAGAGAAAATCCAAAGCAAGGGGAGCAGCGACTTGTTTATATTTCTGGTAGTGATAGGGAAAATTTAGGGTTGTCTGTGCCCTTCTTTCAAAATTTTAAATAACATATTATTTTTTTAATGTGAAATAAAAAACTTTTTAAA
>Ga0325411_1005594_pt1 | contig 13901 bp, 5 predicted proteins | sample PopdelMetagenome_13_FD_206181 | JGI IMG/M metagenome (GOLD analysis project Ga0325411, IMG submission 206181) | Populus deltoides microbial communities from Bellville, Georgia, United States - Xylem-PdIQD-R4 | ecosystem: Host-associated > Plants > Phyllosphere > Stem > Wood/Secondary xylem... | reverse complement strand
ATATTACATGTAAAAGGAGATAAAATATCTCTCTTGTCAAACTGGATAAAAAAAAAATATCTCAATTACAATGGAGTAGCAATCACCGGACATGTCATTTGCTTGAAAATCCTGAAAAGTAAACATATTATAATTTCATGATTTTATTGGACAAACAGTAAACAGTACTTGCGAGGAAGCACCCCATTGCCCCTCCCTAATTGTCATGACTTTGAGAAGAATATTACTACTAATTAATTTATTATTGATGTTTTATCGCAACATATTTGTATCGTTGCTGTTAAACTGTTGTTTTGCTTTGTATGTGAATTCTATTAACATTACACATAATTTGTTTAATACGGAATTAACTAGATAATAATTAGAAATATTAGCATTGCACGTACTAAATTTGTTTGATGGCATCGCCTTTGATTTTATTTGAAGGCATCGCGCGCCAACGTAGAAATCTTGTATTTTGATTGTTTTTATATTTTAAAAATATTTAAAAAAATGTTTTTTTAAAAAAAATTATATTTTAATATTGTTTTGAAAAGATGAAATCAAAAATTATTTTTTTAAAAAAATTATTTTGATACATTTTAAAAAACAATAGCTATTATACCGTCTCAAAAAAAAAAAAAAACCCTCTTAACTAATGGATTTTCAAAGTTTATTGCCATGACAATTTCTTACTCCAGAAAAACCTTAAAAAAAAAAAAAAACAGCGAAATAGGTGGTCTGTGTGTTTTCCAGTATTACAAGAAACTAAATCTGAAAATAAAATAACACGATGAAGACAAGTTCTGTGAGGAGAGAAGAAGGAAGAGTCCAGAAAAACAATAGGATCTGAAGCCTAGACCTCATACTTTACCACACAAATACCTAATGCGTGCTTCGTTTAACTAAATCATTATTTTCCTACTAACAATATTAATAATCCAAGTTGCTATAAAAATAAAAATAAAAAGTGGACTTTGCTTATACCAGTATTTTAATTATTTACTAGTTATCTCAAACGTTTATTCTCACGAGCCGAGTATTGTTTTTAGAAGAGAAAAAAAACATGTTTTTCTAATATATTTTTTTGACATAAAAAAATTTAAAAATTTACACATGCATTTAATTAAATGCATCGAGAACAATCTATATCAATAAATATCAACAAAATTATAAATAATAACTAAAAACTAAACTGGAAATAAATTGAGAAATGAATATAGATTAAGATATTTGATCTCGCAACACAAAACATTTACCTGATTATATTTAATGGATTTATTTAGTAAAATAAATTTTTATTTAATCTAATGATGAAATAAACACACATATGAAATCGATTGAATAAAATAAAATAAATATTCTACAAGGTTATACATGTTAGAAAAAATACTGTCATTTTATATGAAAATCAATTAAAAACCAATTAATATTTAACTAATGAATAAATTAAAAAGTGGAGAGATAAAAATGAATGTAAATATCTAATCTCAAAACATAAATTATAGACATGTTTGTATTCAATAACATTGTTTTTTTGGAAGCAATGTTTTATTTAATAAAATTAAAAAACAACACACATAAAAAGTGATTTAATACAATTTAAGAGAACAAAAAATTAAATAGAACTGCAAGGAAAGAATGCTTCATAAGAACATATTTTTAAAAAAAGTGTATTTGTAAGCTAAGTATAAATTAAAATATATTTTATTAAAAAAAATCATATAATTAAATTATATGTGGGATTGGCATGGGTGTTCTCAGTGCGCTTGGGCTTAAAAAAAAGCTGAGGCGTGTTAGCCTTCTGTCTAGACCTACGTACCTGGGATGAGTTATTTCTTTCTTATTTTTCAAGGGGTTAACAACACTTCACATGCCTCTTCCCATATTCCAGCCACGGTGATCACTGAAAAATTAAGGTTGGTGGTTTGTTTTACCTTGAATTCTATTTTCATCCATTTTGTTCTTGCCAAAAATATTTATAAAACATCATATACACTGTGATAAAACTATATATAATTTCCAGTAACTATAAAACCGATTCATAAATTTAAAATTATCTCGAAACAAAAAAACTTTTCAAACTGAGATTTATCATTTTAGGTGATGGAAAGGTTAAAGAACACTTAAATGAAACTTTTCTTATCGAATAGAATTTATTGATACCAAGATTGATTATTTTCATGATCTAAATTAATATTAACTTGAACGTTTTCTATTTATTATTGGAATTCGATGATTTTCTCTCAAACCAGGATTGAAAAATAAAAAAGTAAAGTTCCAGACCAAAATTAAAATTTCAAAAACCAAAGGAAAAAAAAAAACAAATTAGAAAGTATAACAGTCAAACTAAACCTTTTTTGCACATACTTTGAAGTAGCCACCTACTTTCCCTGTCTTTGATCCTCTATTTTTTTAATTTTGTCTTGTTAAATAAATTAAAGCCAATTGACATAAAAGGGTTTAATCGAGGATAAAAATTCTCGAATGACCAAAGTAAAAGAGAGCTTCACCATGGAAGTCCAAAGAGAAGTGTGAAGGTGTGACCAACGGCATTCACTGTAATAACTAGTGGTCCAAATAACCTCTTCGGCATTTATGTTTTTTACCAACTCTTTGAATTACGTATGCATGGAGATTACAAGTTGAAAGGCTAAACAGGTTCCTTTACAAATATGTATGAGCAATACATTTGTTTATGCATGTACAAGAGAGCTTAATTTACAACAAAAAAAAATTACGTTGGCAAGGTAACTTCGAGGTACGCCTGCCGTGTTTTGTTTTCTTTGCTACAGCAAGCTAACTGCGTTGGCATGGTCATAGTTCTGCTAGATAGCCGCGGCCCCAAGTGAATGCCGAGATGATCAGTCCCAAATTAGCGCAGCATAGTCGAGGCCTATTTTATACAATTCAATATTTTTTATACAATTCATTTACTATTATTGCCTATAATTTAAATCAAATTGTTAGATTACTGTATTTTATTCAATTTAATTAAATTAATAACTCAAGCATGGAATTTTTCTTGTTTCTTTACAGATAATATCATTGCCTAAACATTCATGTTTTACGTTAAAAAAAAAAATTGGCCGCGGGTCACAGGTATAGTAACTGCTAGAATTCAGATTTCTTGTGTTAGAAGGTGATTCTGAATGATTACCATAAATGAATGATGATTCCGATCTGGTTAAAATATCCAAAATAACCACTGTAATAATTTTTACTTGCTTATATATATAGATCAACGGTTTCACAGTTAAGGCCACACGAATATGAAGCTCTTCCTTCTTCACGGTTTGACCTAAGGATAAGGTGAGCAGCGAGCAACCGGCAATACGAGTTCAACCTGCGGGTGACAGAGATGCTCACCCTCACAGCCAGCCCTGCATTAGTGCCTACAAAACGCAGAGCCCATGTGAAACTCTTTACAGTTCAGGGTAGCAATTTCCCTTCTTTTCTACCCAAAGAGGTTGAGAATATCAGAGACCCATTTGCAAGAAGGCTTGCTACCAGAATTGAGAGGCTGCCAGTAAGCGTAATTCTCACTTTCACTATGTATTTGATACCCTCTCTCTTTGCTTGTTGGTTTGATATATTGTTGTGTGGCTACTTAATTGTGAATATTATGCTTGCTGGGAAAATGGCCTTTTCTTATTTTTAACAGCAAATTCCAAAAAAAAAATTCCTGATTTTTCAGGTTTTCTTGATTTATAGTTAGCAAGAACACACCTTTCGATATCAAAATTTTGTAACGCTTTTGCTTGCTTCGAATTTCCAAGACATCCCAACTGCATATGATCCACTGACAATGCAGGTGGGGTTTGCAGACAGAAGTATCATGAGTAGTTGTGTGAAGCCTTTGATACAGAGCGAGGAAAGTCCAGTGGTTCTCCTCCATGGTTTTGACAGGTACATGATATATTCAGTGACATTGTTTTGAGAATAACTGCAAATATGTGGCCTTTAAAGTTCACTACATGTTATAATTCAGTTCCTGTTTAGAATGGAGATACACATTTCCACTGCTAGAGGAGGCTGGTTTAGAGACTTGGGCTGTCGATGTTCTTGGCTGGGGTTTCTCTGATTTGGGTTTGTTTTGCATATCTTGCCTCCTTTTTCTAATTATGGAAGTACTATCTTGTTATTCTTTCTTTCTTTTTCCCAACCTCCCACACCATGATTGTAATATCTCCTGTTTTTTTGTGTGCTTGCCAGAGAGACTTCCATCATGTGATGTTGCATCTAAGCGTGATCACTTGTATCAGGTACTTCAACTATCAAGTTCACTTTATGTTCAATCCGCAGCCTTTTTCTGCTCTATTATGAAATTTTCAATCTATCCTTGCCTGTTATTTCCTCTATCAGAATGGAAGGATCAGTTAGAGGCTTCCTTAGTTAGGTTGCAGAAACCAGTATTTGCAGAATTTAGTGATTGTATCCATTATGCTAAAACTAATTTGGGTCATCTCATTTTAACTGCAGCTCTGGAAATCCTATATCAGAAGACCCATCATATTGATTGGACCAAGCCTTGGTGCTGCTGTTGCAATTGACTTTGCTGTCAATCATCCTGAAGCAGTAAGTAGTTCTCGGTAACTGAGCACCTACACATGTGCCATCCATCTATTCAGGAGAAGTTACTAGCCAATCATTATACATCTTTTACTGGCAGTAGCCAAAGTTACTGCATCTATTTGTGCCGTGAAACTCAAATGTTTAGCTCTCTTTTCAGGTAGAAAAGTTAGTGTTGATTGACGCGAGTGTATATGCTGAAGACACAGGGAACCTTGCAAAGTTACCTAGAGCTATAGCATATGCTGGGGTAAGTCTTCCACTCAACTGAACAATGTCTTGAATGCTCAATATTTGCTGTCAACGTTAATTCTTTTCCACTCAATTCTATCTAGGGTCATCTCCACTGATTATACATGATATTTTCGCTTTATTGCGTCGATGACTCAACAAAATTTCTCTAGGATTTGTTCTTGGTCCTGACATTCTTCAATTTAACTGATGCAATTTTCACCACTGTTATTTTACATGCATGTGATCTTTGTTGTTCGTCAAATGGCTACACTAAGTGACTTCTCATTCTCCCTTCTTTTGGTTAATTTTATATATCTAATGGCGCGGTCGTTGCTCATTCTTTTTTCCTTGAATTGCCACTTAACTGTTAAAATGATTACTTAATCATATAGAATTTACAGTCTGAAGTCAATCTTGGTGCTTCTTGAATAAGTAGAGAGATTTTAGTTTTGATATACGAAAAAAGTTCAAGTACTCCTCAGTGATAGGATAAGTAAAATACTGAGCAAGAGCCTCTATATTTTGTTAGCTCAACCAGTTTCACATGAAAACGTATCAGAGCCCAGTAGGCTTGATGAGAAGTCCCATCTGCAGATGATTTCTAGAACAAAAATGAGCAGAAGCTTTTTCCTTTTTCTTCCAGTCCTATTCCATAGATGTGCGGGCTGTGAACATGTTTGAGAGAGTGAGTGACATCATGCCACCCACATGTTCCTTCCTCCTCCTACACACTCTTCTTTTGTTGCATGATATTTGTGCCCCCCTCTTTCATTTTTTGTTAATTGTATATATTGCTTCTATAACCATAAGCACTTCTTTGAACCAGGTTTATCTACTGAAGAGCACCCCCTTGCGCTTATATGCTAATCTTCTCGCATTCAATAGTCTACCATTAAACACCAGCATAGACTGGATGAACGTGAGGGTTTCTTCCGAGAAACGAAACTTATCAAACTATTGTTGTTTCACTATATATATATATATGTATATTTGCCATCACAAAGTTTTGCTAGAGTCATATTGGATTTAATTCTCTCTTTCTTATTGGTTGTGGATGTAACCAGGTGGGCAGATTGCATTGTCTATATCCTTGGTGGGAGGATGCAACTGTAAATTTTATGAATACTGGTGGTTATAATGTCAGTGCCCAGATAAAAAAGGTACTTGTTAATGTGTCATGAAGTAAATAATGCTTTGATCTCGCCAATTAGCATAAAAGGGTGCCATGGAATGTCGAATCCGTGTAACTAGCACTTTTGGACTGGGGTGTCAGGCTGGACGAATGCAATTAACTCCTTGAAGTCATTAATCTGTGCTTTTGGTTCGTGCATCAAATTGTCCTGATTTCCAAGCAATTTCCTAAAAATGCTTAACAAATTTCTTATGCAGGTCAAGCAGAAGACCCTTATCATTTGGGGTGAGGATGATCAAATCATTAGCAACAAGTTGGCTGTGGTTAGTACTTGCTGAACATCTTCCTGTGCATTGATACGATTGATGAACTTGAAACAAAGCGTGTAACACATTTGTAAAAATCTGTCCTTGGCCTTTCACGAAACTTGCCGGTGTGAAACTTTTTGGATTCTCACAACGAACTTGACTTTCTGCTAAATGAATCTCTCTACCATATTTTCCAATCGATTCAATGGGAAACAAACTCATTAACTCACGCGGCTCTTTAAATCACATCATGCAGAGATTGCACTGTGAACTGCCAGATGCTGTCATACGCCAAATTCCAGATTGTGGCCACCTTCCTCATGTGGAAAAGCCCAACTCTGTTGCCAAATTGATTCTGGATTTTGTGGGAGAAGTTAGCAATAAAGAAGCTCAAAGTGTTTCTCAGGTTTAAATCCAATCACAATTAGTATTAAATTTTGGAAGAGATTTGTGCTTCCACCAAACATTCAAAGCAATTTGAAGTAGGGAGAGTAAGAACATCGAAGAGGTCAGAGGGATAGTCTTTAAGTTTTGTTGCCTACAATCAACGCACTCCCGGAACAAGAAGGCGTAGATGAACTCAATGCCATTTTGTGTCTATGAATATGTTGCTCGTTGTTTCAAATTGCAAAGTATTTTGGTGTAAGAGTAAATCCGTAACTCAGCATATTAATTTGTGGACGTGGAAATGGGAATCTTTCTGCGATGTTGGAGGCTGATCTAAGATTTTCAATGTAGTTATTGAATGGAGAATCTCATACAAAACCACACATCGTTGTCGTTAACTAGATTGAAAAGTTTCGCTTCAAGACAGGAAAGAATAGACTTAGCTCCCACATCCCCATATACACATTCACCACCTCAAAGAAGAAATTCAAATCATTCCTGGCTGCGGAAAAGCAGTTGAATATAAGAAATAAAAAGTAGGTTTTCGATTACGGGTTTTTCCTGTCCAAGTGTATCTTGTTTGTATCACGTATTCTTTTTTCTTGATTAACAATATTTGTAGTTTTGCCGATATCCCGCCGAGTATCTTGATTTCGTCTCTCCAAGCAGTTATGCTCCAAGACAAATAAATCATGAACAGAACAGAAGAGCTAGTTTTTTGGAGGACAAGGCAAAACTTTAATTCAGCCATATCCATGTAGTAAAATATAACACGATAGGCACGGATTGATGAGCTACCCCTTTCTCTCCTACAAATTGCATGATCAAAAACTGCTACGCGGAACAACTCATTTGATATGGATGGCTCATACTATTTTGTGATGTTATATACGTCCAAGATGCTGCTAGTAATTTCGCACTGCTTCCTTTTATATTGGCCTGGCATCATCGATAAACTTGTGTGACTTTTAAATCATTGATCCAGTTGAAAATATCATCGTCAAGAAACATACTGCGATGCGTCTCCGAGCTGGTAGGCGGCTCGAATGTCGTGCTCTCTCCTACGACATTGATTGTCGAATTTGTTGGCTAGCAAAGCTGCAAATTCTTCTTCGTTGTACTTTTTGACACCATTCCCCGCAGCAATCTATACCAGCAGTTCACAAGGAAATTCCTTTCCGTATACCGACCAATGTAGAAGCCTCCACCAAATGACCATAAGAGCGTTGCCCAGAGAAAACAAAAATGATGCCATTAATAGTAAAAAAAAAAAAAAAACACACTAATAATTGCATCCTCCATGATGCACTTTAATCGGATCGTAACAATTTCGAAGAAAGGCAACCACGGCTAAGCAGCGAGCAAGAATAATTAAACTGGGGGTCGATTAAAAAAAAATGTTTTAAAATGTACTTTCCATTTTAAAATATATTAAAATAATATTTTTTATTTTTTAAAAATTATTTTTTATATCATATTAAAAACATATTAGTTTAAATAAAAAAACTTTTTAAATTTTTTTCAAAAACACTGTCACTGCCTAAAAACACTGGGGGTGGTGGATGGGCCAATTTTTCATTAGATTAATATAAAAAAATACTACAACCTCTCTCTAGATATACAAAAGGAGAAATTCTAAAAAGAAGAGATCAGGTTCCCCAACAGCAGTAGTCATATCATCCACTCGATAGGAATCAAATTCCTAGCTTTTTCACATAGGTGGAGGGAAAGAGCCAAAAAACCCTAGTGAGGTTGGCTCTAGATGACCCCCACAATCCCAACGTAAAATTACATGCCTACCCATCCTTCCGTTGCAAAATCAAATCTACACATCAAACCCCACCCCCACCGCCTTGCCCCCCCTTTAGCTTCTCACCGTCAACCCCACAACAAAAATATGCCTGAAAACAAGAGGGTCAAAGATGCAATGAACCACAAGTTAGTGCCCTTAAAAGCAGGAGCCTCACTACTATTATCATTGAAACCAGTTGGGCCCAATCCTGAGTTGAACACTGATGAAGGCGGGGTAGGAATTATAGATGAAGGTGTGCCTGTGCCTGTGCCTGTGCCCGTGCCCGTGCCCGTGCCCGTGCCCGTGCCTGTAGGTGTTGTGCCCGTGCCTGTGCCGGTGGGTGTTGTGCCTGTGCTTGGAGTGGTGGTTGTTGGGGTGTTGCCTGTCCCTGTGCTGTAAAAACAAAAGGAGAAACGAGAAAATGATTATACCAAACTTCGGAAAAATATAATCTGCACAAATGCATCATCTGCACTTAACATGTGGAAAACATATGTCAAGCTGAGAGATTTAGAATTAAAATCTTGGGCAAGGATGAAATATCGACATCAGGACACACAGCTCAAACTGTAAGGACAATGCAGCCCCTGACCTATAAAGATATGTCAATGCAAGATGTTAAAGCGTGAATGATAGATCTACTTTTTCTTAACCACCGTCCAAAAATTTCTCTTAAGCCAACATTAAAGAAACGATATTTTTCTGATGCTGCTTGTGCAAGAAAACACAGTTCAAATCTACCATGTGGATCGTACAAGGTTGACACGCAAGTGCAGAAAGTCAGAAAGAGAAAGAGAAAGAGAAAGAGACAGCTGGAGGCTAGATTCATGATTAACAGCACCAGGATTCATCAGCTTATTGATTCCCAGTCGCAAGAAAAATTAACTTTGGTAAAAGTTCTATGAAGAAAAAAAAAAAAGGTATCCAAAGCTTTAAACCAGATTCACACTCCACCCACGGTAAAAGCTTCATTTAAACACAATAGCAAAATAAAATCTGGAAAGATCCAAAATTGACAGAGAAATCACCAACACAGGATGTCAAAATCACCGAGTTTTTTTTTTAAAAAAAAACAATACCTTGGAGTTGCAGATGCAGGATATGTACACCCAGAGGCTACATCTGCATAATACAGAAACATACAAAAGAAGGAGCGAGTTAGTGCCACCAAAATATAGTTGGAAAAGAGATGGGTGGATTGTGGGACTTGACTTACTTTGAGGGGGAGTGGCACTAGTCATGGCAGTTCCTGAAAAATCACAGCTCCCAACAGCTTGGCCCTTCTTCTGGAAGTAGCTGTTAACAGCATAGCTGCAGTGATCCTTTACAGTGTTGGGCTGGTAACAAGGGGCATTTTGAATGATTTGGGTACAGTCAGCTCCGGCTCCACAAGCATAATCCAGGCTCTTTTGCAGCTGTGTGTCACCAACCCCATCCTTGCATATGCAGTAAGTAGCACCTACAACAGAAAATGAAAAACCAACAAAACTGTTAGTTCACACAAAACCACACCCTTTTTCTTCTGAAGATAACTAGAAATTAATAATAAAAAAGAGCTCCAAAATAAATCGACGAGTTAAAAGAAACACTGGGGGATCGTCACCAGTCTACAGACTATCACGGATTTAAGCTAAATTTTCCCTGGAGTAATAAAAAATATAGAAAGAATGGAAAAATCTAGGGGGGGGATATAAAAACTCTTTCTTTCAGCTGAATCGTACTGGTAGAAGAACCAAGAAAACAAGATAGGAGATCACTTTAAAAGATGAAAAAGACCCCGTGTAAAAAATGAACATTCCATTTATGAAGTCCTTAAAAACTTTTTCAACCAAAAGAATGCAAAAGAAGGAAAGCAAGAACACAAAAATCCAATTAACTTACTTGAATGGCCAGTGAGGGCCAAGAAAAGACCTAAAAACACTAAAACAGCCATGAATGATGCAGGTTCGTGTGCTAAAATATGAGAAACAGATGTACTTTAGAGAGGATAGAGCTTCAAAGATGAAAGGCGGTGAGTGTTAGAAGAGAGGGGGAGAGAGAGTGATTTTAGTGAGAGTGGTGTCTGGGGATGGAGATTTCTAGACAATAAAATGAGGAGTGACGGTGGGGTAGTGGGGGTGTCTGTATTTTTACACTTCTTTTTTATCACTTTCGTATTAAGACAGTTATTTTAATACTACATCTCCATGTAAATGGAAGTGTGTGTTTATAGGGAAGAGAGGAAGCGGGGGTACTTGTCACGTATGTGACTGTTAAGTGTTGTTTTAGTTTCACAACGGTCATAAACTCAGGTGCATGATTAAAACTTAACCAGAAAGGACCCAACCTGGTTTAGGTTGGTGGTCTGGTCCTGTATTGAGGGGGGCCTACGTGTATGTTCTTGGTTCTCTTTGTGCTGTCACAATGAGCTCGCGCCGTGTGGTGTCCCTTCTTTTTCTTTTTTTCTTGTGTTTGATTGGGAGGAGGTATCAGCATCAGCATCTCATTTAGATGCACGATTAAAAACGATCCGTGTATAAATTGGTAGTAAGTACTAGTCTATTGCATAGTTATTGTACCGGAGTGACGGGTTGATCTGAGATTCGAGTCTCGACCGGGTTTTTTAAAGCCCAAAATCAAGAACTTAGTTAGTTTGAAGAGATCTAGTAGACTTGTTAGATCAACTTAAAACTTGACTGATCCACACCACTCCGAAAATATCCAAAAGCTATATTTTTAAGGGAAAAAAAACCCAAAAACTAGATTACAAACACCAAGCCTCCTGACCTGGGTGGATGTTTCTAGACCAATCTAAAATCTGAAAAAAAAAAAAAAAGTAACGAACAATCACCAACTTGGCCAGCTTGGCGTGGCATATTTGTTTTTGCCCTTAAAACAACAAAGTGATTATATAAACCAACCAGAAAAATTAATCATCAAAAGATATATTTTTTAAGAGTTGGAATAAATTTTTCCGGGTGCTAGCTAGAAATTTGGTTCAAGTTCAGGGGTCAAAATTAAAAGGTACATGAAGTATAAGTGTTGCCAGACGTGCCATGTTCTCTTTTGTCTTTACCCGGACCCAAGATGAAAAGAAAAGCCAGCACAACACCTTCCACAAGGGATAAAATACAAAATAAAATAAAAAATATATCAAATTCAATATAAAAATTAAAGAAAATAATATAATAGGAAATAAAATTAAAAATGAAATAAACCAAGAAAAAAAATAAAAAAAATTAATAAAAAATAGAGATCAAATATAATAAATAAAAAAACAATTTTAATTTTATAAATTATCTCAAATAAAACAAATAAAAATTTAAAAAATATAAATCAAATTCAAATAAAAAAATATTTTGAAAAAATATTTAAACCCATAATATTCACTTCATTAATTGTTATTACGGAAATAAAAATTGTCATTTTACTATACACTACCTACACTAAAACACTTATCTCTTTTAAGTTTTTCTTTAATATAATTTCGTCCGTCGATCCAATTACAATGCCTGGACCCCGACCCTGAAGCGTGCAAATTTTGACACGAATTGGTGCTTGAGTTGAAATTTCGCTTTTTTTTTTTAATTACGTGATACACGTAAAATGTAGAACTTGTAACGTCATCACTTTATACTTGGCTGTTTATTTTTGTATTTTAAAAATATTTTTAAAAAATTAAAATTTTTAATTTTTTAATTTTAAATTTATATATTTTTGATATTTTTAAATTATTTTCATGCGCTGATATCAAAATTAATTTTTTTAAAAAAATATTATTTTGATATATTTCTGAGTAAAATAATCACAACTATATTCTCAAACAGGCTCTCACAAATTGCAACTAGTTAGTAGAGAGTGAATTTTCTCCTTGCTATCAATTTTTAAAAATATTTTTAATTAAAAATATACAACAATAATTTTTTAAAGTTTTATTTTTAATACCAGGAATTAAAATCATTAAAAAACTAAAAAATATATATATTTAAAAAATACTTAAAAGCATAAATAATCTCACTTCCGAAGCCTAGTTATAAAACTCAGCCCGGTCCCGCGGGTCAATCCATGACCTAGACAAATCTGGACGAGATTTGATGTTTTTTTTTTAAAACATATTATCTGAAACCCATTAGTATATATATTTTATGTTTCTAGTAAAAAATTATGTTTTTTCAATGTGAGATATAAAACCTTTTGGTTTAAATACTTTAACTTGAAGGGATACCATAATATATTTTCAATGTGGGATTTGAAGCCTTTTTGTATATATACTCTATGTTCCAAATAGTTATATTTTTTCAATGTGGGATACAAAACTTTTTGGTTTAAATACTTCAACTTAAAAAGATAATATAATATTTTTTTAATATAGGATTTAAAATCCTTTCGTATATATACTACATGTTTACAGGAAAAAAGTTATATTTTTTTAATGTGGAGTTTGAAACCCATTAATATATATATATATATTTTATGTTCCTAAGAAAAAAAGTTACTTCTTCAATGTACGATAAAAAAATTAATTTAAATACTTCAACTTAAAAGCTTAGTATAATATCTTTTTAATGCGGGATAAAAAACTTTTTAAAATATTATTTTAAATTTTATTTTTTATAATATGTATAGCTTATACATTGATTTTTTTTTAAAAATTTTTTTATACAAAGTATTAAAAATTTAAATATATATTTTTTTAATTTTTATTGACCCATAAAATACGATATCTAATTCGTAAACCGAATTAACCCCGAGCTAAGTTTAGAAGACATAGATCCTAACATACTCATGATCAAATCTATAGTACAATTCCAGCGAAAAACCACCAATTATATTCAAAACATGCTATTTCCACCGTAAAAAGCACTAGTTAACACCCCCCGATAAAGGTACGGTTGATCCAGTATCTTCAGATAAGTATGGAATCCACCCCCCCACCCCCCGAAAATCTCTTGTTTGTATCTACTCTCAATTGGAATGAAGAAAAGAAGACAATGGGCTGTAATTCAATCAGTCCCTAGTTTCCTTTCTTTCTAGAACCCGACTTCGAATATCTACTTTATAAAAATAAATAAATAAAAATATATGTTACTGTGTTAATAATAATAGTTAAAAAAGTAAAGTTTGTAATTGTTTCAGAGTATGCGAAAATGCTACCGCTTTTGATCAGACTTAAAAAATTACAAATACTGTAATAAATTATTTAGTATTGTTATTAAATTTGGTATAAAAATTAATTTTAGATTCTTTCATCCTAATTTTTTATTTAATTTAAATTTAAAATTAATCTATATAAAAATTACTTTAATGTGACCCAAGGTAAATTCGGAATCAGTTATGAAAATCAGTAAAAAAAAAATAGATGGCAAATAAAAAAGTCATGGGTTTGTTAAAAAGCTCAAGTGCGGGGTGTGAGAGAGGCTTGCTCGCCTGGGCTAGTTTTTTTTTTTTTTTTTTTGGATTTTTGCTAGGGGTTATCCGCCCTTCTTTTTTTTTAAAAAAAAAAAACAATATATAAAAG
>Ga0325411_1005593_pt1 | contig 13902 bp, 13 predicted proteins | sample PopdelMetagenome_13_FD_206181 | JGI IMG/M metagenome (GOLD analysis project Ga0325411, IMG submission 206181) | Populus deltoides microbial communities from Bellville, Georgia, United States - Xylem-PdIQD-R4 | ecosystem: Host-associated > Plants > Phyllosphere > Stem > Wood/Secondary xylem... | reverse complement strand
GGATATTGAACTGATTGTGTTTATTTTTGATGGGTATGATTTTTTGTTTCTGAAGAAATAAAATAGAAATAGAATTGAAAATAAAAGTGTGGAGCTGAATGAGGCAAAGAAAACGAACTGTCGTTTTTGTAGGTGACAAAAGATGACTGCCCAGTCATTTTCCATGACAACTTCATCCTCTCTGAAGATAATGTAAGTGTCTTTGATCCTTTTGGAGTCTCTATTTTCGGCTTTATTGTTTAGAAATAAAATGTTTTTAGCTAATTAAACTCATGGATATGATTTTATTTGTAAATTCAGGGCACTATTTTTGAGAAGAGGGTGACAGAACTTTGCCTTTCTGAATTCCTATGCTTTGGACCCCAAAAAGAAGGAAGGGCTGGCAAATCTTTACTCAGGAAAACTAAAGAAGGAAAAATACTGGAATGGAATGTAGAGAAAGATGACTCCTTATGCACCTTGCAAGATGCATTTCAACAAGTGGAGTCCTCACTTGGCTTTAACATTGAATTAAAATTTGATGACCACATTGTCTACCAGCAAGATTATCTCATTCGTGTTCTTCAAGCCATCTTGCAGGTACATATAGATGATATTTTCTTAATCAAGACTGCTTTTTTTTAGCTTAAAACAAATAATGCGTGCTGGTTCAAGTTTGTATAGTATGAGAGTTTTCTTAATTGGTGAGTTAATTTTGTGGTTTAGGTGGTATTTGATCATGGTAAGGATAGGCCTGTTATTTTCTCATCTTTCCAACCTGATGCAGCACTGCTTGTCAGAAAACTGCAGAGCACCTTCCCTGTAAGTTGTAAACTTTGATTATTCACTCTTGTGTTCGTGTTTGTAAGTAAGCATGGCACCCTTTATCTTGCATTGATGATTGTTATTGATTGCATTACAGGTTTACTTTTTGACAAATGGGGGTAATGAGATTTTCTATGATGTAAGGAGAAATTCCTTGGAGGAGGCTATAAAGGTGTGCTTGGAGGGTGGTTTGCAGGGGATTGTATCGGAGGTCAAAGGGGTGTTTAGAAATCCTGGGGCAGTGAACAAGATCAAGGATGCGAAGCTTTCTCTTCTAACTTTCGGAAAACTGAAGTGAGTGTTTGAATCTTAGGTCTTTGTTTTCTCTTATACACATGTTTCTGATAAATAATAATGCTTGCTCAAACACTGTCAGCAAGCATGGCCATGTCTGCTACAAAACACAACCAAATGTCAATTTTCAAGGTGCTGACTGTGTTTCTTGTTTTGCAGTAATGTATCAGAAGCTGTTTACATGCAACATTTAATGGGTATAGATGGAGTGATAGTTGATCTGGTTCAAGAAATTACTGAAGCGGTATCTGATTTGATAAAGCCATCTAAGATGGGAGAAGCAGAGAGTCTAGCAGAAGGGGATGGTGAGATGGAAGTAAAATCAAAGCCTCAATTCTCACAGATGGAGCTTTCATTTCTTTTAAAGCTCATCCCAGAATTGATACAGCTCTAGTTGCTTGCCCCTCTTTATCTCTAGTTTCACTACCAGTTTAGCAGTTTTGGCCCCTTTTTTTTTTTTTTTTTTAATGCTTGTAGATGACCTGATCTCTTCTACCACTCTTACAATGAACTCTTCCCCCCCCACAAGGGGAAAAAAGAATCCAGCTCTTCACCGTGAATTAGTGAGCTGCTATATTTTTTTTTTATGAGATTTGACCCATATATATATATATATTGTTTTTTGTTATTGATTTTTGTTAATTAGAATTTTAGGTTGATTATTTGTTTTAACCCATATATATATCAATTAAAAGGTTTGGAGATTGAATGGTTTGATCTAAAATTTTATTTTTTTAACATTTTAGTTCCTATGTTTTAAAGAGGAGCGGTAGATTCACCGGATTACAATGGGTAGAAGAAGGAAGTTTATAAATATCTACTTTTTAGTGATGAAACAAGTCGTTCTTAATGACAACAGATTCTATTCTAATAGACAATAACAGATTCTAATAGACGATGACAACAGATTCTATTCTAATAGACGATAACAAATTCTAATAGACGATGAGAGTTTTATTTAGGGTTTTTTTTTCTTGTTTAAAATAGTACTTCAGAACTTGAGATTTTTTTTATGTTTAGGTTGACCTTTTGTTTTCAAACCATTTAAATGCTAATTTAAAAGCATAAAATGTGTTTATTTACTAAGTTATATATTGTCTGTATTATTTTTTTTTAAAAAAATAGGTTGGGTGACATGACATCTACTCCTAACTAAAAAGAAAAAAATTATATGAAAGGAAGGCGAGTGGGCTTGCTCTAAGTCCACACACCCAACCCTTTTTTTTTTTTTTCTCATTTGATTTTTCCAAAAGATATTAGACTTGACTAAGGGGTTGAACTGGGCTAACCCAAGTCCTCGGGTTTATCATATATATATATATTAAAAACATCAAAACAAAGTCATTTTGACCAAAAAATAATTTTTTCAAAAGAAAATGTCAACGGGTTATTAAGCATGTTTTGCCAGATTTACCAGATTAACCCAGGTCAATCCCCCTTTCCATTTTTTCTTCAACTTAGACAAGTACATGCCTTGGTTGTCCAAGTCCTAGGTCAAATTGTCAGGTTGATCCAAGATTATAACTATGATTTTTTTTATATATTTGTTTTACAATCTTATCCTTCAAAAATTGATCTTCACTATCATTTTCTTTTTGGAGTTAAACAAAAAAATAGTCTTAGAAAGAACACAATTGTTGAACTCGGTGGATCCATTAGGATTGCCTTTAACAAAATTTACATTATTTGTTTGGGTTTTTTCGTAACCCAATAGGTCGACTATGTTAGTTCAAGGAACCTCTTAAATAGTTTCATTTGAAACCAAAGTTAGATAAGTGGTCAGGTTGGAAGGTTTCAAAACTGATTTACTCATTGCCAAAAAATCTCCTACAACCTAGAAGTTCTTTTTTCTTTTCGCTAAAAAATGGTGCGACTCACAGTGTAACGTGAATTATCTATATAATATCTTATTATAAAAAGTAAAAAATCAATAAAAAGATATGGAACCCATTTTTTGACGATTAGCAATACTTGCTTTTTAACCATGGCAAAGTAAAGGATTGTTGCATTAATTTCTCCCTTTCTTATCAACCTTGTACAAGAATTGAAGGATGACAAATGATCATTCTTTAGATTATGAATAGTTTTATCAATTTTTAGAATTTTTAGAGCAATTTTTATAAATTAAGATTATATTGTGTTTGTATTTCTTGACTGAGTTTTAGGTATATGTTTCATATTCAAACTAATATGTTTAAGAAAAAAAGAGTTTTTTTTGCCGAACTCTCACCATTAATGCCAACACCTCAAAAGTTTGAGCCTTGAATAATAATGTCTATAGAGTCATCATGACTTTTATTGCTTAAAGGTGTTTTTCCATTGTAGATAACGTTTTAGAGTCTAGCTTTTTTTCCATTATAACCCTCTAGGTTTCTTTAGTGGTGAGGTCAACAGTTAGGACAATCTATGTTCGTGGTGCTTGTGGCATGCTCATGAATGGGGAATACGTTGTGTATTAGAACTGTAAAAAAGTATTTAATGCCTTATGTTTTGGCGGGACAAAAACAAATAGCTTTAATGACATTTATGGCGCTAGTTACATATTAAAGTGAAGTGGCATTCTTGTTTGAGTTTGTCCCCAATTGAATGTCCCTTTCTCTGATGGTATAACTTGTAGCACTTGTTCAAGTAGGCTAGTGAGCCTGCAACCTCTCATTTCAAACTCTATCTCTTTTTAGTTGTTTTATTCTAGGTGTGATATCTCTTTATTCTCCATTTATCTCTGTCTATATCTAGTGTTATGGACTTTAAGGGGAAGTTGAACTTTCACATGACGACCTATATTTCTTCTTATACTTATTTGATACACATATGTATAAAATAAATAAATAAAATGCATAAATGAATGTGATACACCAGATTGAGTATGCATGCTTTTTATTCTTTAATATTTCTATTATATCGAGACTATGGGGATGAGCTAGGTCAAAATTTCTTGAAAAATTATCATTAATGAAACCAAACCTATAGGAATTTAGGCCAATTTCGGAAAATCCCCTTTATCATATTGGCCTTTTCTAGAACTAGTTTTAATATCCTCGATGATAATCTTAGTATGTTTTGATATCTTCACTTCTTGAAAAGATTAGTGGAGAAATAGTAGCATCACCATAAGCACTAATGAATATGAAATGGAAATAGGTTTCTTAAACAAACAAAACCTAAGTTGATTTTGATAGAAGACAGACCATTCCATATCCCTGAAATAATTAATAATAATACCTATAAAGTAGATCTACTGGGTGAGTTTGGTTTTAGTGTTACTTTCAATGTTTCAGATCTTTCTTTGTTTGATGTAGGTGACGATTCATGGATGAATCCTTTTTTAGGAAAAAAAGGATGATAATTGCTAATGTCAGAATCATAAATGGTCTTTACTACCTTGATGACAACTCATTCAGTAATAAAAAAGGATGACAACTCATTCATAAACAAATAATGCTTTGGCATCTTAGATTAGGACATCTAGTTTTCTGTATCTTAAATATTTATTTCCTAAGTTGTTTAAAAATTTGAGTTGTTTATCTTTTCAATGTGAAAGTTGTCATTTTTCAAAAAACTATCAGTCATTTTTCCAAAAGCTATCATGCTACATATCCTTCAAACCCTATTGTGCTTTAAAGTCATTTTATTTAATTCATAATGATGTATGGGGCCCTATAAAAATCACTATTATATCTAAATAAAATGATCTATCACATTCATAGATGAGTATATAAGATTATATTGGGTTTACTTTATGAGCAAAAAATATGAGGTTGTAACATTATTTAAAGATTTTTACCAATGATAGAAATAAATATTAGATAAGGATTAACATAGTTCATTCTGATAATAAAACATATTACTTTAATGAGTATTTGAGAAATTATTGGAAAGTAAAAGCGATTGAACATCGGTCTATATGTCGGGCCTCTCCTTAGTAAAATGGAATTGATGAGAGAAAAAATAAATATCTACTTAAAATGGCTCATGCCATAATCTTTTATATGAATATTCCAAAATAATTATGGGGTGAAGTTGTTTTGACGACATCCTATTTCATCAACTAGATGCCTACTTGAGTGTTGAAATTTCTTACACCATTAGATTGCCTAAAAAAATCTTTTCTAACACACGAATACAATCTAATTTGCTAAAAAAAGTTTTTGGTTGCATAATCTTTGTTCACATACCAAACAAATTCCAATCTAAACTTGAACCTAGAGTTAAAAAATATGTTTTCATTGGATACACCTAAAACAAAAGATGATTCAAATGTTAAAATCCTTAAACCACGAAAAATCATATAAGTATAGATGTTTATTTTATAGAAAATCAACCTTACTTTACTAAGAATGGCCTTTGAAGGGAGAAAAAACTGAAAGATAATTATTTTTAGGAATTGTATATTCAATTACCTAATACAATTGTGAACAATACTATTTTTTCAATATCACAATCATAGGAAAAGAATGAAAAAAATACAAATAGAAATACTATTATAAAAGGATCAAACTAATCTAAATACCAAGCTTTAGATTTATAATAAAAGAAGAACTCATACGAAAGGTAAAGGACCTACCTATCATCTTAACACAAAATCAACTAAATTCTTTAGGCATTTGACTATCATGATAAATTTGCTCCAGTAGCCAAAACAAACTCAATTTAGGTATTGTTATCTTTAGAAATGAATTTCAATTAGCCATTACATCAACTGGACGTTAAAAATGCTTTTCTAAATGAAAACTTGGAAGAGGAAGTCTTTATGAGCATACCACCTCGGTTTGAAGAGGGAATTTATATGACCTCAAGTACTTTCCTAAAGCATGGTTTGAATGTTTTAGAAAGGTTGCAAGACATCATGGTTAATATCAAAGTCAAGACGATCATATTATGTTCTATAAACATTCAAGTATTGGTCATATTACTTTTGATTACTTATACCATTACGGGAATAGAGGTTTTAATGAAATTAATAGAACATGGGCAATTTGACTAATACTTAACAACCTTCGGTACATTTCACTTAGAGGTATTGGTAGTAATGGTAAATTTTCTTAGGTTCTTTAAAACTTCTTGCATAGGTAATTATTGGTTTGGTTATTTGGTAAACAGTTTTGGATTTTGGATTTTTTCCTTGGAAAAAGTGAGGTAAAATTCATCTTAGCTATAGTAAGGGCAGGTGTTTGAAAATTATAGGTGTTGTGGCTATTATTATGGTAGTTTTTTTTCCCTTTATAACCTTTGCCTTTGACATTATATACTTCGGCCTCTTTCTTTTTTCCAGTAAAACCGCTCTTCTTAGATGGGTCAACAATCTTTCTAACTCTGATGGTTTGCTTAATTCTTTTAGCAACAATTACTAAATCAGTAAAATGTTGTGTTAAGCTCCTAACTAAATGCTCAAAATGTAGGGCTTTAAAAGTATATAAGAACAAATTGACCATCTCTTTCTCCAGCAAATAAGGATTAACCTGAGCAACTACCTCACACCACCTCTAGGCATATTTTCGGGTAGATTCCTTGCTCCTTTTCTCGAAAGCTTTTAGGCTTGACCTATCAAGTGTAACATCCATATTAAATATGTATTGTGTAATAAAGGCTTCCACTAAGTCCTTTTATCTTCTAATATTAGTGTTGTCTAGCTATATGTACCATCTCCGTACAGCTCCGCCCAGACATTATTGGAAGAAATAAATCAATAACTTTTCATAATTCATAAATTATGTCATTTTATTGCAGTATTCCTTCGGGTATGTCATAGGACACATACAAGTATATTTAGAAAATTCTAGCACTTTGAATTTTTTAAGAACCACAACATTTAGGACTAAATACATTTCAGTAGCTTTACCCGGTCATAAAGATTTGTCCCTTCAATGGACTTAAATCTTTCTTTTATGGCTGTCAGCTTGTTAGAATCTATATCTTCCATTATTTTTTGCCTTTTGGGACTCATCAGTCATCAAGTCTATAGTGATTGGTACTTGTATGAGAGGAACAAAATGTGTTAAAGGTAAGTGGGTGGTAAACTGAGACTCAAGTGTTGCTCCATTTTCCCCTAAGTTTTGTGGAATGAAAACAAATTGAGCTACTTGCATGGGTGTTGACTGTGTAACTCTTAAAGGATTGGAGTGTAAGGCTTGCTTAAGCAAGCTAGCAAGTCTGATGATATCTTCTTTGAAATTATGAATTTCCCTTTAGCTTTGGGTTTCTAATTTTGGCTTGGGATTTAAATAAAGCAAGCTCGAAAGAAGGGTTCTCTTTGCCACACATCAATGTCCTAATTGATAATGTGACATGAAGCTCAACGTACTTCTTCATGGATGGTTTCTCTGGGTGGAACCAGATCAAAACAACTAATGAAGATAAAGAGAAGACAACTTTTATTACTCTATGAGGAACCTTTTACTATAAGGTGATGCCATTCAAACTAAAAAACGCTAGGGCCACTTATCAAAAGGCAATGGTAACTCAGTTCTATGACATGATGCATGAAGAAATTGAAGTGTTTATGAATGACATGATTACTAAATCCAAAAAGGAAGAAGATCATTGTTAGAATCTGAGAAAGTTGTTTGAAAGGTTAAGAATGTATCAGTTGAAGTTGAACCCTGTAAAATGCTCATTTGGGGTGAAATACAGAAAGCTACTAACATTTACAGTGAGTAGCCAAGGTATTAAAGTTTACCCTAATAAATTAAAAGCAATTCAGGTCATGCTAGCTCTTAAAACAGGGAAAAAAAACTTAAAAGGGTTCTTGGGTCATTTAAATTATATTGGTTGGTTTATTTCTTAAATGACAACAACTTATGAGCCAATCTTCTAACTCTTTCGAAAGAAAAATCCTAGGGTATGAAAAGAGTGATGCCAAGAAACCTTCAATAAAATCAAACAGTATTTGAAAAATCTACCTTAGCTAGTATCTCCCGTGCTTGGCAGACCATTGATTCTATATTTGATAATAACCAAAAAAGCAATAAATATGTACTCGGGCAATATGATGAATTTGGTATAAAGAAGAGAGCATTCTTTTATCTAAGGAAGAAGTTCACAGATTGTGAATATGATAACTCATTGGTTTTTTCCAGCTTTGTTACTTTTGATTTATAATATTTACTTACATTTCGATAAAAAAAAAGTTTACAAATTACGAATCCAGATATACAATAGTAGAGAAGTTTTATTGTGCACTTGTTTGGGTTGCAAAACAACTTCGACAGTAGATGTTGTATTACATTGCGTAGCTTATTTAAAAAATGGATCCTCTTGAATATATCTTTGAAAAGCCTTATTTAATAAGCAGAATAACAAGATGTAAGGTGTTGTTAATTGAGTATGACGTAGTGTACATGACAAGAAAAGTCGTGAAAGGAAGTGTTATCGCTAATCATTTGGCATACAATGCAATTAAAGATTATGAGCCTTTGAATTTTGATTTCTCAAATGAAAATATGTTAGTAGTAGAAAAAGAAGAAGAACCAGACCGGTGGACAATGTACTTTGACGGAGCAGTAAATGTATATGGCAATGGGGTAAAAGCAGTGATGATTTCTCCTAACGAAAAACAATACCCTATTTTGATCAAGCTACAATTTGAGTACATAGTTAATGGACCCCATACAGTTTAATTAAATGGTCTTATTTTTTTAAATTATTTTTTTTAACTATATGATAAAAAAAAATTATCACAAAATCGAGTCCAATAAAAATAAGGTTACTCTAACAAACTTGCAAACTAATTTGGGTTTCCTCAACAAACCTGTAAATTGGTTCATAGAATCCATAAAATTTAGTAATTTGGTTTTTTTAAAACCATTTTTTTAACTATAAATTAAAAAATAGATGATCATAAAATCAAACAACAACTTAATACCAGATCATTTGTTTGATGTTGTGATTACCCTATAAAAAGTTAAACAAAACAAATTATGAAGCCCAATTCCCAATCAACTCAATATTAAATAATGAAATCAAAACAAAACCTAAAAATAAAAAAGCAATTATAACTTTCTAGGATTTAGTTGAAAAGGTTTTAAAAATAAAAAGACTACATTGAAATAAGGGAAAAGTACCTAGCACATTCAAAACACACACCATGGTGTGAGGAATCTACAGAATTTGAGCGTCGCATGAGAAGTTATCTGATCTCTAATCAATGTTATAGTTGATGTTGTTGGAACCATTATGGTGTCCTCTTCCATTTACAGCGACGCATGTTTCATTAGGAGATTTAATATAGCTTCAACACCCCATTCTTCTTTTCTTTTCTCCTTGTCTTTCTCTTTCTCTATTTTCTCTCTCCTTTCCTTGGTTTCCATGTTTGTCTATGTCATTCTTCTATCCAAGCTTCTATATTTCCTATTCTACAATTTCAGTCTCTTTACTCTCGATCTTTAAAAAAATAAAGAATTCATATAATATTTTTCAAAATCAATCACCAACCTGATGGTTCTAGTAGTTTAAATATTTTTATAAAGATTGCTAGCTAGTATTCAACCTCCTAGTTTCTTATCTTGGTGTGGATTAAGTTAGTTAGCATATGGCTGTTTCACTACTTAATCCACATATCGTCGTCTTATTATGGAACCATTTTGGCATCTAGATGATCCCATTTGGAAACTTGTTCGGAATTGGAATGGCCCTCAATGAGTTCCTACTTTTCCTTGACTTGTTTTGAATGCATAACTCTTCACCAATGTTCAAAGAGTGAAAAGAAATGATATCTGATGCATATTGCATATTGTATTCGGTCTTATTGCCTAAGGAAACAATGGTTGTTTCATTAGGTAATAAGACCATGAAAAAAGGAACAACTCATCTCTTAGAGTTTTCCATTCAAATATGCATGGGCACTTCAGGAGCTATAGGCTTAATAGTGTCTGTTAAACTGAATACAAATTGCTCTTTTAAGGCTTCTACTACATGGCTACTATAGGAGGTTTGAAAAGGGATCGCTCAGGAGTTTGAAGGGGTGCTTTATCTTATAATATTGTGTCCTCGGGGTAGAGCTTTGGACAATTTTTATAGGTTTGAATTTGGCTTGGAATGAGGGGTTCCAAGAGGTCGAGGTGGGAGTGGACTAAAAACTAGTCGGAGATATGATTCTGGATGATAACTCTTCTTGTGCCCCCTCACTCGCAATTGATTCAATCCATTTTGTTTCTCTTAAGTCAATCCTTGTCAGTCAGGCTTTGCCACATTTATTGAAAAACTATTTGGGAAATCTTTCGTGATACAAGAAGCTGCGACGGTATAAAAAAAATTACATGTAAAAAAAATAATATGTAGATTTTTTTTTACAATATTATTAAATTCAATTCAACATATCAAACTTGTATTTTTCTGACCATATCCCTTACCAAACTCACATTTCAAATTAAATTATATAGAATTTTTTTAACTTGGTCCGATCAACTTGACGAGTTAAAAAAAACTTGAATGATTGGTAAAATATAATTTGGTTTTAAAAATATTTTTAAGATGATATTTATTTTAAAAAAATATTCAGAAAGTGACATATTTGATCAGTCTAGGTTAACTCATCAAACTTGTTACCTCGGTCATTAAATCCAGTGAGTTTAATAACTTTTTTTTTTAAAATACATTTGTAAAACCGTACACCAACTCAATATCAAAATATTTTTCTGAGACAACGATAAACCCATAAAAAGTAAATTAGAATAAATCATGAAATATAATTTCAATAATTATGTTTTTTTAATCATTTTTTATAATATGATAAAAAAATAGATATTCAAAAAATCGAGTACCAACCCAATGCCGGTATATTTTTCTAAGATCATAATAATTTTATAGAAAGTAAACTAAAATAAATCATGAAACCCAATTCATAATAATTATGTTTTTTTTGTACCATGTATTTTTTATTTAACAGTATGATAAATCATTTTTTATTTAATAATATGATAGAAAAAATAGATAATTGTAAAACTGAACACTAATTCAATGTTAAGATTTTTGTTTAGATCATGATAACTCTGTGTAAAAAAATCAAGATAAATAACAAAGTTCAATTTCTAATAAACTCAATATTAAAAGATAAAAATAAAAATAAAAATAAAAAATAAAAAATATATATTTTATTATTCCACCAATCATTTAAATATAAGGAGGGGAAAATGATTTCCCCTTCTCATTTAGCATTTGTTAAAATATTCATGTTATATTATTGTCATTTAAATTAATGTTATTAGCTGGTGAGGTTTTCAATATTGTTTTATACAATATTTTCAAAATTAATGTAATTTATATTATTGTCATTTAAATTAATGTTAAATTAAAATAGCATTTGTTAAATTAATGAATAGGAAATCATTTTCTAAAAGATCCTTTTTATGTTTTGGTGGATCCTTTCAATGATTTATATATAATTTATTTTAAGGGAAAATATATTCCTTTAGTTGCTTGAATCAACTTTCTTATAAGATGACGTTATGGAATAGATTCTTTTCCTTATAATTATTACATATAAATTATTTTTTTGTGTTACTAGTTCAGATGAAATATTTTTGAAACACTAAAACAAAAAAACATGTAGGTATTATTAAAGTGTTTTCAAGAAATAAAAATATTTAAATAACTTAAAAATTGACCCGGTTAACTTGATAAATCTAAAAACAGCTCGAATAACTAAAAAAAAATCAAGATGGTATCTTTTCTTCATATATATTATATATATGATTACGTTATGCCATACCAAACATGTTATTAATATATACAAATAATGAAAAATAACTTATTTTCAATAAAAACAATATTTAAACTAATCAATTAATAAAAACTAAATGATATGGGAAAAATATTGTTGAAACAAAACACTATGAAACCATACATAGATTATTATGGATTCCATTTTATTTATTTTCTTTTGCTTTGAATTGTTTTCCATTAAATCACAAATTTATTTATTTTTCAATTTAACTCCTTTTGCATTGTGTTGATGAAAAATTGAGTTTGATGATTTGTTTAAATTTTTTTTATAAAATTATTAAGGCGTCAAAATAACATCTTTATATGTTATTGATACTTAATTTTGAAAAAGAAAAAGAAAAAAGAAAAAAGAAAAGAAAAACAAATCAGATTAATTGCTTGTGAAATAAAAAAGCATTTGGGAACTGAGTAGGAGGCAACAATGCAAGGGTTTTATATTTTATTTTAATTGTGAAAAACATGTTGTTTAGTGGATTCTTTCCTAAAATATTTTGCTAAGTTCATTTTCAGTCCTTTTAGTTTACAATTTATTGTTTTAATCCAAAAATTCATTTTAATTATATTTCAAACACTAAGTTTAAGAGAGGAAAAAGAGAGAGAATCATCCAAATATAAAAGTCGAGAGAAAAAGTCATTGATTGTTCGTATTTTAACAACAAAAAACCTTATTCTTAGTGTCAATGAGTTCTATATGGCAAGAGGAGTACATTGAGATGTTTTTAACCCTTCATCTTATTAGAAAAAGAAAGATTAGGATTACAAAAGAAATTGTTTTTTTTGTGTGTTTTTTGTCTTTTTGGATAATTTAGGGGTGTTTTGGGTTGGAAAATTGATATATTGATGCTCTTAGGGTTTTCAATGTATTTCCGAGTGAAAATAAGTTAAAAAATAGGTTTTTGAGATCCCAAAACTCGATCCCTAATTTTTTGGTCACTTAAGGTGATTGAAAAACGTTATAGACGATATTAGGTCATCTGTTATAACAGATAACTTGACGTCTAATTTAAAATAAAGAGCAGATGACTCAGGTTTTCGAACTTGTCATCTGCTCCATCAGAAAACAAATTAGTCTAGGCGAGTGAGCTGGGTGTCCATGCCTAAGCACACTTGGGCTCTCAGGGAGCTGGTCAGACCCAACAACGCCTACTCTTTTTTATTTTTATTTGTTTTTTGAATTGTTTATAATTTTAATTAATATCCTTTTTATATGTTTTATACTTGCATTAATTTTTTTTATTTGCATTTAAATTAACACCCTCTCTTTTTAATTTTTTAAATTGTTTAGTTCACCTTATTTTAAATAGTAGTTATTTTTTTTAATTATTTTGTGTTTTTATAATTTTTCTAAAAGATTAATGTAATTTATTTTTAAATTCTTTTATTTTATATTTAATATAAATAAATTGTATTTTCATGAAGTATTTATAAAAATAAAAATCATTTGTTCTTGGTAAGAAAAAATAACATTTTAGGTAAACAAATAAAAACATATAAATTAGAATAAAAAACCAAGGTATTTATCATTTGTTTTTATGGAAAAAGATTAGTTTTTTTGTTTTTGTATTTAATTAGCATTAACAACTCCTTTTCAGTTTATTATTTAATATATTTTTAAATTTATTTCATTAAGTGTAAACAATACCTTTATATTTCTCAATTAAAAAAAATATGATATAATAAAATATATCCATAATATTGGCGCATTCTCTTATTACATTAAAAACTAACTTTAGATCCATGGATTTTAGTTTATTTTATAAAATATATGCATTAAATTTTGAATTGACAAAGAATGTTTTCCTTGAGGTTAAAAAAACACATTGAAAATCATTTCCCACGGTTAGAAAAGAACCTTCTTCCATGGCTTGTAATTCATACACAATTCCTAACTTACACGTGGCAAGTAAATTACCAAAAGATTGTTTCCCTGAAACGCAAATTACCAATTCATAAAGGAAATTACCAAAAGATTCAAAGGCTTCAGGTGATCCTTCAGAAGCCCTTTGTTAGACGTTTATGGACTTTCTGAACAGGTTTTCTCCAGAAAAAGAAGGACCTAAGAGTGATTAATTAATATTAATGCAT
>Ga0325411_1005590_pt1 | contig 13907 bp, 9 predicted proteins | sample PopdelMetagenome_13_FD_206181 | JGI IMG/M metagenome (GOLD analysis project Ga0325411, IMG submission 206181) | Populus deltoides microbial communities from Bellville, Georgia, United States - Xylem-PdIQD-R4 | ecosystem: Host-associated > Plants > Phyllosphere > Stem > Wood/Secondary xylem... | reverse complement strand
TTTTAGAGTTGAAATTCAGTCTCGATTTCAAACAATAGCAAATGAAATCATGTCCCATTCATAATTCTCACATTCTTTTGCGTAAATGATTTTTTTCTGGTCATGACAATATATTATTTTTAAATTAGTATTCTTATATTAAAGTTCAGTCCAACACTCTGGTTTAATCAAAGGAAAGTTATCCACAGGGGATTTTTGTAACATATGCAATCATTTGTTGAATAATTAAAACGTAGGAATAGACCAAGTTGACATACATTATTTCATTAATTAACAAGAAAAAAAAAATCAATAACTTTTCTAATCATATACTTGAAATTGAAAAATCCCTATAGATTTAATTTTATGGCAAGGAAATTGGTGGGGATGGAATTGTTAGATCAAAGAAGAAAGAAGGACAAATTAGCAAGTTTAGAAGGTTTGGGACTGATCTGTTAACAAGAATATAAGTTGGGTTGGTGAAAAAGGTTATGATTTTTTTACGAGTTAAAAATAAGAAAAGATTAATTAAATCAATTTATAAAAATAATAAATTATAAATAAAATTTAATTTAAATCAAGACTTTATCAGAAAATTGTGTCAAAAATCTCATTTAATTAAAAATTAGATTTTGATTTTGATTTTTGAATTCTAACCTATACTACATCTGTTTTTTTTTTTAAATTTTTTAAATAATGTCTATGGATGCTATTTATAAATTAAATTGTTTTAACTTATTTTTACCATAAACTATTTATACAGAATAATTTTTAAATTATAATTGAGAGTAAAAAATAATTTTTAATAAATCATGAAACCCGCTCGAAGTCACAAGTCGAGAAATTGAAATCATGACTACCGTAAATTTCCGACGCCAACGCAAACGGAGGTGGTAGGAAGGTGGGTGGATCTGAAAGAATCCAATCCTTACAGATTCCATGGTGGCGACTACCTTCTATATATATATATATATATATATATATATATATATATAAAATCAAACACCATCTGTCATAGCTATAAAAATAATAAGAAGAAGAAGTTGGACACCATCTGTCATAGGAATAAAAAATAACTAATTAAGTACACACAAAGGAAAAATAAGAAGAAGAAGAAGAAAACAACGTTCTAATCTACAAGTTCTCTGCGATCTTTCTTACATTGCTATTCTTCTTATTACAGTTATTTTCCCAAATCACTCTACAAATACCTTTGACCATTGAAAGTAGGTGAACAGAGGGGGCCACATCACCTCGCTTTCAAAAGGTTTGCCAAAAGATAATTGAAAGATTCCAAACTTATTAAGACAAAGGAGGGATCCAGGTCCTCAAATTGTTTTATAATTCATTATCGGTGGGTGATCCTTCTTTTCTCTGTTTTTCTCTCTATCCTTCTTATTTGCTGTTTTTTGTTTTTAAAGTGAAATAATATGAGGACACGGAGAGTGATCTGATGTTAAGTATTCAAGCTCGGTTCTTCAGTGTTTTTAGAATCTGAATATGGTATGCATTTTCTGTTGCCGCTGTGTGTTGACTTTCTTGATTCTTATATATGCAGGCCTTGTTTTGATTCTGTATATTCTTCATGCTTTCCAAGTGTCATTTTGCTTGCAGACTCCTCCTACACGCTCTTCTATTTTATACCTTCTTCTTTGATTTTTTATTTCCTGATTTGACTTCTAACCACTACTACTCTTTATAGGCAACCCGATGATTATTTATTTTTTTAAAAAACAGAAGAAATCATTTCAGATTTGCTCAGTATGGCCTCCTAGGAGGCACCGCGCAGAATGAGTGGCTGAATTTGTTTCTTTGCTTGAAGGGTTTTTCAGGAATACCTTCATCGATCATTCTACCAACAGAAGGGATCATCGGTATTGCGTTGGAAATGTATGTGGTGGAGAGCAAAGGTGGAGCCATAGCATGCATGCTACTTGCGCTCTTCTTCTTGGGCACATGGCCTGCTGTCATGACTCTCCTGGAAAGACGGGGCCGTCTTCCTCAGCATACTTACCTTGATTATTCAATCACGAATCTCCTGGCTGCTGTAATTATTGCTTTTACATTTGGTGAGATAGGGAAGAGCACGCATGAGGCACCGAATTTTTTAACCCAGCTTTCTCAATTAAGCGTACGTTGAGCCATTTAGCTTGCTAATTCCATCAGGCTCATTTATGCATTATGGCCCTCTACAGTATTCTGCATTGCTTGCTTTTTAGTATTGATTGTTCTGAGGCGATTCTGTGGCATACTAGGTTTAAGTCTCTTGTTTGCAGTGGCATCATATCACTTACCATTTGTATTTAAATCTACTAGGGTGGTTGATGCAGGACAATTGGCCTTCTGTTATGTTTGCAATGGCTGGTGGGGTGGTCCTCAGCCTTGGGAATTTATCCACACAGTATGCCTGGGCTTTTGTTGGTTTGTCGGTGACAGAAGTGATCACTGCTAGCATAACTGTTGTTATAGGTTTGTCTGTTGTGTGCTGAATGAATTTTTTCATGCAAGTCAATAGCATGTCATTAGACTAAATTCTTTTATTGCAATTGTTGGTTTTTTTTAACAGGCACAACCTTGAATTACTTCTTAGATGACAAAATTAATAATGCCAAAATTCTTTTCCCGGGTGTTGGCTGCTTCTTGATTGCTGTCTGCCTTGCTTCAGCTGTTCACTCGTCCAATGCAGCTGATAATAGAGCCAAGCTCAGCTGTTTGTCAAACGGTGACAAACTTCGATCAGTGTATGTGTATTCTTCTAGGGATAGTTTCAATTTTAATGTTATATATTATTTGATGCATAGTCATTTACATTCCCAGCTATCTCTTCCATGTCAATTATGAACTTTTGAGTCAAAGTTAGCTATTCATTCTTCATCTTTGTCATAAATCTTATCTCAGTGCTTGCAAACAATGAAAATGCCGACAATGCTAAGATGAATTTTGTTCACTTGCGAATTCTATTCTCATGAGGCAAAATATTCACTGGAATTTTGGCCAAACCAGTAAAGCGACTGCAGAGAAAATATAAATTTTCCCTTTTCTTTTCATTGATTGACGATTTCGTTATCCAAAAGCAAGAGTTTTGGGTATCACTGATGTTAGAATTAAAATTAAGCTTTTGCAGGGCTACAGACATCTCCACATCCGGAGAAGCTTTTCCAGAAAAGGGTATGCTACTTTTCGGATTTGTCTTATTATTTGCGTCCACTTTGTTTATCGAAGTTGTCCATTTATTGCCTTCTTTTATTCTACAGAAAGAAGGGCAAAATTTGGAACAGCAGGCTTCCTCGTAGAGCTTGAGAACAGAAGAGCAATCAAGGTTGGTGGTTTCACAACCTTATTCATTGTATTTTCTAGCGGAATTATTTTTTCTGTCCTCCCCTCTCCTGCACTTATTTCACTTAATCTGAGGAAATGCTATATTTTCAAAAACATGGCCAAACACAATAAGTGTAAACTAATTAAGAAGTGGAAGCTACAAACAAAAAAGGGTCATTTAGTGAAAAAAAATTGAAACAAGAAATTATGGCAGATAAAAAAAAACACAGCATACTGGTGAATTGTTTCTTCATGTATTTTCTTTCTTAAAACTAAACAATAACTCGGTTCTTTTTTGTCTTTGATCACTGGCAGGTGTTTGGGAAGAGTACTTTAATTGGACTGGCCATAACTTTCTTTGCTGGCATTTGCTTCTCGCTCTTCTCACCAGCTTTTAACTTGGCATCAAACGATCAATGGCACACCTTGAAAAAAGGGGTTCCTAAGTTGGTTGTCTACACTGCATTTTTCTGGTTCTCGGTCTCTTGTTTTGTACTGGCCATCATTCTGAATGTCACCTTCCTCTATCACCCTGTGCTGGACTTGCCTAGATCATCATTGAAAGCGTATATTAATGATTGGAATGGCAGAGGCTGGGCGTTTTTAGCTGGTCTCTTGTGTGGGTTTGGGAACGGTCTTCAATTTATGGGAGGTCAAGCTGCAGGATACGCAGCTGCAGATGCAGTCCAGGTTAGTTTTAATACATACACACATGGGATAGTGCTGCAAATTAATGGATTTAAACAATTTTGATAGCTTCATGATATTTTGGACGCACCATTAACCCTAAGTTCATCATAGAAAGTGATCTGCATGTGCTTACCGTTTCAAGTGATGATCATTTGATTTACACTGGTGATTTCAGGCGCTTCCGCTTGTGAGTACATTTTGGGGCATTCTTCTATTTGGTGAGTACCGGAAATCATCGCGAAGAACGTATGTATTTCTTGTCAGCATGTTGCTCATGTTTGTCGCAGCTGTGGCAGTTCTCATGGCATCAGCAGGGCATCGAAAATGAATATAGTTTACCGTCGCAGTTCAATTATGATCGCATATATTGTCGAGAGGAAGAAAACTCCGTGACCACTTGGTTGATTGAGATTGAAAATATCATGTATCAATACTCTCAATGGAAAGGAAATGCTTTCTTTCCATTAACACAAGAACACGGATTCTTAATTGCTTTCGCGAAAAGAAGAAACAATAACACATTAGGGGTGGTGGGTGAAGGAAAAGTTAAAATGTGAAGAACAGTAGCGATTTTTTTTTTATGGAACTTCAGTCAGGAACTCGTTGTCTCTATATATTTCCATTAATGCAACCCATTTGTTGTCTTATCCTTCTGATGCCTGAATTCATTGTTTTTAATCAATACATGTATAGTTTGCTAGCTGACAGTCCAGGATTCGAGATTCAATGAGTTCAAGAAGGTGTTTTGTAATATAATTATGGTTATTTTGTTTGAAAATTTATTAAAATAATAATATTTTATTTATTAAAAAATATTTTTAATATCAATATATCAAGATTATCTAAAAAGACTTTAAAAAATATTAATTTGAAATAAAAAAAAAATATATATATATATATATATATATATATTTTAGCTACAGAGCATAATTTACGTATTGTGGTCTTACTGGTTGCAAACATCCACGGAGGGGGAGATGGCTCTGTTTAAAAAGTTAAAGATACGTTAGCCAATGTCAAGAGGTGGCGTCCTTCGGACAGCGAGACATTGACTCGAGAGAAAAACAAACAAAAATGGTAATGGTTCCGTCCTTTGACCGCCACTGAAGACAACAAACGTGCAAACGAATTGGATTCTTAGATGACGTGTTTCCCTTTTAACCAGGCCTTTTCCTTTTCTTTCTTTTCTTATTTCAGAAATGTTTTAACCACACTTTACCTTTTCTTAGATGATGTGTTTTAGACAAACGAACACCAATGCTTTTAGAGTCTTGCTTCTTTTTCAGTATCTTTCCACATATGCAATACTGTGCCAGTTAATTACCGTCTCATACTAGGATGTTTTTAATCAATCGAAAGATTCCGAATCAGTGGAGAAGAATCTGCCGTTATGTATGGAAGATTTCGCTCTAACTTTAGAATCTCAAGACGAAACCTCCACTGGTTTTTTCCCCGAGATACTGCATCCAGCTTCACATCTTTTTTTTTCGGTTGGTACGTTAGCACTTGCTTTCTTTCAATGTTTGCACCTACTTTCTACTAGTTTGTAAGCAATTTATGTTCCTCGGAAATTCATTTTCTGGCATCTTTGATAATCTTGTTGATGAATGTATATGTGAGTCAACGGTGTTTACAAAGCAACTGGCTTCTTCTAAATTTAGTTTTGACTCTGTATGATACTCCCTTTAACATAATTATACTTCAACTGCCTTGCATATTCTGTAATTTAGAACTTTCTCTGCTGCAGAGTTTTTCTGGTGCATCAGACCACCTTTGATTTCCTCAAAAGATTTAGAAATTATCTCTTAAACATGTACCTAGTGGAGAGCAAAGGAGGAGCTATAGTATGCATGCTGTTTTCCCTGTTCTTCTTGGGTACATGGCCAGCTATTATGACACTACTAGAAAGAAGAGGCAGGCTTCCTCAACACACATACCTTGATTATTCAATCACAAATCTCTTGGCTGCTGTTATTATAGCTTTGACCTTGGGTGAGATCGGCAGTGGGAGGCCAAATTTTACTACCCAACTTTCCCAGGTAAGTTCTGTTTGCAATATTATTAGTCTTATACGTACGCTGTTAGTCACATAGTGTTACTTTTGATTATTGTAAGGTGACTTATGTGGGCATAATTTACCCGCAACATAGAAGCAAAAGTACACAAATGATGTTTGAGTGTTCTGGCTTGAATGATGCAGGATAATTGGCCTTCTATTATGTTTGCAATGGCTGGTGGGGTGGTCCTCAGCCTTGGAAATCTATCCACGCAGTATGCCTGGGCTTTTGTTGGTTTATCAGTGACAGAAGTCATTACTTCCAGCATAACTGTTGTTATAGGTAGTGTAGTGTGTGCTGAAAGAAGTCAGACATGTTGGAAATTGGCTGTCTTTGTAAGGTCCGTATTTTTCACTCCTGTTTATTTCTCTTTGACAGGAACAACCTTGAATTACTTCCTGGATGACAAAATTAACAAGGCAGAGATCCTTTTTCCGGGTGTTGGTTGCTTCCTAATTGCTGTTTGTCTTGGGTCAGCTGTCCATTCATCTAATGCAGCCGACAACAGAGCAAAGCTCAAGGGTTTAACAAGTGACAACAAAAATGTAACAGAGTATGCTTTCATCTTTTCATGTAGAAAAGCAAAGTGTTTTTGTGCTCCATATGAAGTTACAATTTCTTTTTTGGGCCAGAGTTAGGTGAATTAACTGGCATTCTTGCTGATGCCACTGCTGATTTTAACCTTCTATCAGGACTGTAGGTTCTTCCGCATATTCGAATGAAGCATCTCAAAACAAGGGTATAGAGCTTGCTGGATCACTTCTAATGTTTCTTTTTAGCTCATTTGATTAGAATGACAAGGAAATTTTTTGCTGGCCTTCCTTTATTATTGAACAGGAGTAAAGGATATAGAAAATGGAAGTAGTACTCCAGAGAAAGCCAAAGCTGGAACAGCAGATTTCCTCATAGAGCTTGAGAACAGAAGATCAATCAAGGTTTGTGGCACAACCTGGCACTCATTTCTCCTCAACCTGGCACTCATTTCTCTTAAAGTGTTGCATTTAAATAGGCGTGTAGCTCTTTAATGTAAAACAAGTTGTTTGGCTGTCCTTGCAGGTTTTTGGAAGGAGCACTTTGATTGGACTGTCTATAACTTTCTTTGCTGGTTTTTGCTTCTCTCTGTTCTCCCCAGCTTTTAACTTGGCAACAAATGATCAGTGGCACACCTTGAAAAAAGGGGTTCCTAAGTTGGTTGTCTACACTGCATTTTTCTGGTTTTCGGTCTCTTGTTTTGTACTTGCCATCATTCTAAATGTCACCTTCCTTTACCGCCCTGTATTAAATCTACCGAGGTCATCACTTAAGGCTTATGTTAATGACTGGAATGGTAGAGGCTGGGCATTTTTGGCTGGCCTGCTCTGTGGATTTGGGAATGGTCTCCAATTTATGGGAGGTCAAGCTGCAGGATATGCAGCAGCAGATGCTGTTCAGGTCAGTCTTTTAAGCATGATAAAAAGAGCATAGGATTGAAACTTTGACATGCATAACATATATTTCGAATTTATGATGTCCTAACATTCTACGTAGTCATTGACTTGAATGGGTTATTGGTTTCAGGCACTCCCACTTGTGAGCACATTTTGGGGCATACTTATCTTTGGAGAGTACAGAAAATCATCGCGAAGAACATACATTTTGCTTGTAAATATGTTGTTCATGTTTATTGCAGCTGTTGGGATTCTGATGGCATCGTCAGGACATCGAAAATGAGTGACCAACTGCCTGCTCATAGCCTAGACAAATTGTATGGAGGAGGATCGAAATACTATAAGTTTATACTCAGTTGATAAGATAGGGATTATTCAGGAGGTGCTTTTTAATAGTTAAATGAAGCCCTGGATGGGTTTTGTGGAAGAGACGAGGGAAAGTGACCGCTCGATAAGGGCGGAAATGTATAGACACCAGGATTCCTTTTTTTTCCTAATCAGTTTCCCTTTTTCAGAATAATGTTATATTTGGTTGTTTTTTTATATGCATTTTCCCCCTTTTCAGCATTTTTGTGTTTGAAAAAGACTGTCATCCCTATAAAACTCTGTATATTTTGAACTGCTGGAACCATCCCCTGAATATAATTCCTTTTGAATTGCTCGCAATTAATTCTATCATAAAAAAAGTGAAGATTAATTAGTGATTTTAATTGATTAATGCTCAACAAGTGTCCTTAGTACTGCCAGTATCATAATTGTAAGAAAATAAATTATAAAAAGGAAACAGTTCATCATTAATCTATTTTCATGCTGATTGATAGAGGCCAACAAGTGCTTCGGCCATTTCTGCCTACTGGGTGCTTCCGTTTCTTGTTTTGCTACATTTTCATGCTCGTGGGTTTTGGCAAAGAATGCTAACCCCGGCATGTATTTGTTTTACCTTTTTTGGGCCTTCCTGCTACTGTGTTGGCCTTTTTCTCGGTGGAGAGACTTGAGGCTCAGAAAATACGGGCCTAGCGTGAATTAATTTATAAGCACTCGAATTTATTGGATAAATGAGGCCCATCTGGCCCAATTGTTTAATTAGCGTAAAAACCCCGGGCGTAACAGTTACGCGGGGCTACCTGACGGGTTATAAATACGAGTCATATCTTATGACCATCCAAAGTTTATGATCTCTCTGCTCTCTCCCCCGTTCTGTCTTCCAATGGCCAGGGTTTCAGTATTTTGTCTTTTTTTTCCTCTTCCTTTGTCTTAGCATTTGGCTAGGGGTTCAATATTTTGACTGGGTATTGAAGCCTTCGATTAAGCAGAGATCCAGAGTCTATCATGGAGAAACTGTGTGAATTCCGGTCGAACCATTCTGTTTTCACATCTCCTTAGTTTTTTTTTCCGTCACAAGATGAAAAGTTGAAAAATTAAGGCCTCGGCCTGAATTTTGACAGGCCTGAACAAGCTTTACAGACAATTTAATCGGTGCTCGAAGGATACGTGCGGGATCTAACCGATCAATAACCCAGGTTTCGGTTTATAACCGTGTAAGTACAGACTACGCTCGGGGAATCCTTGTTCTTCATGTCCTAATATGTGTTCGGTTGTTCTTCATGTCCTAATACATGGTAATGTCGTGTAGAGTGTTTTAGAAGTGCTTAAAAAATTGATGCTTTTTTAGATAAAAAGCAGTTGGAAAAGTATTTTGAAAATCAGGTTTGGACCATGAAAACAAACACTCTAAATTTTCTAGGACGCAAACATTTCTGGAGGCTATGGAATTACCCTTAGAGCAGCTGGCTATCGATCTCTTTCCATGTAACCAGCGACGGGGGGAAAAAAAAGAGCAAAGCAAGAAGCAAAAATATAAGAAAAGGTGACATTTTAATTTTTTTTTTTTTCCCATACAAGGAGGAGCTGCAGATGTAATTCTAGAGCCTAGAATGTTGAAGTCATGTATCAGGCTCATCCTTGACCATCCCCAATTGCTGTCTCATCGGTATGGAAGACATATTGCTCGCATTATCATCAGCAAAGGAAACGCAACTGATGTTATTTTCACTTCACTTTTTTTTTGTGCTAGTTTCTCTCAAACACGTAAGCGATATATCATGTTGGGCAGTGCAGGTCTGTTTTTCTGCAAAACGGCATGTCAAAAATAATTTCGGGGGCTGTTTTTTATGCAGAAGACATCCTTTTGATGGGAACGCTCTCTCACCATCTGGGGTGACAAAACCCCTCGGCTGCGTAACAAATTCAAACCACATGACTGCGGAGGACATGCATCAAAATTCAGAAGGCAAAAACTGATTCTCTATTATAGCCTCCAAAACAATTCGCAGGAGCAGGTGTGCTGCCCTCAAACAAGTTCCCTGTGGTTACTGCAAACCACCATCCCAGATCGTCAAGCTAAGCTATATAGTATCAAAGTGGTTCATATTACTAGTTCCTACAGAAAAGAGGTCGTTGGACCATTAGCCAATGACATATCCAACTTTTTAAAGTATACATGATTCTGGAAACACCAAAAATTCATAATTCTAAGCCTACCAAGAGCATATATTGCGGAGCTGCTTCAAGACAAAGAGTTACCGTTCTCATATTATGGCACCACGGATTTGTGCCATCTAAAAAGCCTCGCTCTTCAGTGTTCACGGCAGTATCAAGCCTCAGTTGATGGCCACATTGTTAAATTAATTTGCTTTGAATGTCAATGAAGCAGTCGTCAATTTCTGCAATTCTTGCAATTATAATGCAACAGAACTCACGTATTACCTAGTCGATTTTATCATCTGATGAAACATCTGTCCAGTTCGCCTTCCAGATGACTGGAGGAGAAAGAAGGCGCCCTGTTTTCCAACCCAACGAACTTAGCTGCCAGATAAAGAATAGAAATGAACAGGAACCAAAATGTGTTAGTTAATCTATAAATAGTGCAGCTACCTTGACAAATAATAGCAGGGCGGTGCTTCCAAGTTCTTCAATGAAGAATGGTGATATAGGGAACTTCAGAATGCAATAGTTTGGAGAGCCATCATGGATTCACATCTCTGGATATATTTATTCACATTGCTCAAAACATAATTGTGGACATTATTGATCAGCTAATGTAGTAAGATTAGGCCCTTCATTTGTAGGGATACAAATGTTTATTTAAATAAGTAAATAAAAGATGAGGGATTAAATTTCAGATGCATGTAAAAATTCCTGGTTCACTTGGTGACCAATTATGACACAGAACACTGTGAAACAGAATGGCAATTACAAGTTCTTTTTAGTTATTGGTTGAAGTTCTGCTCAGTGTAGCTGTCAGATAAAGAATAAAAATCATCTAGAGCCAAAATGTGCTAAGTTCCTCGATGAAGAACAGCAACAGAACTCAAATTAAGCGGGAAAGAGCAGCATTCTGAAAGTGAATCCATTCTGGGTTCTCATTCAGAATTTGGTCATAGGGTTAAGTAAACGAGCAATTTATTGAAGTTAAGAAAAATTGAGAGAGATACCTTTTGAAGAAAAACTTCATAATGTTTATCCATCCATGACTGGCTCTCCAAATAGACAGGTGTACTTTTTTGCATGAGTTTGGCCATAACAAGAGCGTGAATAAACGATTGCAAGACATCTGAAGCTGTTGAATTTTTGTGCATTATAACATTGATGATTCCCTTCCTCTCCACCAGTAAGTATTTTGCTAAAAAGACCAGCACAGACAAGCAAAATAAGCAATAGGTTTCCCATTAAAATTCAAAGTTTTTTCTTGATGATTTTAAAAACTGAAAACTGGAAGGTAGAAACTAGATCTTAACCTTTAAGATAATGAGATCCTGCAGAAAGCAACACCTCCTTCCTGTTTGAGAAATTGCTTGAACAGTTAGTTTTTTACACAGAACAAAATGTTTTAGAGCACTGATTTTGCAGAAGCCAGCTCAGATCAGTTTTTTGTGCAGATATGTCAAGATTTAAGCCATAATCCTAACTTGAAATGCCTTTGAAATATGCTAAACAGTAGTTCAATTATTCAGGTGCTTCTACAACAACCATTGTAAAAGCACCACCTGAACAAAACTACTTTTTTTCAGTAAAAGGTTGTCTACCTAATTGCTCTGAATAAATATGTCATTCAAAAAAAGTAAAAAGGAAAAAAAGAAAAAGAAAAAGCAAGGGTACATAGTACAAGTAGGAAACAAAACCTTGCAGTAATGTAAAGTTTATGACTTAAATACCCGAAAACTCACATTTCCTGGTGATCAAGTGAAGAAACTCTCACACCCAAGCGCACATTGGCATGTAGTAACTTGACCTTTTTTGAACTCCAAGAAGTGATCCATGTTGGTAAAACATGTTCCATTCTAGAGACCTGCTCAGGAGAGAGAACTGGCAACAAATTCAGATAATGGCGTCAAAATCAAGAAAAATAGATAGATAAACAAATTCACCTCCAGCTTGCCAACAGGTGAGATCAGGTAAGTAAGCTCATGAAATAGAGTGAGTTTTCATTAAAAAAGAAAAGAATCAATTTGGATGATCATGCCAGAACTTTGTTGCCTTTTTTTGGGCGATTAGCCACTATTGACAAAACCATTACCTTGGCCAGTCTCCATGAAATGCTGGAAGAGAATAGCGCTCCTCTCAATATTTAAAGAAGTCAAAGCAAGGCACCCAACAGCCCTGTAGTTTGCTGCACATGAAAATGAAAGCATTAATTGCAGACATAAAGCCAGATGTAACATGAGATGACCACAAAACTATATTATTATTATAAGTCATGGTTATGCAAACAAGGAGGTAGAGAAACTATAGGTTTCTGAGTTGGTCACCATGAAAGGACAAGTCTTACTGTCCATCTATTGCTGAACTAAGCAAATAGATCTAGAAACCAGAAAAAGTGTACCTCTTGCCACCCTTCAATTTAGGTGCCAATTTTTTTTTCATTGAGATTATTATGATCTAGTTCTTCGGCCATAAAGACAACATGAAAAATTGATATGAATAAGTCATTCTCATTCATGAACCCATGTATAATTTTCCTGATTGTTCCTTGAAGGTGAGTATGTTCCTTGGTCAGAAATAATTCTCTACGTCGGAAACCATAGCACAAGAGCTTACCATACATATGGAACACGGTGAGAGAAAGAAAAGAAAACCAAATGGCTAGGGGGAGTCCCATTGTTATTCGAGCGAGGATCATTCCTAAGGCCATGCCAATCATTGTTGCGACTGTTTCTTGACTTCCTTCCTAGAAATATATAGGAGCGAGTCAATAGCTGTACTAGCAACCAAAAAAACTCTTGAGGTTGTCATGCAAGGGTCAGAATAGCAGTATTGGTACCTTGGCAGATATATCTGCAGCATTGTTCTGAAGGGCGAAATGCTGAGTCAAAGCAGCTCTAGTTGCACCACTAGCAACACCAGCTAATCATAGAAAAAAAGGAAAAGGAAAAGGAAAAAGGAGATAAATCAAATGATGATCACTGAGCATTTATGTTTATCTAATTTTTTATATTCTATCCTGCAGGTGTGTCAGATATACTGTAGCAAACTAGTTAAATTCTATTGTTAGCTTCATATTTCTTTTGCATATTTTTAAATAATAAATGCCAGCAATAGTTAATCAACCATTTCATTAGCAAGATAGAATCAGACCAGGCTGTTTTTCTTTTTTTGGCCTTAACATTATCACTATGACCAACAATATAAATAATTACACAACAAAAATTCTAATAAGCAGTTTTCAGACAATTTCTACAGGTCCCCACACCAGGCATTTAAGCTATGAGGATACTTACTGAAAGATCTTGATAAGCTTCCTAAGCAAACAACAAAAATAAAAGCGGAAGGAAACAAAGGGGAAAGAAGGTCCATCAACATTCCTGCAGCCAAATTGACAAACTTTCTCATAAATTTTGGACATAAGGAAAAAAATAATTTGAGAAACCATGGAGAATAACTACAAAATAGAATGTCAGATGCCAATATGGAGCAAAAGTTTGTGTGTGCACTGTACACCTTCTGGAGAAGGAGAGAGACAGCAGGGCATACCGAGATCATTCATAAGGTCAGCAACTAAACGCCACATCTTGGCATTGCTATCCAGGTCTGAGCCCTGAGAAGCACAAAATTACCCAGTTTCATATAATCTTGAAATGAACGAAAAAAAAAAAGATAAAGGGAAGAAAGAAAGAAAGAACAAAAGAAAAGGTGGTTTGCATCAATCGCCAAACTCTACCTAGAGCATTTTTAACTAGGCAGGAAAACTAGAGCACTTCACAAGTGAAAGAGTTAAGATAATCCCCAGAGACCAGAAAAACAAAAGGGGTGCAATCACAAAAGTATGCAACAATAAACCTGGTAAAATGTAAAGAGTATGCCTCCAAGCATTCCAGTCAAGTCCCTCAAAAACCACTGCAAACAAAAACTCAGTTCTCAATTATTTATAAACTTTTTT
>Ga0325411_1005589_pt1 | contig 13907 bp, 14 predicted proteins | sample PopdelMetagenome_13_FD_206181 | JGI IMG/M metagenome (GOLD analysis project Ga0325411, IMG submission 206181) | Populus deltoides microbial communities from Bellville, Georgia, United States - Xylem-PdIQD-R4 | ecosystem: Host-associated > Plants > Phyllosphere > Stem > Wood/Secondary xylem... | reverse complement strand
ACTGTAAGGAAAACACACAAGTATTGTCATTTATCTAAGATAGCTTTTAGTCTTAAACAGTATGATGCTGTAACTGGGCTCAAGTGCCGATGGAAGGGGTTAGCTTAAAAATATGTGGTAGGCAGGCTTCTAGGGTTCAAATCACACACGGCAGGGTTCTCATGGATCAGGGTCTCCCCATCTATGGCTGTGTTCCTCTAAGACTAACCCTTGGAGAGGTTTAGCCTGGTTGCTAAATGAATATACTATTCACATTATCATCCAGGGTTCGGAATCCTATCAAAAACAAAAACAAACAATAGACATTTAGCATTTTTTACATGTTTTAGAGAAGCGAACTAGTAAAATGTCTGAGTTATTCTTTCTGTGCAGGGGATACATGGCACCGGAATATGCATTATATGGTTACTTAACTTACAAGGCAGATGTATACAGCTTTGGTGTTGTAGCATTAGAAATTGTTTCTGGGATGAACAACGTCAAATTTAGGAGTGATGAAAATTTTGTATGCCTTCTAGATTGGGTAAGTTATGCCCATTTATTCTCTTAATTGTATGTTCATGTTTACTCTTAGTCAGCTATATATCTTTCTTTCTTTTTTGGTTATTTCAGGTTCTGTATTTACAAAGAAATGGGGACATAATGGAGATGGTTGATCCAAGATTGGGGTCTGAATTCAACAAGAAAGAAGTGGTTAGAATGATCAATGTAGCCCTTCTATGCACAAATCAATCTCCAGCACATAGGCCTACAATGTCTACAGTAGTGAGTATGCTTGAAGGAAAAACTGATGTCGAGGAACTCGTCATGGTTCGAAGCACATTGGATGATCCATCAGGGTATGCTCAATCTTCTGTCAATGGAAGTTTAAGTGAAACTCAGTCCCTCGTGAAGTCCTCAGAGGGACCATGTGTCACGACTTGATTTCCGGATCCATGACCGGCACATAGGCAAGGTTTCCCTCCAAGGTTCCATACCTATGCGAACCCAAACTTACATACAAACTTATCCTTTAAACAACTCAATCAGAGTTCAACGCAGCACTAATAACAAAATAACCTTCATAATGTAATTTAATTGTCTTAATACAAGAATTCATATAAATTCATTGTTTTGGAGCACTAACTAGACATAAAGAAAAATGTACAAATTACAACCAAAAGAGCAGGTTCTGAAGGTCCAACAAAAGTGACCTGCTATCAAGCTATAAGCTTGAAAATGATAAATAATGAGAGGGTGAGTTCAACAACTCAGTGAGTAGATAACGTTCAATATACACACACGAGGTAATACAACAATGAGAAATATATATACAAGTACAACATTAGGTTCTTATAGAAAGGTTTCTCAAATAGGCCATAACAAGAAGATCATATGGTAAAACTCGTTAGAAAATCAAAATGCAATGAGCATGAGGCTCCGTACTGTGGGATGATTAGTCCACACAGGTTGGTGACTCCCCCGACCAACTAGGGTTCAGATACGATGTGCACAAAGACTAATACTACCCTATTAGCATGGGTATTCTGACTGGCATACCATAGATTCATAATCATAATCAAACAAACATATTCATATCTCAATGCTCAACTCATGATATCAATCAAATGAGGAGCTATCAATTCAGAAGTCAATTCAAAATATATACACTGGTTCATATCAAGAATTCGGATTCAACAATTGATCATGCTTTATCATAACAAGGATAATAATCAACATATATATTATCAAGAAGCATGATTCAATTCATATTAACAAATCAAATATATATAATATTTCTCATGCATATGGAAAATTATCCACTCACCTGACTCAAAGCAAACAACACTCAAAAGCTGATACCGAAGGAAATCCTACTGACGTCCCGCCGGTAGAATATCAGGATTATCTGAATACAAAGGAGACATATTCAAGAATGACTCAAAAGAATATATAACCTATTTAATACACTTATCTAAGGGTATATTCCATAACCCTATATGTTTTTAGACTAAACTAGTTATTTTCCCAAAAACCCAAAATCTAACGTTTTTCCTGGAATCTAATCCATAATAAAACAATAATAAAATTGGTAATAATTTAATAAATAACCCTCAATTATTCATCAAACCAATCTGCAAAAGATAATATTACAGCTAGGGACTAATATGGAATTTATCATATTTTTAGGGCCAAATTGTAATTTTCGTCTAATTGGAGGACCAAACTAAACATATCATAAATTCATGAATATAGTGGAATTATGTCCATAATTCATCCTCATTGCTGTCCAGAACCTCTAATTATGCTCCAGGGACCATTCTGGAATTTTTCCAAATTTTTAGGGTCAAATTGTAATTTTTCTCAAATGGAGGACCAAACTAAAATTTGTCATAAATCCATGAATATACTGAAATTCTGACCATAATTAATCCTCAATTCTGTCCAGAATATGTCATTATACTCCAGGGACCATTCTGGAATTTTACCAAATTTTTAGGGTCAAATTGTAATTTTTGTCAAATTGAAAGTGTTAAAATTTCATAATTATACAGGAATTCTGCCCATAATTCATCTTTTATTCTGTCCAGAATCTCGGAATAGGCTCCAGGGACCAATCTGTAAATTTTCCAAAGTTTGGGGACTACACTGTAATTTCCACAAATTGAGGGACCAAACCGAAATTTTGTCATCTTCAACCTCCAACCCAGAATTTCAACAGAAAAACTACTGTTCTTTCCAGATTTCTAACTCAAAATTCACCATTTACACAAATCATAACTCAAAATCATCACAATCTTCCATAATCAACTAAATAATCAATTACCCACAACAATCAACCCCATAACATTCAATTTAATTCAACAATTAAACCCAAACACAAATTTTCAAAACCCTAACATTCATCAAAACTGAAATTAAAGTTCAATTAACATACATTTATACATTTAACAACCTAAATCTTATCTTTAAACTTATTTCTTCAATTCCTTTCTATTTCCCTTCTAATTTCCCTCTTTTCTCTTCTTCTTCTTCTTTCCCCTTTCTCTCCTGCCGATTATCTCTTAAATTTTCAGATCCCTCTTCTCTTTTTTTTTTACTTCCTATTTATATTTATCATCTCTTTATTCAATTACTACTACACTCCTCATTTAATTATACTTACTCTTTAAGCCTCCAAGGGCTTTGTTGCCATTTCCTATCTTTTAATACAAAACATCACACCATGGACTGCTTCTTCCTCTTCATCAGCCCAGGATCTTTATCCAATTAGTAAAAGCTGATGCCACGAACAACAATTTTTTTGTCATGAAAAATCCTGAATAAGAAACTGATTGAAATTAAAGTTTGATTAATAAATCTAGAGTAAATATAAAGTTTTAAAACAAAAATATTTTGTAAAAAAAATTATAAGATAGTTATAATTATAAGGATTACTATTGTATTAAAGTATTGTTTCTAAATATTCTAGTCAATACTCTTCTAAGACTGTATATTAATTAAAGTTGTTGAGACTAATATATATTATGTTATTTTTTTTATGGAATGAAGAACTATTCTTATATGTGAAGTTACATGTGATACGCAAGACTAATTTATAGATGTTTGTTAAATGACAAGTGTACTATACTAATTAACATGAAGATTCTTTATCGAAAGATTACTTGCGTCTATGAAAAGACTCAAGTTGTGTAAGCTATTTTAGAGACTGTTTAGTATTATGGTAGTTTCTGTTTTTTTGTCCAACCACAGAAAAAATCCGTTTGGTTAGTCAAATAGCTTATGTTTTTTGCATTTGACTCTACACATAATTGCGTTTCAAACCTTAATTTTGTAAAAGCTAAAATAATCTACTTTTTATTCAAAGAGACCTGCTTTTTATATATTTTCCATGCAAAAATTCTTATCATAGCAATTTTAACCAAATACATATTTTTTAAAACCAATAATTTAAAACTGCAACTAAAAGTGTTTTTCTTAAACCCATTGTTTTAGAACTACAACAAAAAAAACTACCACAATGTCAAACACATACTTGAACTTGAAATCAAAAAGTTATTTTATATATGGAAAGCTATATTTTGATCCTAACTACATGTTGCCTTAATTAAAGGTAATTAACAAATTTATCTTATATAATATAAACTATATGAAGGTATTTGAATGATCAAGAGAGGGTTCATCACCTTAGATGAATTTAAAAAACAATATTCCATATATTTTTAAATAGTATTGATTGAGAAATACTTGTGTAAGATTGTTTAAGATTTAAAAAATAGATTATGGCAAATATAATTTGATAGAACATACATGCTCCGTGTTCAAATATCTAAATCAAAACATTATAGATAAATAGATAATAGTTATGCTATAAAACTAGTCACTAAAAACTAAGTCAAACAACATATGATTTTCATAATATATGAGAGATTATGACATGTTTCTAAATGCTGCACTTGATCTTCAAATATAAATCAATTAGCTTTTTTGAACTAATAGTAAGTTAAATTATTTAATTTATTTAATAATAATTTGTATGTACATTAAGAATCATTAGTAAAAAATTAAACTGGGATGATTAATCAAGTATGGATTGATTATGAATAAATTCTAGAAATTAAGAATTAGAGTGCAACTTATATAGGAGATTACAATTCTGTAGCTAGAAAAAAAATTCAAGTAAGAACTTGATTGTATAAAATTCTAATAACTATCCTAAAATAAAATATATGATATTTTCAAGGGCAAAGTGATATTTTCTATTAATGAAGGAAACTAGGAGTCCTAAAAATTAGCAACGATTACAAAGATTCAGGTAAGGAGTTAGTTATGATTAAGGGGAAAATGACATCACTCTGACAACATTTTTTCTTACAAAAGATTACCTATACTAATTGTTTCTCTTAGCTATGTTTTTTTATTGCCATTAATTATTTTCAGTTTATCATTAATTATTTTCAGTTTATCCTCAATTCATTTCTTGATTATATATACATTAAAAAAAACAACATTAATCCCTACAAATAAAAGACTTATTGATTTGGTCATTTACAAAAATCTAATTTTTCCATCGACTCCTATAAAAAGAAAACTTGTTGTTTTGATTGTTTATCCTTTAAATGAAAAAAAATCTTACATCGATCCTTCCTCGTTAATCCTTTACCTCCTGTCAACCTGTGGGATTTCAAACTAGACCAAAGCAACGAATTTTCGTGACTTCTTGCATTATGCAGCAGATCATGAACTTCTTGCATTATGCAGATCAATGATGAACCCCTTTCTTCATGGAAAATAAACAGAAGGGTTTGATGATTGTGACTCATAACTGCAATATGAAACTAAAGGGTTGTATAACAAGTTCTGTTGTAAGCATATTGTCCAGATATACTTTATTAACCCAAGTGCATGCTGTCTGTGTAATGTTTTGAATATAAAGAGATAGGAAAAGGCAACAAAGCCCTTGGAGGCTTAAAGAGAGAGTATAAATAAATAAGGGTATTGTAGTAATTGAATAAATATAATAAATATAAATAGAAAGAAAAACAAAAAAAACAAGAAGAGACCTGCAAAATTTTGAGAGAGAGTCGGCAGGAGTGAAGGGAGAAATAAGAAGAAGAAGAGAAAAGAAAGAAAGATAAGGGAAATAAAAGGAGTTGAAGGAAAATAAGTTAAAAGGGTAAGATTTATGCTTTAATGTGTATAATATGTTTTCTTTAACTTTAAATTTTGGTTTTGATGAATGTTAGGGTTTTGAAAATTTGTGTTTTGGGTTTATTGATGAATTAATTTGAATATTATGGGTTGATTATTATGGGTAATTGATTATTTAGTTGATTATGGAAGATTGTAGATAAAAATGATGATTTTGAGTTATGATTTTGTTTAAATGGTGAATTTGTGTTAGAAATCAGGAAAGAACAGTGGGTTTTCTGTTGAAATTCTGGGTTGGAGGTTGAAGATGATGAAAATTCAATTTGGTCCCTCAATTTGTGGAAATTACAGTTTAGTCCCCAAACTTTGGAAAATTTACAGATTGGTCCCTGGAGCATGTTCCGAGATTCTGAACAGAATAAAAGATGAATTATGGGAAGAATTCCTGTATATTTATGAAATTTTAACACTTTCAATTTGGTCCTCCAATTTGACAAAAAATACAATTTGACCCTAAAAATTTGGAAAAATTCCAGAATGGTCCCTGGAGCATAATGAGATATTCTGGACAGAATTGATGATTAATTATGATCAGGATTTCAGTATAGTCATGGATTTATGGTATTTTTAGTTTGGTCCTTCAATTTGACAAAAATTACAATTTGACCCTAAAAATTTGGTAAAATTCCAAAATGGTCCCTGGAGTATAATGAGATATTCTGGATAGAATTGAGGATTAATTATGGTCAGAATTTCAGTATAGTAATGGATTTATGACAATTTTAGTTTGGTCCTCCAAATGGACAAAGTTACAATTTGACCCTTAAAAATATGATAAATTACAGATTGGTCCCTAGCTATAATATTAGCTTTTGCAGATTGGTTTGATGAATAATTGAGGGTCATTTAGTGAATTATTACCAATTTTATTATTTGTTTTATTATGGATTAGATTTCGGAGAAACCGTTAGATTTTGGGTTTCTAGGAAAATAACTAGTTTAGTCTAAAAACATATAGGGTTATGGAATATACTCTTAGATAAGTGTATTAAATAGGTTATATGTTCTTTTGAATCATTCTTGAATATGTCTCTTTTATATTAAGATAATCCTAATATTCTACCGGCGGGACGTCAGTAGGATTTTCTTCGGTGTATGCTTTTGACTTCTGTTTGCTTTCGAGTCAGGTGAGTGAATAATTTTCCATATGCATGAGAAATATTATAAATATTTGATTTGTTAATATGAATTGGATCATGCTTCTTGATAATATATATGTTGATTATTATCCTTGTTATGATAAAGCATGATCAATTGTTGAATCCAAATTATTGATATGAACCAGTATATATATTTTGAATTGACTTTTGAATTGATAGCTCCTCATTTGATTGATGTAATGAGTTGAGTCTTGAGATATGAATATGTCTGTTTGATTATGATTATGAACCTATGGTATGGCAGTCAGAATACCCATGCTAACAGGGTAGTGTTAGTCTTTATGCACATCGTATCTGAACCCTAGTTGGTCGGGGGAGTCACCAACCTGTGTGGACTGATCATCCCACAGTACGGAACCTCATTCTCATTGCATTTTGATTTTCTGACGAGCTTTACCTTCTGATATTCTTGTTATGGCCTATTTGAGAAACCTTCTTATAAGAACATAGAGTCATAATTGTATATATATTCTCATTGTTGTATTACCTCGTGTGTGTATATTGAACGTTATCTACTCACTGAGTTGTTAAACTCACCCTCTCATTATTTATCCTTTTCAGGCTTATAGCTTGATAGCAAGTCACTTTAATTTGTTGGACCTCCAGAACTTGCTCTTTTGGTTGTAATTTGTACCTTTTTCTTTATGTCTAGTTAGTGCTCCAAATCTATGAATTTATATGAACTCTTGTATTAAGACAATTCAATTATATTATGAAGTTGATTTTGTTATTAATGCTGCGTTGAACTCTGATTGAGTTAGGATAAGTTTGTATGTAAGTTTGGGTTCGCATAGGTATGGAACCTTAGAGGGGAACCTTGCCTATGTGCTGGTCATGGATCCGGGAATCAGGTCGTGACAATGCAGATCAATGATGAACCCCTTTCTTCATGGAAAATAAACAGAAGGGTTTGATGATTGTGACTCATAACTGCAATATGAAACTAAAGGGTTGTATAACAAGTTCTGTTGTAAGCATATTGTCCAGATATACTTTATTAACCCAAGTGCATGCTGTCTGTGCACTTCCTCTCTTATTTCGCAAATTTAAGTCTCTTTATTTCTTTACATATCTCAAAGATCATTTATTTTAGTATCACATAAAGCAACGATCACAGAAAATTCTAGATGATAAAGTAAAGTCCAAGATTTTCAGTTTGATACACATACACTCAAGCATTAAGAAGCAAAATAAAATTGGAAATTCAAATTAAAACTTTACATAGAAATTATAAAAAGATATCAGTGTACAAAGATGTTTGAACCAGCTGGTTCTGCAGAGAAATTACTCCTAGACTGAACTGGAATTTGTAAAGAAAAAGACTACACAATTGCCTTGGCAACGTGTGTTACTATTGAAGTAATCTTGCCAGCTTCCTCTTGCTTTCCTCGAATGTGTTTCTACCCCTTACTCTCTGCCTGTCTCTCTTTCTTATATCCTTTTTTTTTTCTCTCCCCAGTACTAGTGTCACCTCATGAGTTTTTTTTTTGTCCTCTCCTCGTTATTTTTGTCCTGGTCTGCCATTTTATAGGTGAATAAAAGGAAACAATCACCGATTTTGAAGAAAGGCTGACTGAGAGGGCATGTTTGGCTCAGAATCTGTAGTGAATTGTAAGAGTTAAAGCATGATCTCTTGTGTCGTGATTGTAGCCAATATATCATAGAATATGATCTTTTCTTGATTCATGGAGATAGGACCAAATTTTTTAAGCTAAATCTTTCAATTTCGGCGCCGTTTGCTCCTTGGTTCCTAGTCTTTCAATTTCTTATTTTTGGTTAATTTCCATCTTTTTTTCTTAATTTCTTTCAATTCAGTCCCTAACCAAAATAACATGCGCCCTCTAAATTCTCCGCTTTACTCATTTTGATCCTTGTTCCTCCAATTCTTTATTTTTAAGCCAAATTAACTTCAAATTTCAAATTTCTTTTAATTGATTTTCTAACTTTGCTACTTGTTTCAAACTCATCTTTAAATCTTAATTTCTTTTAATTTTAGCCAAATTAAACCAATTTAAGCTCATTTCTCTTCAATTCAAATTATGACTTAAAAATTTTCAAACTTTAATTTTACTTGTGATATTCAAATATTGGTTCGATTGCAACTCCAACTACATTGATTTTTATATTTTTTATGTTTTCAATATTTCTTGCAAACAAAAATTAAATAAAAATAAAAAAATAGATAAATTTGTTGAAAAAATATATTTTTTGGATTTTTTTATTTTAAATATATATACAAAAATGGAGGTCAAAAATTGGTTCTTAGCAATTACGTTCATGTCTTTTCAAAACCCCAACAATTCTCACATCTATGAATAGGTTTATAAGATTCTCCTTAAATTGTGCAGATTAAGTTGCATGCATAATAGAAAAAAAAGGCCAAATATTGGCTGATGAAGCTTTTGGTTCCCATATCTATATATGCTCTCACTATTTTCACCTATTGAAGATATCTTATTAGTGATAGAAGGAAGAAAAATCGACATCCTACTGAATTAACTTATATTTACCAATTTATGTGATATAGCTTGTAATTAACGCAATAATATATATATATGTTGGGATATTGCCACTTATGTGGCAGCAGCCCTACTCTAGGAGAGGGTTGCCATTGTCAAGAGCCTGCAGCTGGAGTTGCACCAACCATGTGCACCCATCTATTGTCAAAGAGGGTTGTTGGTGCAGCAACCAAAAGTCACAAAGTAGGTAAATATTTGGTGACCACCATTGTTGACAAAAGAACAAGAGGAGCTGCCATGGATGCCTATAAATAGAGGCATACGTGAGAGAGCAAACTGAGCATGGTAGAGAGAACGTGAGTGTGAGTAGAGAGAAAGAGACAGCTGCAATGGTAGCAGCCTTGCTGCCATTGCAGCAGCTGCAAGTGCAGCAACCAGAGCTGGGAGTAGAGTTTGAGTGAAGTGATCCTCCTCCTCCATGTATTTGTATTGTATCATTTCTCTAACACTAATAAAATGAACCTCTCCCGTGGATGTAGGCGTTTTGCCGAACCACGTTAAATATTGTGTCCCAGTGTGCTTAGCCTCCTTTGAGCAACTATCAGTACACCACCGGTCCGCGCATGGGGGAGCTGGAATCCCCAACAATTGGTATCAGAGCATATGGTTTAAGTGGTGTTTGATTTTGCTCAAAAATGAAAGTTGTCAAAATTGTATTTTGACCATACCACTGTGTAGAGGAGGAAGAGACGAAGCCACTGGTGAAAAAGGCGTCGAAATCGAACTTCAGAAACGTCCTCACGCGCCGTCACCTGTCGGCAGGGTGGCTGGCCACACGCACAGACGCGCGCCACGTGTCACACGTGTCTACTTCGCCCGGATGGGCTGACCCGACCCGAATGCCAGACGACCCGACCCATGTGCCAGACCCGGATAAGGATGACATCATCACGACGTAAGCATGACGCCATCATGCACAGTTGGCATGCCATGTCAGCGTCCAGTCAGCAGACACGTTAGCGTCCAGTCATCTTACACGTCAGCAAAAATAGGGACCCACCTGCCACGTCATCAGCCGCGAGCCGAGCCGTTTTTTAGCCGAGGGAGAAGATTCTGTGTAGCAGAGTCTACGTGCAACCGGATCTGAGATTGAATCTGGACCGTTCATCAGGCCAGAATTGTTTTGATCAAATCTTAGCCGCCTGAAATGCGATTTGGATGATTTCAGATTTGTTTCCAGCTAATTTGATCATTCCGGATGCAATGGTACGGTCTGATCGTTGAGATTTGAGACCGAAAATGGCAGTGGTGAATTATTGAAAGAGATTGCACGATGAGGAGGCATCTAAAGGTCATCATGGTGGTCGATGAAGATGAAGAAGAAGAAGAAGAAATCGCACATGTTTGCCCAATTACATGTGCTGAACTGCTAAGTGGGGAAATTTTAGTTGCCTTGAAAGAAGGAAAAATTGGGACACTCTAGACACCCGATCATGTAGACAATTAGAGGTGTAGAGTGAAAATTGACGAAGACCAATCTTAACGAATCTAAGCACTGGTAGTCTCGCCAGATGTTGAGAAATCATGTATTAAACCAGTATATTCCAGATCACTTGTAAAGACAGTACGATTGATAAATATGGCCTAAGAAGTTCTGTCTAGGAGATTAGGTTTTAAGCGGGACCAGTGTGACCCCTCCAATCTTTCCTAGGAACTTGCTTAGTGGAAGGATTATCCATACGATACTATTTTCGTATATATTGCAGTTTGTAATAAAACGGTTGAAGACTAGCAGGATGACGGCACAAGGGAACAGTTGAGTTCCGTATGTTTAAGGATCTGATGGAGTGGTGATTTCTCCAAAGAAGTTAGATTCGGTGACTATGATTTCTTGAGGGGAGAATTGATGAAGACCCTGATAATGAAAGAGAAATACAGCAAGGGGATAAAGATTGGCACCCTATTTTAACTTGGACAGGTGTTGTGACAGGATGAGCTGCTGTCAAACATAAACAAGGAATAGGGAGAAATCTGGAGAACAGAAATTGCACGAGGGCACACGGAGATTGTGCAGGAGTACCTGTAGGATCCAACGAGGTACTGTAATGAGACAACAGGTGCAAGGAGAAGAAGTTTTCCCAGATGAAGCTCAGAGTAGAGACTGTGTGAAAAGTTGTGTACAACAGAAGTCTCTTGTGCTCTTGATGAAGACAACAGGCGAAGACCTTTCCAATGCATGTAAGGATGGAAAGAGAGTTGTTGTAGAAGCACCTAATTGAGGGGGTGCAAATGCCTGTGATACAAGGCAACCGCCTATGATGAAAGGCGAAGACACCAAAGAGAGTTGGTGTAGGTGGAGCTGTCAAACAGAAAGGCGTAGAAGCTCCAAACATAGAAATCAAGGTGGAGGATTGCGAGGAGTATACCACAACTTTCTCTTTCTATGTAATCAGTTGCAGTAATCTCTCCCATAGCGCACATGGTGGTAGAGAATTTTTGGAGCCACTTTGAAGCATCTCAGCTGAAGGAGGATGCGACCGCCTATGAAAGGCGAAGACACCTTATATGGAAGGTGTGTGAGGGCCTTGATATGAGCCCCGGTTCAAACCGCCCCATGAAAACGGGCGAAGACACCTGAGAGAAGGTGTGAGGGCCGTGCTATGAGCCCAAGATCAGACAGCCCCATGACAACGGGCGAAGACACCTGAGAGAAGGTGTGAGGGCCGTGCTATGAGCCCAAGATCAGACCGCCTTATGACAACAGACGAAGACACCTTAGAGAAGGTGTGAGGGCCGTGATAGGAGCCCCAATTCAGACCGCCATATGATAACAGGCGAAGACACCGTAGAGAAGGTGTGAGGGCCATGAGAGGAGCCCCATTTCAGACCGCCGCATGACGACGAGCGGAGACACCTGAGGAGAAGGTGTGTGGGCCACGATATGAGCCCAGTTCAGAACAACCCCAGAGCCAATGTGATGGCTAGATATAAGTGGACAGGTGTATAGCCAATGAAGTGGCTATGATGAGTATGAAGACAAATGTAGGATTGACTTTCATGGATATTGCCCCCATGCTAAAGATCAATGAGCTAGAAGACATTTGCCTTGGACAATAAGTGGGTGACTTGTGGAGCATTAAGACGCGACTGCTAGGAATGAGCAGTGGGCATGCGCAGGTTCCGGGAACAAGTTGACTCTTGTCAAGGTGGTGAGCTCGGTGAAGGCATTGTAATACTCATAGTATCAAGACATATATGGATCAACCTTTAATAGGTTGTCCCCATAGGTAAAGGTGGAAAGCTACCTGGACTCTTGAGACTAAGAGCGGGAGACTCACGGAGAAGTAAGGTGTGGTTCCTAGGGTGGAACAGAGGGCTGACGCAACTCCTGGATGAGTAGACTCTTGGAAGAGTGGTGAGCTCGTGATCATATTGAGATACTCAGATAATGATTGTCGCACTTGGAAATAGAAATTTCCGTTTGAGGGGGTGTTGTAAGCCTTGGTGTAAGGCTTGATGAATCATTCCGGACCGAGCATGGTTGATACGCTCGAAGGGGAATGTTGTGTCCCAGAGACAAGCGTTAACACTCTTCAGATGTGAAGTGGCAGACCATCTGGTTGAAGTGATCCTTTTGTGTGAGAAAAGGTGTGCTTTGGTGACTCTGGTGATTGAAAGGTGTGGCAAGTATGTAAACTTGACCGAAGATGCTCTCAGAATGGTAAGCTTGGAAGAGCTGCAAGATGCAAGCCTGTGCTGAAGAAGCAAGAGGACAGTTGCCCCCACATAAATAGAAAAGGGGGTGATTGTTGGGACATTGCCACTTATGTGGCAGCAGCCCTACTCTAGGAGAGGGTTGCCATTGTCAAGAGCCTGCAGCTGGAGTTGCACCAACCATGTGCACCCATCCATTGTCAAAGAGGGTTGTTGGTGCAGCAACCAAAAGTCACAAAGTAGGTAAATATTAGGTGACCACCATTGTTGACAAAAGAGCAAGAGGAGCTGCCATGGATGCCTATAAATAGAGGCATACGTGAGAGAGCAAACTGAGCATGGTAGAGAGAACGTGAGTGTGAGTAGAGAGAAAGAGAGAGCTGCAATGGCAGCAGCCTTGCTGCCATTGCAGCAGCTGCAAGTTCAGCAACCAGAGCTAGGAGTAGAGTTTGAGTGAAATGATCCTCCTCCTCCATGTATTTGTATTGTAGCATTTCTCTAACACTAATAAAATGAACCTCTCCCGTGGATGTAGGCGGTTTTGCTGAACCACGTTAAATATTGTGTCCCAGTGTGCTTAGCCTCCTTTGAGCAACTATCAGTACACCACCGGTTCGCGCATGGGGGAGCCGGAATCCCCAACAATATATATATATATATATTGAAATAAATTTAATAGATCATCCGGCAATAAAATGGGAACTTCAAATAATAATTAATGATAATAATTCTCTTTTCGATAAGATATACATGTAAAAAGAAAAATACAATATTAGAGCTTAATTTATACCAGGATTTGTCTGCAAGGTGTGGGCAAAGCTTTGAAACAATGATCCGTGCTCTGATGGATTGCGATTGGGCTAAACAAATTTGATTGGTTACT
>Ga0325411_1005588_pt1 | contig 13908 bp, 2 predicted proteins | sample PopdelMetagenome_13_FD_206181 | JGI IMG/M metagenome (GOLD analysis project Ga0325411, IMG submission 206181) | Populus deltoides microbial communities from Bellville, Georgia, United States - Xylem-PdIQD-R4 | ecosystem: Host-associated > Plants > Phyllosphere > Stem > Wood/Secondary xylem... | reverse complement strand
GTGTGTTCGGCGCGACATCCTCCCCGGTGTTTTTATAAGAAATAAAATGATGGTTACATCCTTGTCTTTTCATGAACGCCACTGGGAGAGAGAAGTTTGTGTTTTCTTAAAATAAGATGAAAAAAAAATACGTTACTTTCAATGCAATACAAAAACGTAAGGCTCCGGTGGTATTGGGATGAAAGGTAGCGTTCTGTATAAAAGAATAATAAATAAATAAATAAAACAGGAAAAAAAAAGATAGAATTGTGTTGGTAATAATTTACAAGACAGGGTAACAGTTTTTTTTTATCTTTTTTATTAAGTTGAGAGTGGATAAAATAAAATAAAATATATAAAAATATATTTTATCTCTAATATTAACAAAAAAAAAAAAACCTAAGGGAGGAGGGTTTTTATTGTACATCCCTCACAATACACCATTCATTATTACAGTGATTTGTTTTTCTTTTCTTTTTTGATTGTGAGTTAACCAAATTATCTTGGTTTTTTTTTATTTTTTTATTTTATTTTTTAATATTGAATTGATTAGAAATTAGACTTCATGATTTTTTTTTTGTTTTGTTTTGTTTATATTAGATTATTTTGGCTTCAATGCCTGGAAATAATGCTTAATGGGTTAACCTGAGTTGACTGGGTTATTTTTTGTGTTCTTTTTTATAATTGATTTTTTTTCAATTTCATCATTCAACATTGACTTGGTTGGGAATTGAGCTTCATAATCTGTTTTTATTAACTTTATATAGGGATATCTTGATTTTATTATCAAGTTTGCAGGTTTTGATATTTTAATCCTGGTTAAATCGGGTTGTTTTTTCTATTTTTTTAAAGGTTATCTTAATCTCATGACTCGGGTTACGGGTCTATCAACATTGAATTTTATTTTTATTGAGTTGTCCTCGTCTCATGACTCGAGTCGCAAGTTTGACAAGTTAACATATGTGACACGTGTCTTGCCCTCAATCAATTTTTAAATCGAGTTTTAAAACTATTATAATAATTACTTTTTATCTAACATGTCTTAGATGAACAAGTTTAGAATTAAGAGTTTTTTAAAAGTATATTTTAGAAATAAAAAATAATAAATATTATCTCTAATGACATATACAATTTCTACCTCTTATTTTAAAAATACAAAAAATTACTCTAAAATTATCTAAAAATATATGTATTTTTATGTCTTTATTTTTTTAACAAAATACATTTTTGTTCTCATCATCTCAACGGCATTAATTATTATTAAAAGAAACTACGCCGTGTGGGAAAATTCTGTTGCAATTTAAGGGTTGTTTTGTCTTTTTAAAGAATACATTAGTTATTGGCAAAATGTTTGACTTTTGACTTCAAGGAGAATAGTGCAATGACTTTGTTAACATTATAAGGAAAAAAAAACAAACTAAAACTTCGTTTTAGGGGCATTTGCCTCATTTAAATTTTGTTTTTTTTTTTGGGTTATAATTGACATGCCTTTAATTCAATATGATCTTTTAAAAGAAACTACTACGTATGATAATAATTTCTTTTCATTTATTTTTTATATCTAATTTATTCATTATTATTTTAATTTTTATTTATTTTATTTTATTATCAATTTTTTTTAATTTCATTTTCCATCATTACGTTTCATTTGATTTTTATATTAAATTTAATTTTTATTCTTTTAATATTTTTTTTATCCTTTAACTAATTGAATTTTATTTTAATTTCACCCTCAACATTTGATTTTATTTTTTATGTTGGATTTAGACCCTCATTCTTTTTACTGTTATTTATTTTGCTGTGAATCCTTTTTTATTGCATTTTTTGTTTTTGCAATTTCATCTCCTGATATTTTTTTTTATTGAGACACGAGTTTTGAAGGTTAACACGGTTGACTCTTGTATTTTTTAGGTCGTTTTATAAAATTGAATTTTTTCACTCTCATCCTTAAATATTTAATTTTTTTTAATTGGTTTTCATGTCTTTTTTTTCACTTTCATTTATATAGAGTTACTATAATCTTATGTTCATGGTCAAGGGGTTCACAAGTTAACCCTAATTGACTCGAATCTTTATTATGTTATTTTTAAAAAAAAAATCTTTTTATTTTAATTTCATACCTCAATATTCTTTTATTGAGGATTTTAATTTGATGTTTTTTTTTGTTTGTCTTATACGTTGTTGGTCCTAACCTCATGATCACGATCACAACTTTCAAAGGTTAACAATGGTTAACTTTAGTATATTTTACGTCATTCTTTTTAAAAAAAATTCAATTTTATCCTTAAACATTTAATTTTTTGATAATTGATCCTCATGCTTTTTTTCTCACTTTCATTTCTATAGGTTTATCCCAATCCTATACACATGATCATCGGGTTAGTGAGTTAACACAGGTTGACTCAGATCTTTATTTTTTTTGTTGTTTTATTAATTTTTTTAGTTTCATGTCTTGATTTTTTTTAAGAATTTTGATTTGCTTTTTTTTTTTAGGTTTTTCTACTGTGGAATTAGTTTTAGCCTCATGATCGCGATCACGAGTTTTGAAGGCTAATACATGTTGATTTTGGTTTTTTTAAGTTTTTTTTAAATTATTTTTTTTATTTCATCTTTTAATATTTAATTATTTTTGGAATTGATCTTTGTGCTTTTTTAAACTTTTCTTCCTATGAGAACATCCTAAACATGTGACATGGTCACATGGTTTATGGGTTAATGCAGGTTGACTTAGATCTTTTTTTCATTGTTTTTTTAATTATTATTTTTAAATTTTATCATTCAATATTGAGTTGTTTTATATTGAGTTTCATAGTTTTTTCAGCTTGCTTTCATTTACGACTTCTTATACCTTTTATTCATCTGATTAAATAAAAATATATTATTAAAAACATAGTTATTAAACATAAGTGAGTACATGGCCCGTGTGGCGAGATCAAATATATTAATTTTAGTTATATCTTGATCAAATGCCAATTTAATTAATCAAATATGTGTCTAAATATTTTATTTATAATTGAGATTTTTTTTACATCTAAAAACACATTAAAAAACATGTACATTTAAAAATAATTTACCTGCTATAAAGCACAAGTACAAAGCTAGTTAGATTTGAAATTATATGGGGAAAAAGTATTGGACTTGGATTCATTTAAATTTATTAGATGGGCATTTAGACCCATCCACACTCATTCATTTTAAAAAAAATATATTTTGAACCCAATCTAATTAGCTTGGAAGATGAACAAAATGTCTAAACAAGATGATAAAGAAATAACGAAAAAGAACTTCACAACCATATTCTTAGACCAGTCATTTAGTAGAGCTCCAGACCGGTCACTCTTTTACAAATCCCTGAAAGTTGGATGGGAGAAATAGCAACAAGCTTTCTTAGTTTGTTGACAATAAAGTATTTCAGGAGTAAAAATTATTGTTCATACGCTCACAAGGTCCAATAGACTTAAACAGTGTTTTTTTTTCCACTTTGGTCCCTTAATTATTTTTATTGTGTCTTTTTATTGCAAAATTAGCATCCAATTGCTTCAAATTTATTGGTCAGGAACAAAATTGAAAGACAAATGATCAATTTAGAAAGGCACCGAAATAGGTGGTGTGCTTAAAGTTGGCATAAAAAATACACTTTAATATCCTGATTATAAAATTAGACCTTTTCAGTCTCTTATATTTTTCTAAATTCAATTTTCATACACAACTTCATTTTTATTATTTTTTAAGTCTTTGATTTTGATCATGTTAGGACCTAGGTTCTAAATTTTATTTATTAATTAAAGTTGACTGGGCTCAATATAATATGATATATTTTTAAAGTTTTCGCTTAAATTCTTTTATAACTCCTTTATTTACATCTAGATTTAATTTGATTTGTGATTAATTAAGACCTAATGAAGGTCTAAATGGGAAGAAAATAAGAGAAGGAAAAAGAAAGATCAATTATCGAGTCGGGTTAACTCATTATGGTCGTGTCCATTATCCATGTTGTAAATTTCACGGATTAACCAGGGTTAATACAGTTTGTCGTTGTCTTTTTATTTCACTTCCTCAGTTTTTTGTCCTAATTTAATCATTTAACAGTTTTTTGTTTTCACATTTAAGCTAAGGTTAGACAAGATTAAAATGACGGAGGCATTTTTTCTTAACCAGATCACTATTGGAGTGAACACGGTCAATTTGTTGTTTATCAACTTGGTCAAACAAGTCTTGCCAAGTTTTTTTTTTCATTTATTAACCCTTATAGTGGTCGATTAATTTATTCTAATACACTGGTCGAGTCTTTAATCATTATTTCAAATATTTCATTACATGAAAGCAAAAAATAAGAATGTTCATATTTTTTAATGAAATTATATGCTTTTTATTCGACCCACAATGAAGCTTGGGTCTAAAACCTAGTAAACTTCTTGGTGTTAAAAGGTAAACTTTCATTTGTATCACTAGAAAGAAAAGGTGAAATACTAAAAGTTTCATATTGGATTTTAATTCTTATAGCTTTGTATTGGTTTAGTAACTAACTTTTAAAACAAGTTTCGAATCAAAATAAAAAAACTCTCATATGTTAAGTTAGTAAATATAAAAGACGTAAAATATATGTATAAAGAAAGAATGTGTGGCATAAAAAATAATGTGTATATGAGACAAATGAATAATGAAGTCAAGTAAGCTTGTCTGAGTTTTTCACTTTATGACATATGGTATTTACAGATAACTCATGTCACACAAAATTACATGTTAAAGAGAGAGAAATAATGAGAAATATTTGATTTTCTATAAAGTTAAGTCATTGATTGATATGTTATGTTTGTCATTTGAGGAATATGCTTGAGAGTAAGTTATTGGTGGGAAGTGTGACAAGACCGTAAGAGTTGGTATAAAGTCAAGTTTAGAGATAGTCATTAGCGAAAAGATTAACCTAAAATATTCATTAAGAGATAGTTATTGATGAAAAAGAATGACCATTACAAGTTAGAAGTACTAACTCAAGAGTTATGATTAAGGATAGCTATTGATTAAAAAAAGTTTGCGATAGCTATTACAGGCTAGGTGTAGGGTTCGATTGGATCAAGATTGGACTAGCCTTTTCTTCCCTCCTCCTTCACATCTTCACCTTTGTTGAGTTTGGAATAAGAGAGAAGATGGTTCTGTTAAAGATGAGAGGGTTAAGTTGGACTAAAGAAGAAAATGTTAAGAAATTAGGTTAGGCCAAGAAAAAAAAAAGGGTTTGGTCGAGAGAGATGAGGGAGTAAAATTGGGCTAAGGAAAGGAAGGCTCAAGTGAGTAAAATTGGATAATTATCCTTCATTCCAATCGAGCAGTTGTTATTCACAAATGGTTTTGATAAGCTATAAGAAATTCCAATTAATTTGATTTTTCCATGACAAGAGTGAGTTTATGAAAATCCCGCATCCCATCATTTTCTTTAGGAACATTAACAACGCGATTTTCTTTCTGCAATGATGTTGTCAAGTATGGCATACAAAATCTATTAATTTATTTTTCCTAGCCTGCCGCCAACTCAATAATTACGAGGGTATCAATTCACATTTTTCAGTGTTTGCGAGAGAGGTTGCTCTTCTCTTTTCATATCTCTATCTCTTCTTTTTTTTTTTAATATTTTTTAATTTAAAATTTTTCTTCATAATATCCATTTATTTTCTATAAAATTATTAGAGACGTCCTAATATTTATTTTGTACTCGTGTTATCTAATTATTTTTAAAAATAAAATTCTTAAATCCAATGAAGTTCATCATCTATATCATAAATTTGGTGAGTTAAGTCATGAAAATTAGGTCAATTTAATATATTGATGTCTTAATATTAAAAAAATCATCTTGAATTATTCTTTTTAAAATTCAAACAATGTTTTTTTCTAATTATTTGAGTTGCCTTTGAACCGGCTAGGTCACGTTAGGACAACTCTTATATGATTTAATTTTAAAATTGAGATAGGTAAGGAGTCAAGTCAGTAGGTTTCAATTTAAACTTATTAGACCAATTTTAATAACAAAGCTTATAACCTGAATAATTTCTTTTTATGTTCAAAATAATTTTGATTCGAGCCGTAATATAGTGCGGTCTATAAACTAATTACTATACTACACAATAAAATATTTGAGGTAAAACCACTGGTTTCATTGTTCATGTGAACAAGTTCCTCCATTTTTTTTTTATTTTGGTTTTTTTATATAATATTATGGCATTTGATTGGTTTTTAATTTTATAAAAGTTTATTTTTGTTACCATATAATTAAGTAAAAATAGTTTTAAAAAGAACAATATTATTAAACCCAATAAAGTTCATGACTCGGGTAGTGAGTTTGATAAGTTAAGTTATGAAGCCTAAATCAATTTAATATGTTATCTTAAAATTAGTTTAAAGTCAAATCATGTTTTTACTGGTAATTTAGGTTATTTTTGAACTGGTTAAGTTGATTGGGTGATATCAAAACAAGTTCCACATGACTTAATTGAAACTCGAACTAGATAAAAAATTAAATTAAAAGGTTTTAAAATTAACTTTCTGAATAAAATTTAATAACAATACCAAAAAGTTACTTGTGATTTCAATACATTCTTACATTAAAAAAAGAAGTACAACCTGCACGACAACTAAACAAGTTTTCTTTTTAAAATAACTTTACCAGCATCAATAGCATGTTTAGCAGTTAAAAAAAATATATCAAGGGGGCAAAGCTTTTATCTTTAATAATCTACTAGACGAGGCCAATTTTGTCATTCAATTTTTCTCTTTCCATTCCTTCCTTCCTTTTTTTGTTTTAAACAAGCCATTCACGAACTCTTTTTTATTCCTTTTCACGGGGAACAAAAATTCAAAAAGACCCGAATCTATCTCGGGACCTCTAATATTAAAAAAAAAAAAAATTTAGGTCATTTTTATTTTCTAAAAAATTATTTTTAAAAAATTATTTTCCAAACTTTTCTGTGTTTGTTTATCATTAAAAAAGATGATCAACGAAAAACACTTTTCAGTCAAAGAAAAATTTAACTTGGTTTTCAGAAAAGTATTTTCTCTTTTAGCTGTGTTCGTTTTCCGGAAAGTGGTTTCCGAAAAATCACTTTCCAAACTTTCATGTGTTTGTTTGTCATTAGAAAAGTTGGTCAACAGAAAACACTTTCCAGTCGAAGGAAAATTTGGCTTGATTTTCAGGAAAATGTTTTCCTAGAAAATTTGGGCGGAAAACACTTTCCGGAAGTTGTGAAAAATTCAGAAATGTCATTATTTGCTGATTATATCATATTTGATCCTCAAACTTTTGATTGCTATATATATTTTGTTTTGAATATTTATTTTTTAATTTCATCTTTTAAAATTTAATTTTTATATTAACTTTGGTCCTTATTTTTATAATTGCTATTTGCTTTTTTCTTATCATTTTTTTATTGAAATTTTTTATTTATCAAATTTGATACTCATTCTTTTGATTGTTACTTATTTTATTTAAAATAATTTATAAAATGTTAATTATTATTATTTTAATTTCTTCATCTTTCAATTTTTTTATTTTTTATTTGATCTCTATTATTTTGATTATTATTTATTTTATCTGAGATAATTTATGAAATTATATTTTTTTCAATTTCATTCCCATTCAACCTTTTAATTTGTAAGATTTGTTCCTCATTATTTTAATAAACTTGAAAAAAATAAAACATTAATAAGTTATTTTCCAGCTAATTTTCCATAACGTCATAAACACTGGAAAGTGTTTTCCAACTTATTTTTCATTACACTACCATATATCGAAAAATACTTTTTTGAAATTCACTTTTCCGGAATTTACTTTAAAAAAAAAAACTATTTTCCAACAAACAAACAGGGCCTTATTTACAAGGATGTTCGGCCCAGCTTGATAGACTTTAAGCCCAACAAGGAGAATGAGGTGGGCCGATGCCACCACATAAGAAAGAATACAAAAACCCAATATTAATTCGGGTCGTAAGTCCACTGCTTGCCCTTAAGAACAGCACCCGACCTCAAGAAAAAAGAGAGAAAGAAGGAAAGAATGGCAAGCGAAGAAGAGAGTGCGGTAAAGGAACCATTGGATCTCATCAGACTTAGCCTGGACGAGCGTATCTACGTCAAGCTCCGCTCTGATCGTGAGCTTCGCGGCAAACTTCACGTATGTGCCTCTACTCTCTTCTACATGTGCTTTTGTAAACCCTATCTCTTTTTATTTATATAAACAAATGTCCTTTTGGCGAATTCAATCCCAAGAAACACAGAGTGTCAACTCTATGTTTTTTTTTCTGTGTTATTATTGTCTTGAATGAGTTCTTACAAAAACAACATTGACACTAACTTTATGTTTTAAATCAAATGGTAAAGAGATGATGATGATTGTTTTTTGGTTATTTTCAAAAAAAAAAAAAAAACGTCGGAGGATCAATGAAGTGATAATTTGTTTGAAGAGATAAAAGTAAGGGTAAAGAGGTGGGGGTTTAATTATATAGATTTCCTTTTCCCCATTGGCTGTACATGCTAGGTTAAAAGTAATGATTTAATTCAGCAGTGTATCTAGGCGGAGATAGTTTCTGATTTTTCCAAAAACAAACAAGTTGTAGCTCGTGAATTTATCCGCACTGAGTTTTCATTTGGATTGGAAATCTGGTTTTGCAGGCTTATGATCAGCATTTGAATATGATTCTTGGGGATGTTGAAGAAATTGTTACTACAGTAGAAATCGATGATGAAACCTATGAAGAGATTGTTCGGGTATGCTATGATTTCACTTTTAAAGGTTTTTTTTTTCCCGTTATTGTTTATTAGGTAGTAAACACCGAACCTGGGTGACTCTTGTGTCTAATATTGAATAAGAGAAAGGGATCTTACCATGGTGAGCATTGGAAACTCAAATAGTTAACGTTGGTAGTTTTAATTTTTAAGGGAAGCAACTATTATTGCCTAAAGATTGTAAGGTTTGCGTGGTCATGAATGATGATGGCTTGGCTAAGTGGTGGCGGCAGTGGATAGTTTGAGGGCTTGCTAGTTGTAGGATGCTGGTCATTTTTGTAGATGTCTGTCGCTTCTTTTACATTGAAGAATGAAGTTTTCGGTTAGATCGTATATTTTCATTGAAGAGTGGACTTGTAGCTGCACATCATAAGCGTTTGCAAACATTATAGAATTTGTGAAAAGGCAGATATGAAATGGATCTTATAGATTCTTATTGTAGGAAGAATTTTTATAGTCTTTGGAGGAGTTCTGCAAATTCATCAGCAAAAAGCATCACATGGTCTATGTGTTTTTTTACAATGCACAGGCATCTTGATTACATTTTATTGGCTACTATAGCTCACAAATATTCTTAATAGCCATCATAAATAGTAACCTTGGGTAGCTGTAGCAACACTGGGTCTCCATCAGGCACAGATTCCTAAGAAGTGGAAATGCTGAACTCTGGAATGAGAAATTATTGGAAGTACGCAAAAACTTGGAATATATTAAAGAAAGCAAAAGATGCATAAACAGGGTTGGTTCAAAATAAACTATGCAAAACTTGGAGCTCTGAAATTAAAAAGCAAAAATTGGTGCTATAATTTCATAAGTAGATTCTGTATATAAAAGAAAGTATAATTAGGCTATGCAGGCCCACTACTTCTGAGTGCAAGTAATCTATTGTGGTTCTGGATAGTCAACGTAAGGTGGAAGAGGAAGGGGTTTGGAGAAGGGTGTTGGAAGGATTAGGTGGACGTTTAGTTCAAGTGTTGGCAATCCTAATCTGAAAGTCTTCATTCACAATTGTACTCCTTCAGGTGCTTACCTTTTTCTTTTTCTTCTGTTTCAGACTACAAGGCGCACAGTGCCCTTCCTGTTTGTTAGAGGAGATGGTGTCATATTGGTCTCTCCTCCATTGAGGACAGCTTAACCTTGAGGATGAAGTTCAAAGTGCAATCTTCCGGCAGGGAAACCAACCTTTTCTGTATTTTGTTTACGCTGCCATTGCTGTACTTTAAAACCTGCCCAAGCTTAGTTTGCATCAAACTATTGACACAGTGTGGGGTAAAAGATTATGGAATAGCCCACATTTTTAGATCCTTGTGTAATTGACATAACTTCTGAATTTGGACCGATTTGTATGAGTTGCCAAACTTATTTTAGGGAACATATATATGATGAAGGACTAGTTACTTCGCTTCTTAACTTCGTAGACTTGAATCGCAACTGACCACTGTCCAGTGGGTCTGATGCACATGCTGACTATCAAGATTTAGGACAAGGTGCCACAGCTGTATTTATGGTTCGACTGAATGAATCAGATGCTCTGTTTTGGTTCTCTTTTTTCTATTCCTGTTTATGGTCTCGATCTTGCTGTTATTTTAGGTATAACTAGATCATTATCTGTGGTAAGTTGCGGTTGGATTAAAAACAAATTAACATAAAAAAAATCAGGTGTCGTTAATATGTATTCTTAGCAAAAATAAAATAAAATAAAATAAAACTACATGGGAATTGATTTTATATGATTTAATTGATATGATAGACTTAAAGATAACATAAATCATTGATAAAAATGTAATTTGACTTTAAAAAATATATTTTAAAAAAATATATTTGAAGTGATGACATATTAAATTAACTTGGATCAATTCATGTTATTCTGTCAAATTTGCTACTCAAGTCATGAGACTATGATAACTCTATAAAAAGAAAATAAAAAAATTTATTAAATTTAAATTTTGATCAACCCTGAATAATGAAATTTAAAACAAAAATAAACTAAAACATAAATCGAGTCAACTCGGGTTAACCTGTCAAACATGGATTATAAGATCAAGATAATACTATAGAAAGAAAATTGAAACAAATTATGGAACTCAATTTCCAATTAACCCAATGATAAAGGGTGAAATAAAAAAAGACATAAAAACTACTTGAGTCAAACAAACAAACTCACGACCTGGGTTACAAGATCAGGATAACCTCATATAATGCAAACTGAAATAAATTATGAAACTTAATTCCCAATCAACTCAATATTGAATGATGAAATTAAAAAGAAAATCAACTAAAAAAAGAAAAAACAAAACTGAGCCAACCATCCTAATCCCCGACCCGGATCATAAGACTGTGATAACCACATAGAAAGCAAATAAAAAAAATAAAAATTTGAATTCCCAATCAACCTAATTTTGAAGGATTAAGTAAAAAAAAAGATAAAAAATAACTCAAGTCAACCCCAGTTAACCTGACAAACCTAGATTAGAAGACTAAGATAACTCTATAGAAACCGATTCGAGAAAAATTATAGATTTTAATTCCCAATCAACCCAATATTGAAGGAAGAAATTGAAATAAAAATTAATTAAAAAATGAACCAAAAATGACCCTAATCAACACGGCTAACCCAAAAAACTCACGACCCAAGTTGTGTGACCATAAAAAAAAGGAGATTTCTCCAATGAGCTATGCCACCCAAACCAACTGAGAAAAGTCTAGGATAACTCCATAGAAAACAAATTGAAATAAATTATGAAAATCTATACTAGAAAACCTAATATTGAATGATGGAATTGAAAAAAAATAAGTTTTTTTTTTTAAAAGGCCAAAAAATTTTAGGACTAAAGTGAAAAAGGACTTGGATTTTCACCGTTCATTGTTATAGTGAAAAGCGAAACCCTTTTAGTAAATGCTAACTAGATATGTTGTCCGCGCTTGGGCTGAGAAAATTTTTTTGATATAAAAAAATTTTATGCTAAAAAAATATTCAAGTCTTGAGTAAAAAAAATAATGAAAAATAAATAAAAAGAACCGTACCTCAGCCAATTTGGATTATATAATAACCCAATATTAAGATAATAGAAGGAAAACCGGAAAAAAGAGTAAAAATTCAAAAAAAAAAAGAAGAAAACATCTACTTAAAAAAGGAAAAAAAAACCTAAGAAAAATCAGGTGAACATGTTAAACCTGGTCTAATCTTAAAAACTTGCAACTAGTTGAATCATGGACCTGAGTTCAGTTAAGTTGTTTAATCTTGAAGGATGAAATCGTTGAAAAATATTATTAAAAAAACTTGCAAAAGCATAAAAACAAAAGGCAACAAAAAAATAATGATAAAATTTGAGAGAATAACAGTTAAGGAGGATGAAATTTGAAAAAATAAAATTCCAAATAAAATAAATAGCAATTAAAAGAATGAGTACCAAAAAGATTAAAACATCATAGGGGATGAAATTGAAAAATATGTGTAATTTGATAGATTATTTATGGATTAAAAAATGATAAGGGATGAAATAGAAAGAAATTGTTGAGAGCTAATCTAATAGAATCAAAACGCAAAAAAAATTAACAAAAAAAAACCTGAAAAAAAGAGGATATAAAAACATCAGTTTAGAAAAAAGAAAAAAACAACCAAATCTAGCGAACCTCTTAAACATGGTTTGATATCTAAAAGTCACAATTTATGAAATTCGAATTCAATCAAGAAGCCTAATTCTCAACCAATTCAGTAAAAAATAGTGAGGATAAAATTTAATAGAAAAAAATCTAATGAGGATGCAATTTTTTTTAAAAAAATAAAAACGATTAAAATAAACAACAATTAAAAGAATGGGGGGGATTTTAAAGATTAAAAAAATCACAGGATGTGAAATTGAAAAATATTTGTAAAAATCAAGCAAACTCAGACAAATATATTAAATCCATTCAAATTTTAAAAACTCGTAATCCATGAAACCTTAGATCCGGATCTAATCAAGAAGTTTATTATGAGTCAATTTAAAAATGTACATTTTAAAAACTTATCAAAGGAGAAAAAAAATACCAAACAAAAGAATAGAGATTAAATTTGATAGGAAAAAGAAAAAGAAATAAAGGAGAGTGAAATTGTAACATAAAATCATTTATGATTTAAAATAAAAAAATTATCAAGGCTAAAAATTGGCAAACAAAAAAAGATGAATTAAATTTGATAGGAAAAGATGCAAAGAATGGTGAAATTGTAAAACAAATTCAATTGAAAAATGATTTCAAACAAAAAAATAGCAATGAAAAGAATGAGAACCAGTTTCAATAAATTACTCAAGATAAATAAAATCATAATAAAAAAAAAAAAGGGCCAAATCCAAAGCACCAACAAATTAAAGGGTTGTTCTTATATTTTTAAGGAGATGGCACGAAAATCTAGGTGGGGAAAAGAAAAGAAGAGGGAAGAGAAATGGTTGTCGGCGCCAAACCACAGCAAATGTTGGCACACGCGTCATCTCATTTAGTTTGGAGTGCTAATATCTTTCAAATGTTGTCCCAGACGGTAGCGTTGGATGGCCGAACAACCACCTTATGCGTAGCCCGAACGGTGAGGGGGTCGTCCATATACTGGTGCGTGTCATGCACATGCCAACAAGTTTTTTTTAATTATATTTAATAAATATAATTTACAACAATGCTCCTGAGTACCATTGAAAATTACAATAAAAACAATATAAAATAATAAAAAAAAATCATTAGGTGAGAGTTCAACTGGTTGCCTTTAAGCATCAAAGTAATTACACTATTCTAAAAAAATTAATAATACAAAAACAACCCTAAGCGGTAGGTATTAGATTATTTTATTATAGGTTTAAATTAGTAATTTTACTATACAAAATAAAATGAAATTACCAATCTAACAACATATAATTAAAAATAAATAATTATGTCATAGTTAAAAAACAATCTTACCCCTAATTCATAATTATGCTATTACAATAAATAATAATTGGTGTCTTGATGGACAATAAATTCCTTAGAAATTTTAGTTTTTTTTTCCGGCCAATGATATGATGCAAACAACTTTTTAAAACCCTGATTTTTAAGCAAAGTAGCCGTAATTATACACTAATGTTGATGCATCCAATTGATTTTCAAATGCAAGATCCTTGGGCTGTTGTTGAATGAACTGGTTTTCTCAAAATCCAC
>Ga0325411_1005586_pt1 | contig 13913 bp, 14 predicted proteins | sample PopdelMetagenome_13_FD_206181 | JGI IMG/M metagenome (GOLD analysis project Ga0325411, IMG submission 206181) | Populus deltoides microbial communities from Bellville, Georgia, United States - Xylem-PdIQD-R4 | ecosystem: Host-associated > Plants > Phyllosphere > Stem > Wood/Secondary xylem... | reverse complement strand
TTGGGTTGTATCGAGTTTAAGTAAGAGGAAACTAGTTTTCTTGCCAGCAAAAGAGATGACCAAAGGGCATGCTGCCAATGTTCAAGGATTCAAGCTAATGAACGTTTTGACACTCATGTTAGGGTATGAAGCCACCAAGCTTGACCGCCTCAAGGATGAAGCCACCATACTTGCCCTAACCAGCAATGATAGCATGTAGAATTCCTTCGTCTCTAGTGAAAATTTTGGACACCGAGGCCATCACGTTTTCAAGCAGAATACATGGGAGGGACTTGTGCTGTGATGGCAAGTCAACCATTAGAACTCAGCAGGAAAACCTATATTTTGGCCATAATTTTTTTTTCTTCTGTTTTTTTTTTTCATTAAAAAGACAACTAACCTACGCGTTGTCTGGGATTTGACCCCAAGTATGAAAGAGAGATAATAAACGGCTCAGTATGAAATGCATCAAATAATTTTCAAAACTAGCGAGTGAAAACAAGTGAAAGAAAAATATTTTTCAATAATAGACTATCAATTCATAACATTCAATGTCATCACCATGACTATCACTGTTATCCATCACAACAACTACAATCTTATTATTTATATAATTATTATTTTATAACCATCTCACTATAGCTATTACGACTAAAATCCCAAATTTATAAAGTAATGCATTAGTGTTGTAAATGTTAAGATATATATATATATATATATATATATATATATATATATATATATATTTATTTATTAAGGGTATAATAATATTTTTAATTTAGCCTATATATAATCACTTTGTATTTAGATTAAAACCAGTATTTCAGAATAAACAGATTAGTGAGAATTTCAGCCTTCTTCTCTTTTATGTTTTTTTTTTCTTTTATGTTAATCGGAATTAATTTAACATGGTATCAGAGCTGGTTTTATGGAACAAGACTTAATCCCAAACATAGCTTTCACAGATCCAACTTCCGTTTCTATAAAATCTGGTATTTCAACTTTCCTTCAGCTTCTGCAATTTGGTATTTCTGTACTGTCTCTGTAACTGTTTTGGTATTTCGTCTTCAGCAATTTGTGTTGTGTTTTGGAGTAATTGTATAATTTTGAGAAGATATTTGTTGAGTATCTGTGATATCTATTCAGTTTCTGCAATCTAGTATTATATCTTTAGCTGCTTTTGCATTTTGTTTTTTTTTTGTTTGTTAATTATGGCTACTGAAAGAGATGATTCGCTTTAGTATGTGAGTGTGAGGTTGGATGGAAAGAATTATTCATACTGGAGTTATGTAATGAGAAATTTCCTTAAGGGTAAGAAGATGTGGAGATATGTTAGTGGAACTTATATGATACCCAAGAATACTGAGGAGGGGGATGTTGTTCTGATAGATACATAGGAAGCAAACAATGCAAATATTATTACTTGGATCAACAATTCTGTTGAGCATTCCATAGGTACGCAGTTGGCGAAGTATGAGACAACAAAGGAGGTTTGAGATCATCTACAAAGGTTATTCACGCAATTAAATTTTACAAAGCAGTATTAGTTAAAGAATGATATACGAGCTCTTCATCAAAATAATATGACTATTCAGGAGTTTTATTATGCTATGACAGATATTTGGGATCAGTTGGCTCTTACATAATCGGTAGAATTAAAGGCATGTGGTGCCTATATTGAACGTAGAGAGCAGCAACGATTGATACATTTTTTAACAGCACTTTACAGTGATTTTGAAGGACTTAGAGTTTCAATTTTGCGTCGTTCTCCACTGCCTTCTGTTGACTCTGTTATCAGTGAGTTATTGGCTGAAGAAATACAGCTTCAATCTTATTCTGAAAAGGGAATTCTTTCTGTTTTGAATTCTTCTGTACTAGCAGTACCTTCTAAGCCATTCTTTAGTCATCAAAATAAGCCTTTCACAGGGGTTGGCTTCGACGAATGCAGTTTTTATAAGTAGAAAGATCATTTGAAGGCTTAGTGTCCCAAGTTGAGACAACAGAATCAAGCTTGGAAGCATGACAGCCAGTCCCAATCTAATGCTTATAGACCACCTCAGGGTTATAAACCATCACACCACAATACTGCAGCAGTAGCTTCATCAGGCCCTATCACCGATCCTAGTACTCTGGTTGAGCATTCTCTCATTGCAGCCATAAGCAATGTCTGCTTCTTTTTTTATAGGTCAATTGCCTAATAGTTCCTTAGATATGTCACATTCTGATTGGGTCTTGGATTTTAGTGCTTTATATCATATGTCTCCAGATTCTTCATCTTTTACCTCTGTGTCCCCTTCATCCTCCATTCCTATTATGACTATTGATGACACTCTCATGCCCTTAACAAGTGTTGATTCTGTTGTCATACCTCATTTGTCTCTCCCTAATGTTTATCTTATTCCAAAACTCAAATTGAATCTTGCTTCTGTTGGTCAAATATATGACTCTAGTGATTATTTAGTCATGTTTTCTTGTTCTTTTTGTTGTGTATAGGATTTGAAGTCTTAGAAGCTGATTAGAAAAGGCCGTCGGGAGAATGAACTATATATTTTGGATGAGTTAAAGTGTTAGTTGCCACTGCTGCTGCTATTATTACTATTGATTTGTCTTCCTTTCGTTTGAGTCCTTCACCTTCTAGTTTTTATTTATGACATTCTCGTCTAGGTCATGTTTTGTCTTCTCGTTTAAGATTTTTAGCATCCACATGAGCTTGAGAAAATTTAAACACTTGTGATATTTCTGATTGTAATGGATGTAACTAACAAAATTTTCTGCTTTACCTTTTAATTTAAGTATTTTTATTTCTTCTTCACCTTTTGATTTGATTCATTCTGATGTATGAGGACCTTCTTTTATTGCTACAAAAGAAGGGTCTCGATATTATATTTTATTTATTGATGATCATATTCATTATTGTTGGGTTTAATTAATGAAACAACGTTCTAAATTCTATGAGATATATACAGCCTTTCGAGCTCTTATGAAAACTCAACATTCTACTGTAATCAAATGCTTCAGGTATGATTTGGGTGAGGAATACACTTATAATAAATTTTGTCAGTTACTTGCCTTAGATGGAACAATTCACCAAACTTCATGTATATATACTCTTGAGCAAAATGGTGTTGCTGAAAGAAAACATAGGCATATTATTGAAATTACTCGTTCTCTTTTGTTGTCTGCTTCTGTTCTTAGTGAGTTTTGGGGAGAAGCTGTCCCTACTGCTGTAAGTTTGATTAAAACCATTTCATCTTCTCATAGTTCAGGTTTGTCTTCTTTTAAAAAGTTATATGGGTTTGTCCTTGATTATTCATCCTTTAGAGTTTTTGGTTGTACTTGTTTTGTTCTTTGTCCTCATGCAGAACTCAATAAGTTGTTGTCTCGATTTGCTATTTGTGTCTTTCTGAGTTATGGTGAAAGTAAAAAGAGGTATCGTTGTTTTGATCCAATAACTCAAAAACTTTATGTGTCTCATCATGTTGTCTTTATCGAGCATATACCTTTCTTTTCTATTCCATCCACTACTCATACCTTGACTAGATTTGATATTATTCGTATAGATCCCTTTTCTAAGGATTCTAGTAGTTTATCATCTCAGGTTCCTAGTACCTCAGGTACCCCTTTCCATGTTCGATCAATTTGTACTCATCATCCTATAGGTACTGACACTTTACTCTCTCACACACCTGAAGCTCCATTCTCATCTACAGCCCCCTAAGCTTTGTTTGAGATTGTGGATCCACCTTTACATCAATGCATATATATTCGTAAGTCCACAAAACTACCAGACTTTGCTTATTCCTGTTATTCTTTATCATTTACTTCCTTTTTAACTTTTATTCATTGTCTTTCTGAGCCCTCTTCCTATAAAGAGGCCATTCTTGATCCTCTTTGAGAACACGCTATGGATGAGGAACTCTCTATTTTGCATAAGATAGATACTTGGGATCTGGTTCTTCTACCTCTTAGTAAGAATGTTGTTGGTTGTCGTTGGGTGTATAAATTCAAGACTAATTCTGATGGGTCTATTGAGCGATACAAAGGTAGGTTGGTTGCAAAAGGATACTCTCAATAGTATGGTATGGATTATGATGAGACATTTGCCCCTATTGCAAAAATGACTACTATTCATACTCTTATTGCTATAACTTCGGTTCGTCAATGACATATGTCACAATTTGATGTTAAAAATGCCTTCTTGAATGGAGATCTTCAAGAAAAAGTTTATATAGCCCCTCCTCATAGTGTTTCACATGACTTTGGGTATGTTTGTAAACTCAATAAAGCATTATATGGTCTCAAATAAGCACCTCGGGCTTGGTTTGAGAAATTTTCTATTGTGATCTCATCTTTTGGATTTGCTTCTAGTAGCCATGATTTTGCTCTGTTTGTTAAGTGCATTGATGCAGTTCGTATTATTTTATCCTTATATGTTGATGACATGATTAATACTAGTGATGACATTGATGGTATCTCAGTTTTGAAGACAAAATTGGCTAGACAGTTTGAAATGAAGGATTTGAGTTCTCTTCAATATTTCCTAGGTATTAAGGTAGCTTACTCACCTAGAGGTTACCTTCTTTCCCAATCAAAATATGTTACAGATATTATTGAGCGGGCTAGACTTACTGATAACAAGACTGTAGATACTCCCATTAAAGTTAACGCAAGGTATTCTTCTTTTGATGGTTTACCTTTGACAGATCCTACTTTATATCATACTATTGTTGAGAGTTTGATACATCTCACTATTACTCGTCCTGATATAACATATGTTGTTCATGTTGTTAGTCAGTTTATTGCTTCTCCTACTACTATTCACTGGGCAACAATTCTTCGTATTTAGTGATATCTTTAAGGTACAGTCTTTTAGAATCTTTTACTTTTATCCACCTCTTTCTTGAAACTGCGTGCATACTCTAATGCTGATCATGGTAGTGATCCCACATATTGCAAGTCTATTACTGGTTTTTGTATCTTTTTAGGTGATTCTCTTATTTCTTGGAAGAACAAGAAACAATTTATTGTTTCTCAATCCTCTACCAAAACAGAACATCGTGCCATGACATCTACTACTAAAGAGATTGCTTGGTTATATTGGTTACTTGTGGACATGAGAGTTTTCCTTTCTCATCTTACTCATATGTATTGTGACAACCAGAGTTCTATTCAGATTGCTCACAACTCGATTTTTCATGAACGAACTAAGCATATTGAGATTGATTGTCATCTTACTCGTCATCATCTTAAGCATGACACCATTACTCTGTTTTTTGTTTCTTCTTCCTTACAAATTGCAGATTTCTTTACGAAGTCGCAATCCATTTCTTATTTTCATTCTCTAGTTGGCAAACTTTCAATGCTTGTATCTGCCGCATCGTGAGTTTGAGAGAGAATGTTAAGAAATATATATTTATTTTGTTTTCTTTATTACATGTAGAATAGTATTTTCAGTTTAGCCTATATATAATCACTTTGTATTTAGGTTAAAACCAGTATTTCAGAATAAACAGATTAATGAGAATTTCAGCCTCCTTTTTTATGTTTGTTTTTCTTTTATGGTAATCTGAATTAATTTAACAATAAGAACACCCTATTTACACTAAGTTTCACTATTTTACCATCAATATTATTAATATCATAAATACTACAATCATAACAATTTTTAAGGTTATCATCGTAACTATCAACATAGCACATTTATCACAAACATTCCTGAATTTAAGTTGAACCTGCGATACCAATTCATGTTTGGACCCAAAACAGCATTAGACCAACACCCAGAATGTTTCCAAAACCTAGCCCAAAAAATAGCAGGTTCCCTCAGTGGGTTGAGACGAAGAATTTTGCCTCCCATCATCACGTCCAGGAATAGGAGGACTCCTTCAACGTTGATTAAAAATTCATGTATAAAAGCAAGTTCTTGTTTGCTTTTCAAGGTCTTTGTCTATAATTCATTCAAACTTTAAACCGCGGCCACAAGTCAACACATGACATCTTGCTACACACCAAAATCAAGAAACCATGGTTTGAAACATATTTCATGTGTCCTTGCATGTATATAAGTATATATCCCATCTTCCTCCCCCTTATTCCATATACCACACCTAACCTTCTTCGTCCCCAAGACCACCACCACCACCCATTTTGCTAGGTAGCTAGCTCTTTGCAGATACCAGATATTGTTGCCTTATTAAGATCCCAATATTCCACAGGTTTCTCTTTCAAATGGGTTCTCAAAGAAAAAACCAATGCTTAACAATGATAATCTTTGTTGCCATCGTTTTTGGACCATGCTCTCACCAAATATTGGCAGCTAGGCCACTGGAAGGAGAGCAATGGTTAAAGCAAGATCATGGGAATATTCAATCTCTTCAAAGGGGTTCGGTTCCACTACCTGGTGGATCTCAATGCACTCATATTCCTGACCATGGTAGTGGCCATTGCCCCTTGGGTGAAATGAACTTTGCTGGCCATATTGTTGCTCATGCACCACCTGCTTTTCCTGATGCCATCGTAAATGTTGCTGCAGCTTCAGTCACTAATAATGAGACCCAAAAACAAGATTCAAGCTCATGAATATCTTAGGGAGTTAAATTATACGAGTAGGGTTGCTCGAGGAAGGTGAGGATAGTTGAAATAAAAGAAGGATGGAGATTGTACTAAACTTTTTAATTTTTTTTTTCTTGTTTTGGAGCAACCACTGGAAAAAATAAGAGTGGTTTGTGAAACAAATGATATAGTTGATTTTTATTCAATTTATTTCAATGAATCAACTTGATTTCTTTCAATTAATTTTATGTTTTTTTGTTTGTAATTTTTTAGAGAGTTATATATATAAAAAAAGAAGAAATATTATATATATTAAGAAGTAACTCAGTACTCTTTTTTTTTTTTATCATCTTAAACATGGTTATAAAAACTCAATAGCTAGATTTAGGGTTGAACAAGTATGAGTGCAGAAAAAAAATTAATTTAGATTGACTCGTTAATTATTTCTTAATTTAATCCTTTTTGGCCAAAAATTTATTGATTTAAATTATCAAAATAATATTATTTGATATTAAAAAAATATTAACTTTCCAACATATAACTCCAATGTTATCTAGTTTAATAACACTTTTATTATTGAATGTCAAAAAATATGTACCTATACCAGTTACGTCAAGATATCTCCAATTCATTCTTAACTTCAAGTCAAAGCCTTTAAGTGTTTGACCATGCAAAACTTTGTCCAAGCTCAAATATTTTTTTATTTTAGTTTTCTTTTCTTTTCTATTTTATAATTTTGGGTTACGTATCCCAATATTGATTGCCAAATTAACACATGAATTACACGTAATCTATGAGTTCTTGTACGTGGTCATTTTGACTTGGTTTGTTCTCACTCAAATTTTTTTAAGTTGAACAGGGAAATGGTTTGCCTTTGATTTTTTTTTTTATTGTTTGACATTATTTATATAATATCATCTTTGAAACCTTTATATTTAAATAATATATTCTTAAATAAGCCTTAAATATTATAATTTCATACATCCCCATCATTTTTAACTTCATATTAACCATCATCTCTAAACTTGTATTAAGCCTTAAATATTTATAATTTTCAAGTTAAAAAATAATATAAATGATATATTTTAGTTTTACCAATTCTTTAATATAATTTCAGAAGTTTGTTGATTAAGTGTTTATAAATTAAAAACTTATCATTTTATTTTATTCGATAAAAATTAAATATAAAATAGTAATAAATTTGAGCAAATTTTGTTTGAAAAAATATATTAAAAAATAATATAAAATTTATTGTATGTTCTCACCTAATAAGGATTAAGATAGTTTTTTTTGACTCTAAGCATGATAATTCATTTCCATTGTCTCATCTTATTGTCAACTTTAAAAAGACGTTGATCGTTTGAGGTTTTTCTTGAACCTCGTCAACACTCCAAACAAAATTAATATAATACAAAACAAGAATCCAAAATACTGTTCTCTCTATAAGATAAATCAAATTGGAGTGGTCTTGCAAGCTCAAAGAAGCTTGCATCTGTCGAGAATTAATTAGGTAGGAAGTCAGATAACACGACAATCAAAGGGAACAAAGTTTTCTGTTGATTCTTCATTTGAAATTTTAGGTCCAGGAAATTGAATAAATCAATTCTAGAAATAGATTGGCCCATGATGACGATACGAGCCCAACAAAATATATGCATGTGACGAGATCACGGGACAGTAAGCATTAAAATAAATCATCCCCTTCGTGGATTGGGTATCTAGGAAGCCCATAAATGATGCATTGTTTGGTCGGAGGACTCTGTGATGAGACGGTAGTGACGGCGATTGTGATATCGATGTGGTGGGATGATGATAGTGGGTTGACGGGGAAATCCTTCATAGGAGAGTGTGCTACTCCTTACTAAGCCTTTTCGGAGTGAACTGTAGTGCCTTGCAAATTTTCTCGCGGATGCTCGCTTCCAAGCATTTAGTATGGGTGCCATCTTTTATTACCTGACTACTTTCTATGACCTATAACGAAAAAGAAGCATATGGAAAGGGCAGGGCCCCTTGGGACTTCTATGGACACCATTTATCACTGCTTCCATATCAGCTTTCATCACAATGAAGAATCTGGCTTATCCTATTTTCTTTATCCTAACTGTATGTAAATCAATAATCATCACATTATGGTTGCACCACCTCCATGATGCTTCAATCTTTAAGTAGGTTCTTACGTTATGGTAGTCAATTCATAGATGCCTCTTCCGGTCCAGGCGAAATGGTCAATGTAGGTCGGAACCTTACTCGACTATTCACGTGCGTCTGGCTCACCTGGCTGGTAGTCCCACATAAAAGGCAATTTTCAATACATTTTAGTATACTTCGTGCGTGAACCTGATAGAGAGGCCTTCTGGAGTAGTAAAGCACTGACGAACGCCCCCCTTCCTTACCTTAAAGGCTTTGACGCTCTAGGTTCTCTCCTATCGGGTTGAATCTCTCGTATTTGTATTCGCGGCTTGCGTTCGTTCAAGGACGTGAAATGCTAGAAGGTCGCATCGCCGTGAATGACTCCTCCCATACCCCAACTACAACTGCGAGCGAACCCTTCACCGCTACGTCATTGCTCAGCAAACCGGCAATGAACATTGAGTCAGATTGTTGCCTTTTCCAAGTCCACACGAACAACGAACACTGCCTGGCTCTCTTTCTCGGGATGCATGACAGAGAGCTTTCACCAATATGGTGGTGGTGGAACAATAATAGGAAAATGATGGTGGTAGGTGAACATGATATGATAGTTGTTAAATCTAGTTCAATAAATTATCTAAAAAATTGTACCTTCAAATTTAATCCAAATTAATTTTTCAAGTTAAATTAAAGAAGAAATTGATAAAATAAATTTTAGCTAACCTATCAAATTTAGTAATTTTATGCGGTGCACAAAAAATTAACAAAAAGCTAAAGCTGATAATAGTATACTATTTCTTTTAATAGTGTAACTATTATATTGTCCTTATTTATTTTTTTTTACCTTTGCTTCGAGGGTAGAATGATCTTTTCCTCATGACGTGAATGTCTTTTAGGAATTGAGTGACTTATTTTGATAATTGTGTTTTTTAATGCACGGTAAAATAACAAATGTAACCCTAAAATAAAATAATTCAATACTTTCTGCATAAGGGTATTTTTGTATTTTCATGTTTAGTCACTAGTGGAATTACAACATTACTCATGCTATTCTATTTTTTTAGGCTTGGATTCAAGGGCTTTCTAGTAATTTTCTCATAGTCTGTTTGTGATTATTGATTGGTCTTGGGGGCATTTTTAGTTTTATACAATTACAAAAAAAAAAATAAAATAATTATTGATACATACAAAGCACATTTCAGCCGCTCCGCTAACTTAGGGCAGCGCGTGTGGCTGATTATGGTGATTGTTCTGGTATTCCTTTAATTATGTTAGTATCTAGTTGTTTAATTTTTTACATAAAAAATTATTATTACACCGCAACGAAATACAGGCAACATGTCTGGTTATAAACTTGTCTAGTTATATAAACCTAAGTGCGCACCGTCCAAACATGAGTGTGGACACAAAACAGCATTAGACCAACACCCAGAATTTTGAGACAGAATTTTGCCTCCCACCATTACAATATCCAAGAATGGGAGGACTCCTTCAACTTTGATTAAAACTTCACGTATAAAAGTAAGCTCTCGTTTGCTTTTCAAGGTCTTTGTCTATAATTTAGACTCTCTCCATTCAAACTTCAAACCGTGGCCACAAGCCTTGCCACACGCCAAGATCAGGAAACCATGCCTTAAAACATATTTCACGTGTCCTTGCATGTATAAGTATAGGTCCCATCTTCCTCCCCCATCTTTCATATCATGGAATGTGTTGTAATATAGAAAATATTGTATTTTTCTATATATATTTATCCTGTGTAATATGTGACACAGTAATTATTGTATGTTACCCTAGTCATATATATAGAAAAGATGGCTACTGATTATATATGCCCTTCAATCAATTATAGCTTATGAGCCGAAAATATCTAAACAGATTCTTCTCTCCCTAATCGGCACAATCTCCCCTTTTCTGCAAAGGAATTTGCTGCAGACGTTTTTCCTCTGAAAAATAATGTCTTTCTTCCTTTTCCCCTTACCTGCCTCAGTTCTGAAATATTACCTGTGCTGCAGAGGTTTTCTCCTCGGCAGCTATCAGTAGTCAACTTTGGCTCCCTCTACAGAGACTCTACTGCAGATTTCTTCTAGCAGCAGCTATCCGACTTCTCCAGCTTCACCAATGGATTCCTCTGCTGCTACTGCAGCTGGCATCAATGTCAGCTTGACCTCTCCTACCTCATCCTCCTTTGGAGCCCCTGCTTCCGCTAGATATGCACACAATGCAGCTTTATCTATCTCCTCAGCTCCTGCCACACCACCAGCCATCATAACCTCTTTCCAACACATAACATGTCATTAATCTCAAACTTACCAACACAAATTATCTATTTTGGCGTATGCAGATGAAACCATATTTGATCGGTTAAGGTGTTTTTTCCTTTATCAATAGCTCAACGATGTGTGCTCCTCCGCATAGTGATGTTTCTGCCACTTCACCTGCCTTTAGTTCTGGTTTGTCCCCTACCTTTTTGACATGGAAACAACAAGATCAACTCATCCTCAACACACTCCTCTCCTCTCTGTCCACATACGTTCTTCACCTTGTGGTGGATTGTCCAACCTTTACTAGTGTGTGGAGCATGCTAGAACTTGCCCTTGCGTCTCCATTAAGCTCTTGAATCATGCAATTGCATGGCTGCCTTCAAGACCTTCATCAAGGTGATGATCCTGTCATCATCTATCTGCAGAAGGCTAAGAGATTATTTGATGAACTAGCTACAACAAGCCATCCCATCTCCCTCACTGACTTCAATCTATATGTGTTTCGAGGCCTTCACAATGAATTTTGTGACTTGGTTACCTAGGCTATCTATGAAATCTGATTCTCTATCATATTCTGAGCTGCATAGTCATTTATCTACTCATGAGCTTTTACAAAGGAGCTCCCTTCATCCTCTTCCTACAGCTTCACCATTACTACCAACACCTGTGCAACCCCCCTTTGCCTTTGCTACCCAGCGTTCATTTTCTGGGTTTAATGGCAGTGGTTCCTCTTCTCAAAGGGGCAGGGGCAGACGTAATGGGTGGAGGAATATGCGCTCCCCAACTCAGTATGGTGCTTAGCCTGTTAGAGGTCACAACAGCTGTTTCCAGCAGCAACAGCGTGGACATTGGCAACAGAATCGCCCAGATTGGCAGCAGAGCAGAACATGTAATGTTGGTCAGTGGCAGCGACATATGAAGTGTCAACTTTGCAATATATTTGGGCACTCCGCATAACAATGCTCCCAGCTTGTGCACCATTGTAATCATGCCTCCGCCAACCTCTCATTCAGTGACGCGTCCACAACAAATTCTGTCACTTGGTTTCCTGACACCGACGCAAATCAACATGTTACTCCGGATATTGCTGGTATGAAACACGCAAAACTTTATTTCGGTAATGACCAATTGCATGTTGGTGATGGTAAGGGACTTGTCATATCTAATATAGCCTATAATATTTTACGTACCCCTAAACGAGTTTTTCATTGTCTAATGTCTTGCATGTTCTAAAAATTAAAAAAAAAAATGTTCAACAATTCTACCATGAAAACTTTGTCTTCTTTGAATTTCACTCTTCTGTTTTTTATGTTAAGGATCTTATAACAAAGGAGGTTTTGCTTTCCAGTGAATACATTATTTAAATATAAACGTTTCAAAGATGATATTATATAAATAATGTCAAACAATAAATAAATTAAAAATCAAAGGCAAACCATTTCCATATTCTACTTTTTTAAAAAAATTGAGTGAGAATAAAACCAAGTCAAATTGACCACATACACCACGCATAGATTACGTGTAATTAGTGTGTTAATTTGACAATCAATATTATAAAAAAGAAAACTAAAACAAAAAAATATTACGTGTAATTAGTGTGTTAATATAGGTTTTGCATGGTCAGAGACTTAGAGCTTGGTTGACAGTGTGGTTGCGAGTGCTTTTCAAATAAATTTTTGTGTTAAAATGCATGCCAATGATGTTTTTTTTATTTTTTAAAAATTATTTTTGACATCAGCACATTAAAACGATCCAAAACATACAAACCATATTAAATTTTAGCAAAAAAAAATTTCAAATTTTCTGGGAACGCGGGTTGAACCGCGTTCCCAAACGTTTCGTTAAAGGCTTTGACTTGATCGAGAATGAATTTGGAATATCTTGATGTAACTGGAATATCTTGGATACCATTTGAGTTTTTGTCTGCAACTAATCAAGGTTAATTTTATTTTTTTAAAATATCAAACAATATTAATTTAACAATTTTTATTTTAACAAAAATTAAGAAATTTTTTAAGATTAGATTGATAGATAGCTAAAAACCCATATTATTTTTTTTATTTAACTCAGACTTGTTGCTATCATAACCATGTATAAGATAAAAAGAAAAAAGTACTATATACTTCTTAATATGTAAATATTTCTTGGATTTTTTTTTCCTTTTATAACTCTATAAAGAATTACAAACAAGAAAACATAAAATTAACTGAAAAAAATCATTTGTTTCACAACCACTCTTATTTTTTACAGTGATTGCACTAAAACAAGAAGAAAAAAAAAGTATGAAATTGAAGTTCAGTACCGTCTCCATCCTTCTTTTATTTCAACTATCTTCACATTCCTTGAGAAAACCTACTCGTATAATTTAACTCCTAAGATATTCATGAGCTTGAATCTTGTTTTTGGGTCTCATTATTAGTCACTGAAGCTGCAGCAATGTTTACGATGGCATCAGGAAAAGCGGGTGGTGCATGAGCAACAATATGGCCAGCAAAATTCATTTCACCCAAGGGGCAATGGCCAGGAATATGAGTGCATGGAGATCCACCAGTTGGTGAAACCGGAGCCCTTTGAAGAGATTGAATATTCCCAAGATGTTGCTTTAACCATTGCTCTCCTTCAAATGGCCTAGCTGCCAATATTTGCTGAGAGCATGGTCCAAAAACAATGGCAACAAAGATTGTCATTGTTAAGCATTGGTTTTTTCTTTGAGAACCCATTTGAAAGAGAAACCTGAGGAAAACTGGGATCTTAATTAGGCAACAATATCTGGTATCTGCAAAGAACTAGCTAGCTAGCAAAATGGGTGGTGGTGGTGGTGGTGGAGGAAGGTTAGCTAGGTTGTGGTATATGGAAAATTGAAGTATAAGCTGTAATTGATTGAAGGGCATACATAATCAGTAGGCGTCTCTTCTATATATATATATATATATATATATATATATATATATATATATATATATATATATATAGAAACAAAAAATAGAT
>Ga0325411_1005584_pt1 | contig 13914 bp, 8 predicted proteins | sample PopdelMetagenome_13_FD_206181 | JGI IMG/M metagenome (GOLD analysis project Ga0325411, IMG submission 206181) | Populus deltoides microbial communities from Bellville, Georgia, United States - Xylem-PdIQD-R4 | ecosystem: Host-associated > Plants > Phyllosphere > Stem > Wood/Secondary xylem... | reverse complement strand
GGCTTCGAAATCAAAATAATTTCGCGAGTCTAGATATCTCTGGTTCTGGAATTTCAGATACAATCCCTAATTGGTTTTGGAACTTGTCCAATTCCAACTTGGAAATCTTAAACCTTTCTCACAACAACATGAGCGGAATTTTGCCAGATTTCTCATCAAAATATTCCATTCTCCAACACATAGATTTGAGTTTCAATCAGTTTGAGGGTCCATTACCACTTTTTCCATCAGATACCACATCAGCCTTGTTTCTCTCTAACAATAAGTTTTCAGGTCCACCTTCTTTTCTATGTAATATTGGAAGTGGTACCTTGCGTGTCCTTGACCTCTCAAATAACCTGTTGACGGGATGGATTCCTGATTGTTTAATGAATTTCACAAGTCTAAGTGTTCTGAATTTGGCTAGCAACAACTTTTCAGGTAAAATTCCCAGCTCCATTGGATCAATGGTCTATCTTAAAACATTGAGTTTGCATAATAATAGCTTTGTTGGAGAATTACCTTTGTCTTTGAGGAATTGTACTTCTCTATTATTTTTAGACCTGAGCTCAAATAAGTTGCGAGGAGAAATACCAGGCTGGATAGGAGAAAGCATGCCATCTCTGGAAGTCCTTTCCCTTCATTCTAATGGATTCAATGGAAGCATACCGCCAAATCTTTGTCACCTATCAAATATTCTGATCTTGGACCTATCTCTAAACAATATCTCAGGAATCATTCCAAAGTGCCTTAATAACCTCACTTCCTTGGTTCAAAAAACAGAGTCAGAATATTCCTTTGCGAATTATGCTGTTCTTAGTCTGTATCTGATTGCAGGAGGTGACACTGTTGCATATCAGAATAAGATGAGGGTTGGATGGAAAGGAAGAGAGGATGAATATGGAAACACACTAGGACTTTTGAGGATCATTGATTTTGCAAGAAATAAATTAACAGGTGAAATTCCAGAAGAAATAACAGGACTCTTACTGTTGCTTGCACTGAATTTATCCGGAAATAATTTGAGTGGAGAAATCCCTCAAAAGATTGGGCAGTTGAAACAGTTGGAATCACTTGATTTGTCAGGAAACCAATTATCAGGAGTAATTCCTATCACAATGGCTGATCTAAATTTTCTGGCTTTCTTGAACCTCTCCAACAATCACTTGTCGGGGAGGATTCCGTCAAGCACTCAGCTGCAAGGCTTTAATGCTTCACAATTTACCGGTAACCTTGCATTGTGCGGGAAGCCACTCTTACAGAAATGCCCTGGAGATGAGACGAATCAAAGTCCACCTGCTAATGATGACAACCGAGGCAAAGAAGTCGTCGCTGATGAATTCATGAAATGGTTTTGTACTGCTATGGGAATTGGTTTTAGTGTATTCTTTTGGGGAGTTTCAGGTGCTTTACTGCTAAAACGTTCCTGGAGACATGCCTATTTCCGGTTCTTGGATGAATCATGCGACTGGCTCTATGTGAAGGTAGCAGTGCGCAAGGCACGACTGCAACGAGAATTTCAGAGGCTGCACGAGCACGTTCTTGCTTAGAAGGATTGCAAGGTAATATGGTTATTCACATATCTTTTCTTTTCTTTTTATATTGAAGACTAATGGTTCATTTTATACCAGGAGGTGCAGCTGGGTGCATAACAGGTCCTCTTTGTCCAAGGAGTTCGTATTGTTAGTGCACGTATTTGCTGGAGCTACATCGTCCTTTACCTTGGCAACTTCATCGTCGTCTACTACAAGAAGTTTGAAATAAGGTTCCGTTGGAGAACTCTTTGTACACCTGCTGGGTTTTATGTGAAACTATGAAAGTGATCATGTAATATATTATGGAATCTCAAAGTTGGTTTTTATATGAATTTCATTTGGAATGTTTTTGCAAATATTGAGTTCTTTACTTAACAGTGTGAAGATGGAACACATTCATTCTCCAAATCAAAAAATTATGCCAGTACTTGCTTATTTTGCTACAGAATTTAATTAAAAACACATGTAATTTACTTTTTTATTTATCTGCTTTGTTTGAATTATTGGCATGAAATCAAGCAATTAGCAGGTATTGAAATTGATGTTAATTCAAGCCTATACATGTAATCACCGTAGGAAATAAAATTTCAGAGAAATTTCTTCGAAGATTAGTTCAAAAGGTATAAATGTATCAATCTTTTTAAACACACTGATGACTTGAAAAAGAGAGAACCAGAGCTCCCTGACCCGAGCGAGAGCTTTGGGGATTTTTGCTCCCACAACCATTTCTTCCCCAGCTTACCACCACAAACCCCGGACCCAGCATTTCCCTCTCCTGGCCAAACACAGCCGCAAGCCGCCCCTTTCCCTTTGAAAAGAAAAACCGGAGAGCACCTCCACGTCTCTGCTCTCTCTCTGGCCAAAACACAGACCAGACCCAGCGGCCACTCCCATCGCCATCTTCCCTGCAGAACCAAGGACCCCCCCAGGCATTTCCACAGACCAGCCAAGACAGTCCCCGCTCTTCTTCATCTTCTGCAACTGACCACAAGCAGCATCACAGACACCAACAGTCCTCTGCTTGCAACGCCGGCCAAAAGAGAAAGAGAGGAGAAGGAGTCGAAGCTTAATGTGATCTCTTCCCCCTCGTTAGACCTCTGTTTGCCTCACCGCCGGCCAAAGAAGAAGGAAGGGTCGACGATCTACCCGGCCCAGCGTGTCTTCGACCGTGCAAGTTGTCGGGGAGTCACTCCACACGCCATAGCATATCTGCATCGGAAGAAGAAGGAAAGAATAACAGACGGAGAAAACAGACCCGAGAACAGATCCTAAAGGGGAAAAGAAAACTAAAATCAACTGCTTGTTGTGTTTCTTCTTTTGCAGATAACGGTGGCTGTCACCGCCGGTGAGGAAAGTGAAGAGGGAAGGAAGCCGTTCCGGATCTCCCCTGTTGCTGTTTTGTTTTCGGCGGCGCGTGAACCCACGCGTCACCAGTGGCGGCCGTGCATGGAGCAAACACGCCACCGCTGCTCCTACAGTTCCAGAGGGCCTCTGCAGTTCCTGGACTTTTTAGGGACTGTTTTTGTAATTTTTACATGTTTGAATATGTATTTAAATTTTTATTAAAATGAATATTTAGCAGGTAAGATCAGTAATTCATTGCTGGAGTTGCAGCATTTGAGTTAGATGAGTTTAAGAGGAAGCTATTTTCGGTATCCAAGTCTCGTGAATCCTGGAAGCGATTTTCAAGGGAGTTTGTTTGAAGGGATTCCTTTTCCATATTTTATTGGGTCTCTAGAAAGTCTAAGATATCTTGATCTCTCTTCTATGGTTATTGTGGGTGCTCTCTCAAATCAGTTTTGGAATCTCTCAAGATTACAGTATCTTAATCTTAGTGATAATTATAATATTAATTTTAAAAGTCTTGACTTTCTCAATAATTTATTTTCTCTTGAATATCTTGACTTGAGTAGAAACAACCTCAATCAAGCTATTGATTGGATGGAAATGGTTAGCAAGGTCCCTTTTTTAAAAGTCTTACAGTTAAGTGGATGTCAACTTTCAAATATCAATCCTCCCTCTCTTTTTTTTTATGAATTCTTCTAAATTCCTAGCTGTCATTGATCTCTCTAATAACTATCTTGTTTCTTCAACATTCAATTGGTTATCCAACTTTAGTAACAGCCTTGTTGATCTGGATGTTAGTGGGAATTGGGATAACAGTTCTAAAAACCTCGATTGGCTTTCCTATCTTTTTTCTTTAGAGCATCTTGACCTGAGTCGCAATAAGAACCTTAGTATTGACTGGCTGCAATTGCCTAACAGGCTCCCTCGCTTACATGAATTGTTGTTTAGTTCTTGTAGCCTTTCAATTATCGGTTCTCCATCTCTTTCTCTTGTAAACTCCTCTAAATCTCTGCTATCGTTGATTTCTCTTTCAACGATCTTTCCTCTTCAATATTCTATTGGTTGGCCAACGTCGGTATCAGCCTTGTTGATCTCATTTAACCATTTACAAGGTTCAATTCCAGATGCTTTCACAAACATGACTTCTCTTAGGACTCTTGATCTATCCTGTAACCAATTACAGGGCTCAAATCCAGAAGCTTTCGCAAACATGATTTCTCTTAGGACTCTTCATCTATCCTCTAACCAATTACAAGGCGATTTGAGTTCATTTGGGCAGATGTGCAGTTTAAATAAACTGTATATAAGCGAAAACAGTCTCACTGGAGAGCTGTCTCGGTTGTTTCAAGACTTGCATGGATGCGTGGAGAACTCACTAGAGATTCTACAACTAGACGAAAATCAGCTTCATGGTTCAGTGCCCGACATCACAAGATTCACTTCCATGAGAGAGCTGGTTCTCTCTCGGAATCAACTGAATGGATCTTTACCGAAACGATTTAGTCAACGTTCTAAACTTGTTTTGTTGTACTTGGATGACAACCAACTCACTGGATCAGTTACGGATGTTACGATGCTTTCATCATTGAGAGAGTTGGTGATTGCTAACAATCGCTTAGATGGGAATGTTTCTGAAAGTATTGGAGGCCTATCTCAGCTCGAGAAATTGGATGTTGGAAGGAATTCCCTACAAGGTGTGATGTCTGAAGCTCACTTTTCAAATCTCTCCAAATTAACAGTATTGGATTTAACGGATAATTCCTTAGCTTTGAAATTTGAGTCTAATTGGGCTCCCACTTTTCAATTAGATGACATATTTCTTTCGTCTTGTAATTTGGGTCCTCCTTTCCCTCAATGGCTGCGAAATCAAATTAATAATTTCATAAAGCTAGATATCTCTGGTTCTGGAATTTCAGATACAATCCCAAATTGGTTTTGGAACTTGTCTAATTCCAAGTTGCAACTCTTAAACCTTTCTCACAACAGGATGTGTGGAATTTTTCCAGATTTCTCATCAAAATATTCCAATCTCCTACACATAGATTTGAGTTTCAACCAGTTTGAGGGTCGATTACCACTTTTTTCATCAGATACCACATCAACCTTGTTTCTCTCTAACAATAAGTTTTCAGGTCCAGCTTCTTGTCCATGTAATATTGGAAGTGGTATCTTGAAGGTCCTTGACCTCTCAAATAACCTGTTGAGGGGATGGATTCCTGATTGTTTAATGAATTTCACAAGTGTTCTGAATTTGGCTAGCAACAACTTTTCAGGTAAAATTCCCAGCTCCATTGGATCAATGGTCTATCTTAAAACATTGAGTTTGCATAATAATAGCTTTGTTGGAGAATTACCTTTGTCTTTGAGGAATTGTACTTCTCTATTATTTTTAGACCTGAGCTCAAATAAGTTGCGAGGAGAAATACCAGGCTGGATAGGAGAAAGCATGCCATCTCTGGAAGTCCTTTCCCTTCATTCTAATGGATTCAATGGAAGCATACCGCCAAATCTTTGTCACCTATCAAATATTCTGATCTTGGACCTATCTCTAAACAATATCTCAGGAATCATTCCAAAGTGCCTTAATAACCTCACTTCCTTGGTTCAAAAAACAGAGTCAGAATATTCCTTTGCGAATTATGCTGTTCTTAGTCTGTATCTGATTGCAGGAGGTGACACTGTTGCATATCAGAATAAGATGAGGGTTGGATGGAAAGGAAGAGAGGATGAATATGGAAACACACTAGGACTTTTGAGGATCATTGATTTTGCAAGAAATAAATTAACAGGTGAAATTCCAGAAGAAATAACAGGACTCTTACTGTTGCTTGCACTGAATTTATCCGGAAATAATTTGAGTGGAGAAATCCCTCAAAAGATTGGGCAGTTGAAACAGTTGGAATCACTTGATTTGTCAGGAAACCAATTATCAGGAGTAATTCCTATCACAATGGCTGATCTAAATTTTCTGGCTTTCTTGAACCTCTCCAACAATCACTTGTCGGGGAGGATTCCGTCAAGCACTCAGCTGCAAGGCTTTAATGCTTCACAATTTACCGGTAACCTTGCATTGTGCGGGAAGCCACTCTTACAGAAATGCCCTGGAGATGAGACGAATCAAAGTCCACCTGCTAATGATGACAACCGAGGCAAAGAAGTCGTCGCTGATGAATTCATGAAATGGTTTTGTACTGCTATGGGAATTGGTTTTAGTGTATTCTTTTGGGGAGTTTCAGGTGCTTTACTGCTAAAACGTTCCTGGAGACATGCCTATTTCCTGTTCTTGGATGAATCATGGGACTGGCTCTATGTGAAGGTAGCAGTGCGCAAGGCACGAATTCAACGAGAATTTCAGAGGCTGCAAGAGCACGTTCTTGCTTAGAAGGATTGCAAGGTAATATGGTTATTCACATATCTTTTCTTTTCTTTTTATATTGAAGACTAATGGAGCATAACAGGTCCGCTTTGTCCAAGGAGTCCGTATTGTTAGTGCACGTGTTTGCTGGAGCTACATCGTGCTTTACCTTGGCAACTTCATCGTCGTCTACTACTACAAGTTTGAAATAAGGTTCCATTGGAGAACTCTTTGTACAGCTGCTGGGGTTTATGGGAAACTATGAAAGTGATTATGTAATATATTATGTAATCTCAAAGTTGGTTTTTATGTGAATTTCATTTGGAATGTTTTTGCAAATATTTAGTTCTTTACTTTACAGTGTGAAGATGGAACAAATTTAATTAAAAACACATGTAATTTACATTTTTATTTATCTGCTTTTGTTGAATTATTGGCATTATTAGCAGGTATTGAAATTGATGTTAATTCAAGCCTATACATGTAATCACCGGAGGAAATAAAATCTCAGAGAAATTTCTTCGACGAATAGTTCAAAAGGTATAAATCTGTCAATGGTGATTGTTGAAAAGCATGCCCACTCATATAAGAAAGGAAGGAGGCGAAAAAATGGGGTTGCGACGCAGCCATTGACGAGTTCCATTGCTATCTTACTTAATGAGTCAATGCTACAAAGCTATTAAAAGAATTTTTAAAGGGATAAGTGAATTCCTGTACATTGTGAGAAGTCATCAGAAGTCATTCAATACTGAACATCATCGAACACAAGTCGTTTAGCTGACTAATTGCTTGATTTTTTCATGAATGTATAAGAATCTCAATCTGGAAATCACAAAGATTATGAACTGGGAAATGAGATTTCCCTTAGAATATGTAATTTTCTTGCTAATTAGGCCCAGAAAATCTAACTCAGAAAATATATCTGTTATTATGTTGTTCTGTGCATGGCAGTGTGAAATTGGTCTCGCTGCAGAATTAATTTAATTCATATTCCCATGTAGGATTGCAGCAATCTATCTAACACGTTTAAAATCGGCAGCATGCATGATTAGTTAAGCAGACAACTATGCAGATATTTTCGAAGACATTTGTGAAATGTCCTGAAAATACAACTGTTCATCAACTAGTATTAACTTCTAATTTCTTGTTTAATCACCAATCAGAGAATAAAACATCACGCCCTTCAAATGCTTATACACCCCAAAGTTTGCCACACCTTTCCACTAATCAGAAACTTGCAAGTTTGAATCTATCCCACACCATTCCTGCAAATCTCCTACATTCAGCAACTGCATGACCTGAATAAGAGTCCAATTTCTATCCATGAAGAGCACCATTACTGAAAAGCACAACATTTCAGCAACTCAAGTTTTCACTTTTCAAGACCTTAGTTAACATCGCTATAAGCATGTTTACAAACACGAAATATTCACATCTACAAGGCAAGACTGATATTCACCAAATATTAGCACTTCTCCAGAAAATTTAGGTGTTGTCTGCATCATCAACATAAAAATTACAGTTGCTGATGCTATTTCGGATTGTGATAGCGATGACAATTCGGTTCAAAATATTTTTCGTTTAAAAATATATAAAAGAAATAATAATTTTTTTTTATTTTTTAAAAATCATTTTGAAAATAAAAATAATCAATGTTGGTATGGCCATTGACTTTCTTAAAGTGAGTTCGTTATTTCATTGAAGAGAGAAAAGCCCAGGCTGGCCATCAACAGACCAAAGGTTTCATAAGGCCATAAGGGTTGGGCGCAATACCCCTTTTGTGTAGAAGATGTGATTTCAATATCTGAATATAGATATTTTTTATTTTAATATTTTTTTGTATGGATATCTAATATTATTTTCAGTAAAAATTTTGGGAATAAATGTTGTGAAATTAATAAAACCCTGAACCTCGTTACAATAATTCATCCTCCGCAATTCTTCGGGTAAATCTCGATACATCCATGACTTTTATTGAACCTCTATAAAATTATGATGAGAACATGTATTAATTAACTATATTAGGTATATAAATTTACAAAAATATTAGTTTATCTCGAGATTATCAACAAACTAATTACAATTTCTCATAAATATTAAATATTAATTATCAATTATCAACATGTATACAAATTTATACATATAAATTTATAAAAATTACAACTCCACAATAACATTAATAAAAATTAAAACAAATCGTTAAACAAGCTATTAATTCCCATGCAACATCGAGTGATAGAGAAGATTTAAAGCATTGTGAGTTACCCGACTTTACTTGGAGCCATTTCCAACATTTCCCCCACAATGCTCCTTTAACACTTCCGAAACCTGCCTGCCTGTACCAGTATTGGGGTTGGATGTCTTTTCTGAATTTTGAAGGGGCGTTGGTTTTTCTTGATTAGCAAAAGCGCCATCAGTTATTTCACAAGTCACTTCAGAAACTTCAATGATTTTGTCTATTATAAGTACATCTGCATCTTCAGCTGCATCCTGATCCTTACAAACAGCATCCCGGGTCCAAGTTATACTGAGAACAGATAAATCAGCGAATCATATTATCTTAGACAAGAAGCATGAGTAACAACATACATGCTAAGCTAGCAAATATGCAAGAAAAGAGTTGAAAGTTTGTCAGGAAAAGATTTATACCTATTGTTAATAGCATCTTCAGATAAATTTGCACCGGCAATTTCTTCTTGCCTCCTTTTCCTATTGCTCTGACTTTTCCCTGGCTGAGAATCAACAGAATTATCCACAGATGAGTTGTCAACTCGTCTTTTCCTTCCAGCCTGTGCTGCTAGATCAGAAATTGGGTGCGTGATCCTTTCATTTGCAACTTCCACGATATCATAATCAGCAGCACGTGCTTCCTTTGTAATATTGCCTTCAGGAGGCACTCCAGGCATCACCTTTGGCTCACCATAAGCATATCTAATAGGCTGGCTTTTGTCAAAAAATTCTACTGACATAAACTTTTGCCCACAGTATCCATTCGAGGTATCCAATGTTCCAGCTTCTAAGAGCCGCGATCCATTCAAGCACCAACAATTTATTCCGAAAACAACAAACAATAACACTGACACTTCCAGGAACAAACATTCATAAACAACCATCTCAAAAATTTCTAAACTTTCTTCCTCACAGTTCAAGATCTAAAGGACCCAGTAGAACAAAATCAAAAACTAAAAAAAAAATCTTTGCTTAAACCTCGTTTGGGCAACTAGAAAATGAGAAAAAAGAGAGAATGCCAGGGTCAAAGCTTGCAAATTGAGTTTTCTGAGACTTGTGCATGATTAAGAACAATGATATTTGGCCTGGGCTAATATGCTTGTGGTTGAGCATTGTAGAGTGCTATTAATATCCTTATGTTACTTGGCCTTGGCTAATATGCTTGTGGTTGAGCATTTTAGCATGAAAAGCCTGTTCATTGCATATCTGCTGTTGTGGTTGTCCTGATTTACAAGATAAGGAAAGCGATTACAGCTGGATTTTTTTTCCATGCAGCTAGAAAGGACCCACAGGAGGGTTATCGGACTTTGGTTTAGAACCAGCCAGTTTATATCCACCCCAGCAGTGCTCTTTTCCAGAGAACCAGACTGGGTCATCTACCATGAGCTGGTAATGACTACAAAAGAGTATATGCGTGAGGTCACGGTTATAGATCCCAAATGGCTTGTGGAACTAGCTCCCAGGTTCTTTAAAGTATCAGATCCTACAAAAATGAGCAAGCGAAAGCGTCACGAACGCATTGAACCTCTCTACGATAGATACCACGAACCTAATTCATGCCGTTTGAGTAAAAGGCGAGCTTAATGTGTTTTGAGTTGTTTATATCAACTAGTTTTTAATCTTAATTCATTTTTTCTTGCTATAAACATGTAGGTGTACATACTCTCTGTCTTGAAAGTAGATAATGTTTTGAAGAGATCCGGAAACATTTATATCCCTGAAAATAACAAGTGAGGTCTTCTTGACATAGATATGGCTGTCACTTGTGCAGCCATTAACAGTTATTAGGATCAATCTAAGATTGATTGTGGAAAGTAACTAGTTTATTAGGTAAAATCACTTGGATTCTTTTTTCTTTTTTTTTCCTTTTCGTCTCAAAGAAAGCTCCAGTCCGAGACCGTTTGAGGCTGAGGGAAAGGTACACATCCTAGTGCTGAGTCAAGAATTTGGTGTCTGGAGGGCATTATACCAATGGATAACCAATGAAAGATGTATCTGGCAAGTTGAAAGCACTGTTCTGAGTCCGAAGCGGTTCATATGAAGCAAAAAACTCAAACGTTTTCCTCCTTACTATATGTGCTGAAATCTTTATATATCTGCTTAAACTACACGGTTAGGCTAGCAATTTAAGTGTTTCGCAGATGGGAACAACAAATGCAACTAAAAAGAAATTAACAAAGTGGAACAAAGAAATTAACAAAAAAAAAAAAAAAGAAATTAACAAAGTGGAACAAGGAACAATCCAAGAAATAGATTCAGCTTCCATAGAAAATGAAATAAAAAAAGACAGAGATGGCTATAATGTCTCCACCAAGACCCAGACCATAAGTTGACGCGGCAGAGAATGTCTATCAAATAAAGGAATGGGAAAACGTGTGGGCTATTGACGACATTGACCAAGACGACTTGAAGCTCTTCATAATTTCCATTCAGGAAGACTTTTTTCAAACACACTGATGTCTATCAAAAGGGCACGCACAAGTAAATGTCGAAAGAAATTTAGAGAAACAGTAAATGGTTAGTATATTATCATGGGGTTGTGGTTGGGGTTCGACCAAATTATTTATAATTTATAAACTAAATAAAAAATAATTATACATGCAGTTTTTCAACGTATCTTTCCATAAAAAATGTTTCTAAGTGTAAATTGAAAAGTTGATAAATACATGTAATTAAATAAATTTAAAATTATATATATTAATAAATAATAAAAAAATATTATTAATATTTAAAAATAAAACTAGAAAAATTGAAGGCTAGATACAGATCAAAACATTTAATCTTGCAAGACAATATGTTTATGCAGTTATGTTTACTTCATTTATTTATTAAAAATATTTTTTTATTAAATCAAATGATATTCAAAACAAACACTCATATTAAATTGATTTAATAAAATAAACGTAAAAAAACACTATACAAGAATACATGTATTAGAAATATTTACGGAAAATAAACATTTTTAATTTTGAAATTAAAGTTCTTTAGTACAAAAGATTAAAAAAAATTATACATTAATCAAAATAATCTTTTTAAAAATTAAATACACACAATACATTTAAAAAATAATCTCTAAAAAAATTTTAAATATGAAAAAAAAATCACAAATGAGGAATATTAATTAAAACATAAATTTAAAAATTATTTTTTAAAAAAATTATTAAAAAAAGATACCAATAAAAAAAAGCAATTAAAAAAAATAATAGCTTCAGTGTTGTGGCTTAACTCATCAAACATGTCAGTCAACCATGAACTTAACCCGGTTTAATAAGTTTTTCCTCTTCAATTTATATCTAACTTTTTTATTAAAAAAAAAATTAGGAGGGCCAAGAGCCCAGGCGAGTTGTAATGAAGAGCCCAAGAGTGTTGATGAACCTAGGCTTATTTTAATTTCTTGAAGGTCCTTCCCAATTTTTTGAAAAAGAAAACAACGAGCAATATGTCAGATAATGTGTCGTCTACAAACCTGGATTTCAACCACCATTATGGTGGTCGAAAAATTAGGGCATAGACATTTTTTTTCACAATACTCATTTTTTTAGCCATTTACACTCAAAAACACCTAACCAACACCCTTATAACATCTAAAAACTACTCTATCAACTCTAAATATCCAAAAAATAGCCTAAAACCCGAAAGCAAATTGGTTTAGCTATGGCTTTGCTGGCTTAGATCTAGTTTTTCATGCAATATTAAAACTCCAAACAACCACCATGAAGTCCCTCGTATCTTAAAAAACTCGTGTGTCGTGACATGCACGATGTCAAATGACGGATCTACTACTTGGAATTGAAGTGGTTTAGGGTTTCATCATAAGTTATTATTTAAAGGAGTCGACAGCTAACATCATGGTCACTAGAAAATTTATGGTATATAAGAGCCTAATTAAGGGGACTAGTTGTGCACGAGGAAGACATGTCACCCCCAGTGCATCATACCTAAGGTAAGTTGTATTATTTATTTATTTTTCTAGGTTATGTTTCTATTAGTTGGTTTTATCTAAGGTTTAAAGCAATTCTCCTTTCGTGAGAAAATCTCTATCTTATTGGGTTAAATCTTAACCATTCTAAGATCCAAATTTAACATCACATTTATTTTTTATTTTTTATTTTTAACACTTGAAGGTATACTTCAAAAATATAGTTTTATACCCTAAATATTAAAGTATACAACTAAATCCTAACACTCTGGATACGAATTAAACAAATTAATTGTTGTGAGATTTTTGGTATTTTATACTAATACTAAAAAAAATTCATAAACTAGTTACGATATACATTTTGTATTTTTAAAACATAATAAAAATGTTATTTTATCTTTTAGAAAATATGCATGAAAAAAAAGCCTTTAGGAGTTGGCCATATGCTTGAAAACAATATATATATATATATTTTTTAATTTTTTTAAAATTTCAATTAAACTGAGTATTTTTAATATGGAGTTTGTATTTGCTTAATGTTTTCCTCCTTACTATATGTGTTGAATTTATATTTATACTTAAACAACATACATAACAAATGCAATTAAAAAGAAATAAAGTAGCTAAACTGGTTAGATCTTAGGTTTGCTCTCTAGAGGTCACCAATTCGAGTTCTACAAATCTCAGGATCACTGGAGATTTATTTGGTAGTTAATTTCAGGGTCCATGGAATCGAGATGCGCACAAATTGATCCGGATATCCACGTTAATGATAATAATAATAATAATAATAATAATAATAAGTGGATAAGAAAAACCAGAGTAATATATTCAACTTTCAAATTATAAAAAGACCAAGTTGATTATAATATCCCCCTCCAGAATATAAGTTAATACAGAAGAGAATATCTTTCATAAAAGTAATTAGATAGTACTTTCTGTTTAAAAATATATTAAAATAATTTTTTTTAAAGATATTTTTTTATATTAATATATTAAAATAATTTTAAAATATATAATTAATTTTAAAAAAATTAATTTTTTTAAACCACAACGGTTAAAAGAAAGGAAAGAAAGAACGTGTGTGCTATTGATGACCTTGACCAAGACTTGATGCTCTTAATAATTTCCATTGACCAAGACTTGCACTTCACGTGGAAGCTGAGGCATCTTTCTTTTTAAACACTCTATCAGTAAACGTCCAAAGAGATTTAATATTATATATAGAGCAGTTGTGAAGTGAATGGATATTCAAAGTTAAATACCCGCCAAATTCTCATTGCTCTCAATTATTACTTCCATACCCACTTCGATATTATTATTATTATTATTATTATTATTTGGTGATCATGCTGCTGACAAAGCACGACAAGTCGTTTCATAATCTTTATGTGCTTATTGTGCTTCTGTTGCTCATGAAACCTGCTCCTGGGTTCATTTCTGGAGTGAAAGGGGCAACTTTCGGGTGCATAGAGAGGGAGAGACAAGCCCTTCTCAAGTTTAAAGAAGGCCTTATTGATGACTCTGGTTTTCTTTCAACCTGGGGAAGT
>Ga0325411_1005582_pt1 | contig 13915 bp, 5 predicted proteins | sample PopdelMetagenome_13_FD_206181 | JGI IMG/M metagenome (GOLD analysis project Ga0325411, IMG submission 206181) | Populus deltoides microbial communities from Bellville, Georgia, United States - Xylem-PdIQD-R4 | ecosystem: Host-associated > Plants > Phyllosphere > Stem > Wood/Secondary xylem... | reverse complement strand
CGGTCGATATAATAACCCATAGATCTAGTTGCTATTCTAATTAGGGTTTTAAAATAATTTGTGTGGAAGTTAATTTGGTGTAACAAAATCAACATGATGGGTGGATTTAGTTTGTTTTTTTTTTAAATATTAATTTAATATTTTTTTTATAAAAAGTAATAAAAAATAATATTTTAGATTTAACTGGTGAAACTGGTATAATTTATTCAATTTATAATCTAAGTTATGATTTTTAATAACCTTACTTTTTAAATTTTATTTTTTTAATTAAATAATTAAAAAATAAATATTTATAAAAAAATAACAAATAAGATTATCAAGTTGAAATATGTTTTTTTTAATTGTTGTTTCTAATTTATGTAATTTTTTTTGTTTGGACAACAAAAATTGTTTTTTTTATTAGCAACACAATTCATTGAATAAAAAATAACAGCAAAAAACAAATTCCTCAAATATATAGATTTGAAATAAAAAAGAAAGTGAGTGTATTAAAAATAAATCTAAATTTTTTTATTCAAGTATTTATTTTACTTTTGATGAGAATACTTTTTTACGAGGAATATTGTTTTTTATGAAAAAAAATCATTATAATCTTGAAAGCAAGCTTGAATTAAAAAAAAAATCATGAATTGATCATGTCCTAGCAACCACATAAAAAATAAAAAATTTTAAAATTTGATAAATATAATAAAATCATGTAAAAATTTATTAAAATTTTAAACAATAGAATAATTATTTTCATTGAATATTTATAAGGTTTTTGTTGTGCAGGTACATAATAATTGATAATAATTGAAAAAAAATTCCAATCTCATAAAAACTCATAATATTATATAATAATCATGAAAAAATGAATAATAGTTGAAATATGATTTCAAACTTTTTTATAGTACATTTAAATCAAAATACAAAAAAAAACAATTAAAAACAAAAAAACATAGAAGGGGCCAGGCTTCAAGGTCAAATAGATGGGACACGCTCTCTTGGCTTTCCTTTTTTATTTATCCAAGGAGCAAACGACATGTTTTATACAATAAAACTAATTGCATGTCCCGCGCGATCTCGTGGGTCAATTATTTTTTATATTTTATAAAAAGTTAAGATCTAAAAGTATTAGATTTTTTTTACAAATTTATACCCAAGAGTCGTAGGTTTAGTTGCAACGCCTAATCCAAGAGTAATATTTATAATATTAATAATAACATTAAACTTGCGTGGCCTAAATTTAAGTGGGTTTGACTGCAATACCAGACACAATAGCATTAGACGTGGGTCTAGCTGCAAGGTTGTGTCATAAATGTGTGATAATTAAATAGATTAGTTAAAAAGAAAAAAACAAAGAAAAAAAACCAACAGGAAAATAACAACTAATGAAGAAAAAGAAAAAAATATGAATTAACTGGGTTAACCCTTCAAACCAGGTTAACCCGTCATACCTTGAATTCGCATCGTGAAAGTTTGATAATTAAAAAGGAAAAAAAAACTAATGGGTTAACCCAGAATTAACTGGGCTAACTCGTCAAATCAGGTTAACCTGTCAAACCCGGAATCCGTGTCATGAAAGTTTGATAACTAAATGAAAAAAAATTACCATTAACAATTTAAATTAAACAAAAAAAATTAATTAAAAAGAAAAAAACAAAAGGATGAGCCTTTTCACTGTGGACTGCACTGTGCAGTCCACAGTCAAATGTATAAAAACAACAAAAAAACTAAAGGAAAAACTAAAGGCATCAGTCGAGAACTACTTAGAAAAAAATTTAATATTAATAAACTAAATTAATTAAAAAGAAAAAATAAAAGAAAAAAAACCTCTAAGAAGAAAAAAAACTAAATAGAAAGAAATTTAACATTAACAAACTAAACTAAACGAAAAAAAATAATTAAAAAGAAAAAAAAAGCAAAAAAAAATTACAGGTTAACTCGTCAAACCAGGTTAACCCGTTAAACTCGGGATTTGTGTCATGAATGTCTGGTAACTAAATAAAAAAAAGTGAACATTAACAAACTAAACTAAACGAAAAAAATTAAAAAAAATCCGGGTTAACTCGTCAAACCATATTAACTCGTTAAACTTAAGATCTGTGTCATGAAAGTTTGATAACTAAATAAAAAAATTTAACATTAACAAACTAAATTAATCAAAAAAAATTATGAAAATAAAAAACAAAAAAAAATTGACGGGTCAACCCAAAATTAATTGAGTTCACCCGTGAAACCAGGTTAACCCGTGAAACTCGAGATATGTGTCACGAAAGTCTGATAACTAGATAGAAAGAAATTTAACATTAACTAACTAAACTAAATGAAAAAAATTAATTAAAAAGAAAAAAAGCAAAAAAAATATATTTCTGGGTTAACTTGTCAAATCAGGTTAACCCGTTAAATCTAGAAAACGTGTCATGAAAGTCTGATAACTCAAAAAAAAAATAACATTAATAAACCAAATTAAACAAAAAACTTTTTTTAGAAGAAAAAAATAAAGAAAGAAGCAAAAAAAATCCCGAAAGGCATAAAAAACAGCTAAAAAAATAAGACAACTTAAAAAAAACAAAAACGGATCAGTGTTTTACTGTGGACTGTACAGTGCAGTCCACAGTAAAACACTGATCCGTTTTAGTATATGTTACAATTAATTAAAAAGAAAAGAAAAAAAATTCGGGTTAACTCGTCAAATCAGGTTAACCCGTCAAACCCGGGATCCGTGTTATGAAAATTTGATAACTAAATAAAAAAATTAACATTAACAAACTAAATTAAACAAAAAAATTTATTAAAAGAAAAATACATAAAGAAAAAGGAAAAAAACCCATAAAGGCAATAGAAAACCAAAAATAAAAAATAAAAGCAAAAAAAAATAAAAAATAAAAACAGAAAAAAATGAGAAAAAAATAAAAACAATAAAAAAGAAGAAGAAGAAGACAAAAAAAAATGGGAAAAAATTAAAAACAGGAAAAAAAAAAGAAAAAAAAAGGAGAGGACTGCTCAACGTTTCACTGTGGACTTGCACAGTGAAACACAGTGAAACACTGAGCAATTTTAGTTTTTTCTTAATAATATACATGATGTTTTATTTGCTTATTTAAATTTTAGTCACATGTGATTAAAACATCAAGTTAGAGTTTTTTAATTTAAAAAATCTTTTTCAATAAATTTATATCTAGAAATACTCATTAAACACCCTTCTAATCTCAATAAATCAATTTTTCAGCTTAAAACACTCCTAAATTAGTTAATAAATACAAAACTAAATTTTTATTTTTCTTGGTCCTGATTTACCTTTTCCAGTAAGATGAAGACTCAAAACATATCGATAGAACTTCTCTTGTTAATTAGAATTTATTAACACTAAAATTAATTTTTTTATTGTTAAAATATAGTCACTGAACAAACTTCTTTTATTTTTCAAATTCAAAGATTGAAAAATAAATATAATAAATTTTTTTTTAAAAAAAAAAATTTCAAAAACTAAAGGAATAGGAAACTTAGCACAAGTAAAATAGGTCAACCAAAATTTCATGTGAATTTAAGAATGGCCATATGTTTTTCTTTTATTTTTTTTTATTTTAGTTCATTTTCTTTTAATTGTGTTTTATACTCTAAATTCCAATTATATCTCATTAAAATTAAATTAACCTCTAACCAAGTTTCAAAATCTAAAAAAAAACCTTTAACTCTCTGAGAACACAAAGATAATGGATTATCAACTTCACAAACATTAAAAACAGCACACTACCTGATATAATTGAAAAACAATCATTGAAAAAAGAAATTGCAATCTACGGTAAAAAGTTGAAAGCGTGAATTGTGAGGCATGCATAATGAAAACTTCAATTCTTTTTAGGGTTTGTTTGTTTTTGTATTTTAAAAATATTTTTAAAAACAATTAAATTTTTTATTTTTTTATTTGATTCAAATTAATAATTTTTGATATTTTCAGATCATTTTGATATATTGATGTCAAAAAAAATCTTTTTTTAAAAAATGTTATTTTAATATATTTTCGAGTGAAAAAAACTTTGAAAAGCAACCGCTACCACACTTTTAAAATTTATTTTGTAATCATAATTATAACATAATGTAATTCATATTTATTTCAATATTTATTATGGCTATAAGGTCTGACAACCTAACTTGACGTGTCAACTTAATAACTTATTGATTTAAAATCTAGCTCAGACAATTATAATAAAAGCTAAATGGTGTGGAGAAATTATTGTAAATCAAAAGATCTTTTATGGTAGATTATTATAGTAGTTTCACTTTTAATTTCTCATCTTTTCGTGAGACGTTTCTTTGGCTTTCTATTTCTTCTCCAGCGAATGGGTGGCGCCCGTGCCATTAAAGAGATACGTTTGATGTTTTCTTGTGGCTAAATCTAGTCCTCTTCCACATGGTGTAGTGCGTATAGACAAATAATGGTTGAATTGCCACATTATTTGTGTTTTTTCTTTCTTTTCTCTCTCCTAACAACTAGAGTGGACAATTGTCCTATTTGTTTGTTGTTTGTTAAATTAGACATACTTTCCATACCTAAAGCGCTAGGACTGGCATGTCTGCCAGACCCAAGGCGCTTGCCTGAGTTTGTGTTGGCAGCCAGGCCTAAGCGCTTGAGTATGACATGGTTCCAGACCTATATTATTTGGGCTTGATAAAGAGTTGAGTGAAGATTTAAAAATTAACCTACTTGGTTAGATTTAATAACACTATTAAAACATTCTCCATACTCTTAATATTTTTTTTAAAAAATAATATTGACTAGCTGCGGAGCGCGGACAATGAACTAGTGATGTGTAAAAAAACTCAATCTTTTTCTTTAAAATAATGTTTTTTCAAGCTTTTTTTTTATTAAACTAGATTAACTCAAATAAATTCATTTATTTTTGAATCGTAACAAGTTTTATGAGGGTGTAATTTATAAAAGTATAAAAAAAATGTTAAAAAATGATTAAATTATATAAGATTTTTATAATTATTAACATTGTCAACTACTCGCACTCTTATGACCAACACTATCATATCTATTTATTATAATCAAAATTCATGATTAAGATCAATTATCAAATTTTGAATAAGAACTTTGAAAAAAATAATTAAAATCCTATGTCAATGGTAGTCATGATAGCTCATGAATATGACAATTTCATGTCATCTACCAGGTGAGGTTTTGCAAGTATTCGAACTCCATTAAACTTCCGCAGTCACTTTACAATGATAACATCCAGGAAGGATGGGGACGTGGTGATAAGGTGAAGGTTTAATGGAAAAAAACCAGAAAAAAAAACTTAGATTAATTTAAATCTTGAATTTTATTTAATTATGGTATCGGCGAAAGAAAAGATTATGTTCATATTAGTAAGTGAGATTAAATTAATGGGATTTATGGATTCGTTGAGAAAACAATATTGCATTGAAATTTTATCATGTATTTATTTTTTTACAGAATAAAATGTTTCTTTATTGATTTTATGTTTTATTTTTATTAATTTCAATGTTTAAAGTCTTTAGATTTTTAATACTTTTTGGGTGATTTGAGACATTCCATAAACTTCAAGTACGAGACTAAAATTTACAGATATTTTCAGTTGATGGTCCGCCTCAAGGTTGTTAAAATCACGAGTTGACTCTTAAAATCTTATGATTTTACGAGTCAACATATATATAACGTGTCAAATCGGGTTAAAACTCGAAATCGATCAAACTCGATCAAAATCGGTAAAATTGGATCGATTTTACGAGTTTGACCGATTTCGAGTTTTAACTCGCAAAAGTTAAAAAATTTACTGTCTCCCTGTCCGAGTCCCCTGACACTTCACTACATAGTCCCCACTCCCCAGTCTCTCATTTCCCCGTTGCTCAAATCTCAAATTTTCAATCTTAACAGACTAACACCAGCATTAGAGGATATTGGGCATGATAAACCTTATACTGTATTTTAGACCGGGAAGACATGATCGGAGGATCGAAACCATAGGAAAACAGAGGTAGATGGTGAGGAATCAAAGGAGTAAAATAAGAGATAGGAATACTTATATAGAGAGAGAAATATTGTGTTTTAGACTAACCATTTGTTAACTACAAAGAGAGACGGCAAAAACTCAGAGAGAACTTGAAATACATGTCATGCTTGGTGGGATATTTGGACATTATTTCTAGGACTTGTTACTAACATAAAAAAGATGGAAGGTGAGGTGGGATGAGATTAAATTGATGTCATTTTGTATGTTTTTGTTCTCGTTGTCACGGGTTTACTGTATTGGTCTCTGTTAATTTTTTTTTAAAGTTTGTGATATACCTTAGAATGTTGTATCATCTCACTAGTTGTCTGTAGTGTGTTTCAAGACCTGCCATCTAGAAAATATTTTGAAACTCTATTAATAAAACATAGTTGTTCAATCTTATTTTTTTCTTTTTGTATTTTTAAGTTATTTAAACCATGTGTGAATTTTTATTTGAATTATGTATTTTAAGGTGTTTGGACATTTGTATTGTTTATTTCACTTTTATTTTAATTGTGTTATATTATTATTTACTACTTGACTGAAATTGTCAATATATAATTAGTTAAAATATTTTTCTTGCGATTTTACGATTTTACGATTCGAGTTTACGATCCGAGTTTATATTGTATATTTCGTGTCGTGTCAAAAAAACGTTTTTGACAACCTTGGTCCGCCTTATTTAATTTACCCTGGCTAAAGTTTATAATAGTTTCCATGTACTTAATCATGTTCCATTTCAGTCCTTATATTAAAATATTTCAATGTTAATAAAGTTTATGTGCATTCGTAAGTTAACCTAAAAAAAAAACCGGTGAAAACATTATAGCCCAAGAGTTACATTTTTTTCTCTCTCTCTCTCTGTTTTTTTCCCCATTGTTGAAGCTTTTTTTTCTTTTCTTATATATTGCAAATCTATACCTATAATTTATTTCAATTAGCTTATTATAGAGTTATTTTTTTGTTTCTCGGTATCAACTTAATGCTCGAGTTAATAAAAGAAAATTTAATTTTATTACTTAAAAAAATTAAACCGAATTAAATTTGGCACCAAGACAAAGAAACATGTTTTGTTTTTATTGTTCATGAGGTGTGTTTTGTAAAATTTTGGTCTCCAATTTTTTTTTTTATTCCTATTTATTGAGACTTTGATGTTTGGTTCTATATTTTATTTGATTTGTGTTTTAGTCCCTAGTTTATTAAGGGAGAGAGTCACTAAAATATAAAGGGGTAGAGAAAAAATTATCGTTTATCCATATTATGATAATAAAAAAATAATTTTATTGTCAATGAATTCTATCTGATGAGAAGAGTTTTATTTAGGTATTTTTGACCTTTTATTTTATCAGAAAAATAAATCTTAGCTCAAGAGTTTTTTTATTCATTTTTTTTATTGATTAAAGGTTCTTTTGAGCTTAGAAATGAGTTCACTAAGGTTTATTAGGTATTTCTTAGATGTTTTCAGGTGAAAAAAATATTAAAAATGAGTGTTTTAGGTACAATGAGTCGGGATATGACTTTTCAACTATTTTTTGGCTGCCTGGTATGGCCAGAACACAACTAATAAACAATGTATTATTTGTCATTATAGATGATACATCATCTGATTTCTTTTAAAAAAATATAGTCTAATGAGCCGTGCATCCATTTGAAGAAAAAGAAAAGGAAGAAGAAAGTCAAATCACATGAGCCTAGGCTTCTTGTTAATGGGTCGGGTATGTTGGGCCAAACATGCACAAGCGTTTAATTTTTTTTTTTGCTTATATATATATATATTTATTAAAATTCACTCAAAGAAATAAATTAAAAATATATTTGAGTTATTATTTTATTAAATACAATTTAATTTTTATTTTGCTTTTAAATAAAATTGTAAGATTTTTTTTTATAACACTAGCTAATGCTTCTATTTTTATAGTTAACCGTGATTTTTTTTTAAAATTTATTTAGTGGCTTTCCTACTCGTATCTATTTTTATTATTATATAATTAAATAAAAAATAGATTTTAATTAAACTCAAATGGATCCATGACTCCGGTTAAGGGTTTGAAAAGTTAACATAAGCTAACCCTGATCAATTTAAAGTATCATCGTTTCAATATCAAGAAAAATGACATAATCTTGAAATTTTTTAAGTCAGGCCAGATTTTAATGATGTTGATCTAGTATATTTAGACATGTTAAATTAACCAGATCAGATTAAAATAACTTTTATATAATTTAATTTAAAACTCAAATTAGGGAAAGAAATTCTCAGGTTGATTTGTTGGGACAAGTTGTCCTAATTTTAAGTCCAGTGGGCTACATTTTCACCCAGCAGAGTAATGGCTATCCCAGCTGATGTTTGGTTCATCTTAAAATTGTTTATTTTGGTTTCACTTCTCAGGATGTACGCAAGCTGCCTTCCAACATTCTGAATGTCGAATCTTGCCATGGTTGATCCATTCCCTCCATACTTTGCACAGACTGAAGAATCTTTTGTGATTCGAACTGCAAATGCGCCTGGAAACTGACCTGCAACAGCAATATTCCTTTCAAGGCTAGCACCATCATACCCACAATCATGATCCCACCCATGGGAGTCTAGAATTGGCCTTAGAAGAAACTGAGAAGTGAGCTCCAATGCTCGATACCTGTAAGAAGGATTGTCACTGTCAAAGGAAGGTGGTAGGACGAAGTCAGGCATAGCAACCGGAACAGTTGCTGGGCCAACATCTTCCTGGTCCACAGCTTCACCAATGCCATCATAACCTGGTGTGTCGATGATTCTGAGTTTAACTCCATCTACGGTTCCAACAATTTCCTTCACCATAGTTGTGGCAGGTTCAAAAGCATTGATCTCTACTTTCTTCTCACCGAAAATAGAATTAACGGTTGCACTCTTTCCCACTCCAGTTTTCCCAAGAACCAAAATGTTCAAAGAGAAGTCCAAATCATCTTTCCCCTCAGCTTCAAGCTGCATGGCCATTTTCTTGGCATTTTCAAGGCTAAAACTCTTGATTAACATGTGCTCTAGTAGCCACAACCAGCCCATGTAACACCTGTGCAGCTATGGAATCTTCAGGGGATTGTCCGAGTCGCTGGACAAGCCTCAAGAACTTCACTGCCATTTTCTGTATCTTCACAATCACCGTATCTTCTTCATTCAAATCATTCTTCACTACATCCACGACCGTTTCAGACAGTGGAGCAGGTCTCACAATGCGAAATGGGAAAGCTGAACCAACAAGACGTTCAAGAGAAAATACTCTGGAACCGTCAGGAGAGGTTAACGCAACTCTGCCTCCATCCACACCAGCACTAGTTGCTGCTTTCAAAAGAGAAGCCAAAGCATCTGATTCTAATAAGTCATTTCCTATTTGCTCCATATCTATGTCCCCTTCTTCATCCGATCCTGTAGTAATCTGGCCATCAATTCTCCCTGAAGAAGCGTCAAATAATTCCTCTCCAATTTGTTCCTTGATTGCATCCACTTCATCATCCGAATATGCAATAATCAGCTCATGAATTCTCTGTGAATGATTATGGGAAACCTCCACTCCTGAAAGAGAATCAAATAGTTCCTTTGCCATTTGCTCCTTAACTATTTCTACTAATTCCCTTGCCATCTGCTCCTCAACTATGTCTGCTTCTCCATCCGAGTCAGTTATGATCTGCTCGTTAATTCCCCATGAACGATCATGAGAAACCTCAGCCCCTGAAGGAGAAACAAAGAATTCTACTCCAATCTTTTCTGTAACTATGTTTCCTTCTTCATCCGCATCTGCAACAATCTGCTCATCAATCCTCCCTGAAGGAGAATTAAATGATTCGTCTCTGCTTTTCTCCTTAACTATATATGTCTGCTGCTTCATCTGGATCTGCAATAATCTGCCGGTGTGAATAATCATGAGATACCCCGGTAGATGAAGGAGAATCAACTAATTCCTTTCCCATTTGCTCCTTAACAGTGTCTTCTTCTTCATCAGAGTCTGCTCCTTAAAAGATCCTTTTCTTTTCCTGTAACTTTCCCATCAGAGGGATAATTTAAATTTGCATAGAAAATGGGAAAATTTAGAGTTACAAGGTTCCTCCATGATTACGGTTTTTTTTCCCATGACACCAATCAAACAAAAGAGAAGGCATTCATCAAGTATCTATCTATCTCTTCTCAGTTCAATTTGCATATGGTGAAAGTTTACACTATCCTCTGTCATTTCCCTCAAACTCCTTGTCCTTCTTTCACTGTTACTCGGTAAGGTTTATTTGCCAGTGCCCAGCAATCGAACGTTTTTTCAGTTAAACGAATTTTTTTAGTTAATAAATATAACCTTTTCATGGTAATTTTAAATTTGAATGAAATTAAATTAATATATTATAATTATAATTATATTTTTATAAATATAAAATATTAAAATGATCATAATTTGATTAAAAAAAAAAAAGTTGCAATGTTGATATGTTTTTTTTTATATGAAAAAATCCGTTTCAACAAATGAGCATATTTTTTAAAATTATTTATTGAAAAATATATGAAAAAGTAAAGAAAAAAGAAAATAGTTTTATGTTAGTTAATTAACAAACCGTAAGTTCTTGTGTTGAGAAAATCATGTAATTAACGAGTATTCACATTAATCTCATTTGATAAACAGTAATTAAGAGTAGCATTGTGATATAAGGTTGTGCTTTTGTTAGGTTGTCACATACATAATTAGCCTTTCTTGTCGGATTTTTTTAATTAAATAAATTAAAAATTATATGTGTTAATAAATAAATAAAAAATAATAAATAATAAATAAATAAAGATGAAAAATTAAAAATTAAAAAGCATATATAGACTAAGATATTTGATTCTCAATTTGGGCCTTCGATATAGTTGTTTTTAATTATTTTGTTAACATAAATTAATTTTTTTAATCAAATGATAATAAAAATAGACACACATAATTAAAATTGATTGAATAAAATAAAAGAAAAAAAATATTATACAAAGTGATGGATATTAAAAATATTATCCAAAAATAAATATTTTTTATTTTTTAAAATAAATCTGATGAATTAAAACAATATGTTGAAAAATTAAATGCATATAAAATAACTAAAAACTAATCGTTATTTAGAAGAGGCTAAATAAACAAAATAAAATAGAGAAAGAGTATTTCAATCAATCAAACAATGAGGGGTAAAATTAAAAAAAAATCAATGACAGATGATCCAAAACAAAAAAAAAATAGAATTGTAAACAAGGACAACATGTTTTTTATGGCTAAAAAGAGAGAAAAGATGGGGAAAGAAAAAATTATCGTAAGAGCTCTATCGTGTAGAGGGTGGCTACATGCACCATACCACCACGAAGAGGGCGGCGAAACACATCAAATACCTCCCTGAAATATAGTGTTTGACTATCAGGATGGCGTTGCACGCATTGTATGAAAGGTGTGGGTACTTTTTATTTAAAATAATATTATATTTCAAGTAAAAAACTTAAATGCCCCCACACCAACTAACTTATTACAAAAAACCTATATGAAATGACAAAAACACCCATGAACTTAACCCTATAAAAATTTAATTCTAAGAGTAACTTGGGTATCTTATTGCTCAAAAAACTTTGAAATGCCTGAAAACCCATCACTCTCAAGTTTAATTAAATTAGCTTTTAAGGGTAGTATAATAATTTTATTGTGTAATTACAAAGCAAAAAGATCCTAGCTATTCATGTGAGTTTTGAATTAACAATTTAATCATGTGAAAAGCATCATTTTACCCCTCAAACTAAGTTATGAGTTTTGTATTGTTAATAACAACAAAGTAATTTTACTATGCTAATCCACATTAAAATTAGACATTTTAGGTTTTTTTATATATATAATAATAATGAAGTTTTTGGGTTTTTCTTTTATTAGTATTATTTTGTTTCGTGTATCTGATCAATTAAAAACATTAATTTAGCAACCTGATTTGGGTTTATATATTCACGAGAAGAGAGCGAAATTAAGATTGAAAAGAAAGAACTCTTCTAAAAAAAAAAGGGATTATGATATGTTGTTTGTAGAGTTTTACGATATATTATATACATGAGTAGTTCGGTTATTTTATTCAAATTAAAAAAATTGTTTTTATTCATGATATAAAATATAATTTTTTTAAATAAAACAAAACAAGAATAAAATAAATAAACTACAAGATATTAATGTAATTAACCCTTCATTAAATTATTTATTTTGTGTGTAATAAGGAGAATTTTCTTTATGGTAAATCAAAGAGGGCAATTGCTAGCAATAATTTTATGTATCGCAAGCTATCATAGTATCCATGAAGCATGGTTTTAAAATCCAGGTCGACTTGGCAGGTTTATTCAGGATTGGAATCGGGCTGGTTTGAAGAAAAAATAAGAGAAGAAAAAACCTGGTGTGATTTAGTAAGACCCGGTCAAAAACTCGATTGCAACCCATTAATTTTTTTTTTTAAAACGACGTCATGAATTGAATGGAACTTAACTCTTGTCCAGAAATTATTAGGGCAGCACATACATTGCAGGAATTAAAAAAAAAAAGTTTATGCATGGATAATTACTTGGATAAAACAACGTGAAAGGATGAGTTAAATGAAGGAAATGGCAACATACATAGTACATGCTTAAAAGCAAGAAGACAGGGAGCCAGATTTTCTAGCCCCAACTCGGTCACAAAGCACAAATGGTATAGACTACCAAAAGCATCCGAGGAACATTCGGCCTTTGGGCCTCATCAAACCAAAATCTTATTTTATTTCTGAAATATTAATGGGACTAAATTTGCCTCTTTAAAAGGTTTATAATGTCTTTAAATAATCTAGAAAACTAACTTATACTAAATAATAGAATCAAAATCTTAAAACATACAAGGAAAATAACATAAGATACAAAATAGAACAAGCAATTCGAGAAAATCAAGAAAAATGATCAAACAAGATCTTTGAAACCTAATTTTAGAAAATTAATGTAATGAATGGACCACGAAAAGATCTAGATCTAAAAAACCTTCTATAAAAACCAACAATCAAATTAAAAATTATAACTTTTTAAAGTTATTTATGTTAATATCATCTCTAGAGCCTAACCTGATCCCGTTAATCCATAAAAACATCTATTATGCCATCCATATAATCTATTTATATCAATTTCCCATATAACTTGTATAATTATTCAAAACCTTCAGTTTGTATAAGCCCGGTTACATTAGAAAAACAGCAAGCTCCAGTGCTTCCAAGTGCAAAAGTATCGCATCGTCTACAAAACTCAGTGAGGAATGACAGCCCATTTAATTGAAGAACAACTAGCAGTTAAGCACCATAACATTGCAGCAAAAAATAAGATGCTATCTGCCAAACTATAAGGAGCTGCACTAAGAATTTCAGCAGCATAATAGAATGCGAAACATCATTAAAAGAGGTTAAAGAGTACAATCATAGAGCAACTACATGAAAAACTGCAGGAAAGGGGATCAAAAAATGCTATAATAAGTCCCACTACGACTGATAAAAAGGATCCAAATTAGAATATAAACCAGGACAGACCTACACAATGCTGGACCTGGAGCTCAGGAGCTGAAATATTAATTGCATGAGACCGTAGACACGCGCACCCGCACGAGTCGACCTTCAGCTCAAGCCAGTGTCAAGGCTGCTTGGATCAAGACTGAAATTTTTGCAGATCCAAACACGATAAGACTGCCAGTCTACAACTATACAATAATAGATAGCTAGCCATGTTTTTGCCTAGACTAGTACAAAAGTGTACCTTGAATTAATTGAGTGACGAGATCACAGGAGATTTTGGTGGGTGCTTTGCAGACCCAAATCCTTTATTCACCATTTGTGTTTCATTTCATCCATTGCACATATTCCAAAAAGTAAACAGAAAAGCCTCTTTTTTTCCCTTCTTTTTTGGGTTACTA
>Ga0325411_1005580_pt1 | contig 13915 bp, 7 predicted proteins | sample PopdelMetagenome_13_FD_206181 | JGI IMG/M metagenome (GOLD analysis project Ga0325411, IMG submission 206181) | Populus deltoides microbial communities from Bellville, Georgia, United States - Xylem-PdIQD-R4 | ecosystem: Host-associated > Plants > Phyllosphere > Stem > Wood/Secondary xylem... | reverse complement strand
ACTAGTGAGTAATGATGTTTAGTTTATCATAATAAGGCATGCTAAATATAAGAAAATTTTCAAGAAAAACTTAAAATTCATACAAGTTTAAATCTATAAGCATGCAAAAGCATAACTAATAAAAAAAAATGGTTTCAACACAAAAATAATAATAATAAAATACCAACATGCATACTAAGCATATATTCAAATTTACAATCAAAATATATATATATATATATATATATATATATATATATATTATTTAAATAATGACTGAAATTTTACATATGTTAAAAACCTTTTTCATAATTAATCTATATTATTAACTTCATTATCTTTTTCCCACATGATAAACTAAACCAAGTCTAATAATAATAATAATAATACATAAAGCCTTAAGATTGTAAATCAAAATTTATATATATATATATATATTAAACTAGTGAGTAATGATGTTTAGTTTATCATAACAAGACATACTAAATATAAGAAAGTTTTCAAAAAAAATCTAAAATTCATACAAATTTAAATCTATAAGCATGCAATAGCATAACTACTTAAAAACATTTTTTCAACACAAAAATAATAATAAAATATCAGCATGCATACTAAGCATATATATAAACTATAGCATGCATACTAATAATAAAATCAATTGTGCTTAAACTAAAATAAAAATGGTACTTACTTGTTGAATGGTATTTACCTATTGATGCGCTTTAAAATAATGAATCTTCTGTTGTTGTCAATGATGAATCATTTGTTCTTTAAGGCTTTATTGCTTTTCACTTGTATAATTAGGATGTTTGCAATATGTCTCTCAAAATTATAATAACATCATCTTGCACTTCTAAACAAGGGTTTTGGTCTAAAAATTATGTAACTCAAATACTTCTCAATAAAATGAATTTAAGCTCTAGATTTGAAAGGAAAATTAAAGTATAAAAAGAAGACAAGAAACACTAAAAATAAAATGAGAAAGAGTGAGTAAAATCTAAAAAATTCAAGTTAAAAACTCTTCTTTCACACTTCCTTTTATAATGAATTTTAGAAGGTAAAAAGTTAAGAATTAATTCTCTTAATTATGACATTTGATTAGCCATCATAAATCAAAAATTAAATCTAAAAAAATTAAGGGTTCCTTGAGTAAAAAAACTGAGGATTCTTTGAATAAAAAATCAATGAATCTTTAATTAGTTTTTTATTCACCAATAATTTGTTTAATTAAAATAAATTTGAGGCTTATACTTCCATGACTTGGTAAATAGCACTTCTTTAGCAACCCTGAAGTTTCAAAAATTGACCAAGATGAATCGCAACTGCTGCATTTGAATATTTTGTTCACTTTACATGAATCTATGGATCACATTGATAGGCCTAGAGAGTCTGTTGATAATCGGATTTTATTCATTTTGTAGAGCTATTGGTAGCCACTTCATGAATAACTAATTACATGTGGATAATTGGTAATTTTTCTTGTTTCGGGGATTGCATGTCAAGCTAGCAACTAGTAGATTTTATTCACGAACAACGTCTTGTTAGGTTTGATGAGTATGGTTTTGAAATCTTTAGTTTAAATCATTTTATTCATCTCTCTATTCATGTCATTCTGATATTAGATCTTGCTGAACTATTTAGGTAGAGAGCTTATGTTATAAGCATTAGTATCCGTCTACTATTCACGGGAAGGAAAAAATGAAAAAAAATTCATCTTCTTGATTCTAGTCAATTAAACTCTATGAGTTTTGATCTTTGATCTAAATTTGCTAAGTTATACATGTCAAAAGTCTGATGGGAAACTTCAATAATGCAGAAAAACAAGCTCTCTGCATTGTGTGAGAGCCCTTGATAGGTGTTTGGCGCCATCAACAGCAGGTGATGAGGGATGTGGCAATATGACCATAATCATGGTACAGTTTAAGAAACCAATTGCATCAACTTTCGCAGAAGAGCAATCCTCACAATCTGATCTTGCTGCTTCTGAATCTAAACCAGAGGAGAGTTAATTAAAGTCCTATAGCCTGGCAATGCTATTTTACAGCCTTTGGATGGAAAAACATAACGAAGGTCCAACATTTTCTAAAAAATTCAGGTGCTTAGCTACTTAATTGTGGACAATAATTGTTTAATGAAATATTTTTGTAGATGGTTTAACATGGATGGATGAAATATTAAGAAAAATTGTTTGATCATGTTCTATATTGGCTTATGTGCGACTTAAGTGTGAACCATAATTATTTGTCATGATTTATTTAAAAAAAAAACAAGTTGCATGGTTTAACAAAAAAAAAATGGTGAAATAACACAATTTAGTACATGTTGCTATTGCAAAATGCAACATTTAAAGTTGTTGTTATTATGAAATGCGACATTTAAAAAAACTATCAAATGAGTTGGCATTAATTACAATGTAGAGAGGAGAGGGAAAAAAAAAAAGAACCTGAAGGCACACTAAAGCTCTGATTATAACACTACTAACACCAAAAAAAAGATCTTGATGAGATGAATTCAATGATAATAAAGAAGGTCACCAATAATGATCGGAGTGGATCACACTCTCCGTTAAAAGACAAGTAAGGAATTACAATAAGGAGAGAGAGAAAAAGAGACATCAGATGCACATCAAAACTCTGATCACAACATTGTCGGTATCATCAAAAAAATATCTATGAGACAAGTCCAATGACAACAAGGAAAGTCACCAACAGTGACTGGATTAGGTCACACATGTCTGGTAGCTTACTTGCTTTTGGATAAAGGGTGTTACCAACTCGGGTCATTATCGGTGACCTTTCTTGGTGTCGTTGAACTCATTTTTTTAGGTCTTTCTAATGATACTAGTGGTGTCGTAATCAGATCTTTGGTGAGCCCCTAATCTCTTTATTTCTTTTTGTCTATCTTGTCTCTCTTCGTTGTATTTGCTCACTTGCCTTTGAACAGAGAGTATGACACACTCGATCATCATTGGAGAACTTTCTTAGTGTCGTTGGATTTATCTAGTCAAAAGCTTTCTAATGGTATCAATGGTATCATAATCAAAACTTTGATGTGCCTTGATGTCTCTTTCTTTCTTTCTCCTCTAAAGCATCTTTTAGTCCCCTCTTAGTTGGGCTTGAACAAACCATCCCCAAACCCAACATGAATCTTATTGGACCTAGTTTTTTGGGTCCACCATGTCTACCAACCTTCTGTATGGTTGATAATTGTAATTTACTGCTAATATGATCCCTTTACCATCATTTGATCTATAAAACAATGTTAAGGCATGCTCATGCCAGAACCTAGCCCTCTAAGACATCTCTTCTCACACTCAATGGTGTCACCATCTACCGTTAAGAGCTAATCTCACATGGTTAATTTATAATAAGTTACACAATTTATTATTATATTTTGTTTATATGTGATTTATAAGTATATAAATGTTTATGAATCACTAGGTCATATTTTAAGCTCATAAACACACAAAAGACATTTTATTCCGCTCTTGTATATATCACCTTCATTTACTACAATGGCAATATACAACACACAATTTTCAAGATTATATTCCTTGTGTATTTATGTTAACTTAAGCATTAGAGGGTCTCCTTTCTACACACAAGACTTTTATTGTAGGTGCTCATAGAACCTAAGTCCAACAATCTTTATCTCGTAGTCCATCCTTAACAACCTATTCAATCCACTAGCCTTGAAAAGACCTTGATCTCTTAAGGTTTTCTACAAACCTTGTTATTAACACTATATCTGAGAAATTTAACAAAAGTTAGTTCAATTCTTTTTCTTTTTATCTCTTTCATAGTTCTTTTCATGGTTAACAACCTATAAACTCAAAGATATAGGAGAGTGACAAACCTATAAAGAGCATGAGGGCGGCCCACTATAGCACATATCGGTAATGTTTTATTTTTTAATCATATTTATAATTATTGAAAGACTAAATTACCTTTTACATAAATTGATTATAACTAAAAAAATCATCAAGAATATACTAAAAATACATTTAGATAGTTTTAATTATTTTACTTTTAAGAGAAGTATAGTCATTATAGTGTAATCAAAGCCTAAAAGAACTAAAAAATCTTGGATAACAATTTGGTTTTATTATATTTTATTTTAAGGATATGTAAGTCATTGTATTATGCATAAAACAATATAAAAAGTTTAATGTATCATTAATTAACATAGTAATGATAAATTGACATATAGAAAAGACCATTTTATCTTAAATGACAGGCTCATTATTCTTTGATATGAAGAGTAAAATCCTCTCTTCACTATTATAATCTAGAATGAATTGCCTTGTAGGTCATAACACCCTCAGCACTTGTTGTTTATTTTATTTGATAAATAAATCAAGTGCTCTTTATAATATCATTCATAATTTGAACTTTAAAAGAGTTTGTAAGTAAAAAAAAAATAAAAGAATTAAATTAAAAAAAATTCAGAACTTTAAGGATGCTATGATCCCTCAAAACAAAAGGTGGTTCCACCTTTAGGGACTTTTTAGTCACTACACTACTACCCAAGTAAACCATACAGTGAAGAAAAGAAAGGAGAAAAAAAAAAAAAAAAGTACTTGAGTAAAGCAAAACCGAATATTCAATCTCTTATCATTTCTCTTTTCACCATTCCTTTTCTTTCTCATTAATATTGATTTATGACGTGATAATGATGGCATTTAATTTTTAGGTGGTGAAATTTGATAGAGTTAAAATGGCCTCTCCTTGAGGTACGTGTACTCGTCGTACGAAACTCTGCGGAGGCCGGAGGAAAACATGGTTGTGTTCGCTTCAGCTTCTATTTTTAAAACTTTTTGAGAGTATTTTTAATTAAAAATTATTAAATTAATATTTTTTTTATATCAATTTTCATAAAGATAACTCTTCTTTTCTTTCTCTTCAGCTAAAATCCATTTCCCTTCTCTCTCTCTCTCTCTCTCTCTCTCTCTCCTCTTTTTAACTCAGCTCCATTCCACTGCAATACTCACGACCACACACAACACAATTGTCCATCCACCGCAAAACATAGCCACCTTCCATCGAAATCCAACAAAAATGATTTTTTTATGCCAAATCATAGGAAAAAAAACAAATTCATAAACCAAAAAATCCCTCAAAATCCACTATTTTAGCATTGCCATGCTTCTCCCTCTTTCTCTCCCCCCACCAGCACCAACTACAACACCCACAATCGAATAGAAAATAGCAAAAAGCGTCCATCTCCTCTCTATCTCTTCCAACTTTGGTGGCAACAACAGCCGCCACAATGGTATGAGCATCCACCAACAACAACAACAATAGTCACGAAGCCTTCGCAGCAATCGAAGCATCCACAATAGCCATCATCCACGAAAATAATAGCAGCGACAAAGGCAGCAATAACTATCACAATTTATTGATTGAGGTCCTCATTAGGAATGATAAAGATGCGAAGGATGAGGGGAGGGAACGATAAATGGGGGTTGGTGTGAGGCTACACGCGAAGATGGAGTGGGAATGATAAAAGGGGACCGGGGTGAGGTTGTTGTTGGTTAGGGTTGGAATTGGGAATTTGTAATAAAAAAATTTTATTTTTTGTGTTTTTTGGGATATTTTTGGATTATTTTAAGTGGGATTTATGACTATTGAATTTTTTTAGTTCAGTTTCAGAGAAATTACATGGATCTGGTTGGGTTTCTGAGGGCTAAAGTTGTAAATTTGTTGTTTATTTAGGTTCATGGTGGTGTCATGATGGAGACTAGCACGTTGGTGGTGCTTTGTATTTATGTTTGAGAATCCTCTTTGGAAATGTGGTGTAAATTATTTTTTAAAAAATATTAAATTTTTTATTAAAATTTAATATAGTTTATATTTTTTGAATTGTTTTGATATATTGATGTCAAAAATAATTTTTAAAAAATAAAAAAATATTATTGGCATGTATTTCGGTATAAAAAATTATTTGAAAGGCAATCACTAGCACACTGTCAAGTACTCTCTAAGTCAATAATAATTTTTTTAATACAAAAATTATTTAAAAAATATATAGAATACTTTAAATATTTTGAGTCCGGTAGTTATACTATACTCAAGACAGTTGGATGCTCTGCATTGAGTCAATAATAACTTTTTTTAATATAATTTTTTAAAAAAATATATAAAATATTTTCAATGTTTTAAGTCTGGCAGGCATACTACATCCAAGACAGTTGGATCTAGTGGTCAATCCAAACTCCAGTCTCTTAGGTTTGGTGACAATGTCATATCCAAGTTCTTTGGGTCTAGTTGAGTTTGGCGATCATGCCAGACTCAATAGCAATGAAGTATCAAAAACAGAAATGTTAATTAATTTTTTTTATAAATGTTTTTTACTTTTTCTAAAAAAATATTTAAATATTTCTTAAAGTTATACTAAAGAGAAATTCTCATTAATTTTTTTCATAAATGGCCTTTATTTTTTTGTAAAACAAAAACTAAATTACTCTTAAAGTATTCTAAACATAAATATTAAATAATTTTTTTTATAATTTTTTATCAAAAAAACATTTAAACTATTCTTTAAGTATCCTAAATAATTTTTTATAACTACTTTTTTATTTTAAAAAATAAATTATTCTTGAAGTATCCTAAATAAAAAATCTTAATTAATTTTTTATATAAAAAAACATTTAAACTATTGTAACATAATAGAAATTCTAATTATTTTTTTATTTTTTTAATTTATTATAGGCTTTTCGATTTGACAGCCATGTCAGATCCAAGAGCATTAGGATTGACAGCAATGCTAAATTCAAGAAAATTAGATCCGGTGGCCAAACAAACTTAAGAGTATTGAGTCTGACATCCATGCCTAATTAATTTTTTTTATTTCTTGTAAAAATAATTTAAAGTATCTTTTAACTATCATAAATAGCAATGCTAGTTAATTTTTTTATTAATATTTTTTATTTTTTCTAAACAAAACATTTAAATTATCATTGAAGTATCCTAAACATAAATTCTAATTAATTTTTTTTAAATATATTTTTTTCTATAAAAAAACATCAAAAATATCATTGAAGTATCCTAAATAATTTTTTTATAAATTCTTTTTAATTTATATATAAAAAAATATTTAAATTATCCTTAAAGTATCCCAAATATAAATCCTAATTAATTTTTTGTTTAATTTTTTTTTATTTTCTATAAAAAAATTAAACTATCTTTTAAGTAACCTAAATATAAATCCTAATTAATTTTTTAAAATCTTTTTATTTTTTAAAAGGCTAAGATCTGATGTAAAATATTTTATAGAAAAACATTAATTAGGCATGGACACCATACACCCAATGCTACCCAAGAGTATTGGGACTGGCGTCCATGCCTAATTAATTTTTTCATTTGTTATAAAAAAATTTTAAGTACCCTTGAAGTATTCTAAACTGAAATGCTAATTAATTATTTTTATTTTTCATAAAACAATATTTAAACTATCCTTGAAGTATTCTAAATATAAATCATAATAAATCTTTTTTTATTTTATTTTTATAAAAAAACATTTAAACAATTTTTGAAGTAACCTAAAAAAAATCTAATTAATTTTTTAAAAAAATTCATTTAGTTTTTTAGACTCTTAAGTCTAGCGGCCAAGCCAGGCCCAAGAAATTTAGGTCTAGCATCCATGTCTAATTAATTTTTTTTATTTGTTATAACAAAAACTTTAAAGTACCCTTGAAGTATTCTAAACCCAAATGTTAATTGATGTTTTTTATTTTTTATAAAAAATATTTAAATTATCATTTAAGTATCCTAAACAGAAATTCTAATTAATGTTTTTTTAAAAAAATTATTTTTTATAAAAAAAATTTTATAAAAAAAACATTTAAACTACTCTTCAAGTATCTTAAACAAAAATGCTAATTAATTTTTTTAATAATTTTTTTATTTTTTCTAAAAAAACATTTAAACTATCCTTGAAGTATTCGTTTTGGGCATTACTGCCCTCTCAAATTTTTTTTGGCGATCAGGCATGGCCTCAAAACACGTCTGACAAATCAACAACCAACACTACTAATAAAGGCAGTGACCAAATTCTCACCCGTCGATGTGAGATATTACAACTCATCCCCTTAAAGAGCCCAATGACCCGTCGGCATAACTGGACAGCTAGTAAGGACAGCTCTGATACCAAATGTCACAGCCCAGTCCAACCTGCCAGATATTATCCATTTTGGGCCTTACCGCCCTCACAAATTTGTTTTTGGTTACCACACATGGCCTCAAAACGCATTTGACAAGTCAACAACTAACACTATTAATAAGGCCAGCAACCAAATCCTCACTTGTCGATGTGAGATATTAGACTAATTAATTTCTTTTATAAATTTTTTTTATTTTTTTCTAAAAAAAACATTTAAACTATCCTAAAAGTATCCTAAACAGAAATCCTAATTAATTTTTTTAAAATTAAATTTTTTCTATAAAAAAATATTAAAACTATTCTTGAAGTATCCTAAATAATATTTTTTAAAATTGTTTTATAAAAAAAACATTTAAACTATCATTGAAGTATCCTAAATAGAAATGCTAAAAATGCTTATTAATTGTTTTTATGATTTTTTAATATTTTTTTATAAAAAAAATATTTAAACTACCTTTGAAGTATCCTAAATAATTTTTTTCAATGGCTTTGGCTCTGACACCTATGCCAGACCCAATAGCTTGGGTCAGGTGGTCAAGCCTTGACCAAACATTCGCGAGCAACTTTTGGAATAAAAAGTAGAACAAACAACGCCTCCATGGTCCTCTGAATATCTACAGTGTGGTCCACAGTTGTCATAACTTATTTTTTTGGTTATTTTCTAAATTCACTTTTTCTCTTTCAAAAAAAAATATTCAAACTAAAAATAAAAATAATAACAGTGAGAAGAGGATGTTGGAGCGCCTAGAAATTGGTTAAGAAAGTTAAAAAATACAAAGATTGAAATTTGACAGTATATTTTTTACAGTTGAAGAGCCCTGTTGACAAAGAAAATTTAATTTGTAGAAGAAAGGTCCAAAAACAAATATTTATAGACTCAATTAAATTTTATTGAAGATTTAATTGAATTTTATGAAGGGTTTGATTACAAGAAAAATTGATTTAGGCTTTAATCAGAAGAAATTAAAGTTCAGGGGTCAAATTATATTTTTTGAGAGTTGATTTAGTCAAATCAGAGTCTCTATTTCATATATATATATATATATATATATATATATATATATATATATATATATTAAAGTTTGATGGTCAATTAGAGACTTAATTGAAGAAATCTGAAACCAAAGACCTAAAGGGAAAAAGGCACTAAAATCTGGAGCTTGAATTGAAGTTCTTCTGAGGTGAAATTGAACAAAATTGAAAGTTTGAAGCCAATCAGTGGTGTAATTAGAAATAAATCACAAATTGAAGGACTAAAGCGTAATTTGTAGAAAAAGATTGTTGTTCATCTTCTTCTTCAAAGGGGCTGCCTGATTGGCCACCTTCCCGAGACATTTAAACCTTCGCTTCTTCATCAAATTAGATAAAACCCACATGCAAATGATCCCCTGACACTTGACTACACGACAGTGTATGCCATTCGGGTTGATGAGGCTACAGAGGCGGTGGCACCGCCCTGAAGTGGCCGGCCCGACCAACCGTTTTCCTGCACAAAACTAACAATTCATCATTGCTACTTTGAACCAATGGTTGGGATGCTTTCAAGTCGATCCAAGGGCCGAGAATTGGCACCAGAAGAGTCAAAGTGCCCCTCTTTCATCGCCTATAAATAGATTTGATTTTCATGGTCCAAGTGTGGAGAGATTTTGGTCCAAAATCGACAAAAAAACCACCCCCCTCATTTCTACTGCAGCAGAACCTCTCTCTCTCTCTCTCTCTCTCTCTCTCTCTCTCTCTCTCTCTCTCTCCACTATGACCTTTAGCCACCAACATCACCACCACCAGCTTGAACACCTCCATATCCATCACAAGACGCCGCCCCACCACCTCATATAGTGAGCGCGCCACCGAGCTTCTCTCTCTCCTCTACAAATTTTCTTCTTCCTTCACCAGCAACAGACACCGGCCACCATTCCCTCCACCGAAGCCTCCTGAGCTACCGGCTGAACCTCCTCATCATAGCCAAGCTTCCACCACACCAAGCAATCCCCTCCTCCTTTCCTCCTCCTTCTTCTTCATTTCACCCTGCCTCCACTATTCTGCAAAGTGAACAGTAGAGAGTTTATTAATTCCCTCTTCACTATTCATTGTCCGACCCAGCCCAAAATGATTGGGCCAGGTCCAGCCCAGTCCAAAAAACTTTTTAAAAAATCCTTTCAAAAAAATTTGTGACTTTCTCGTGAATTTTTCTATCAAATTTTGCTTAATATTGGTTTGTATTTTTATATCATAAAGATATAAATCCGGTATTAAAATACCTAGTTTTCTCTGAAAATGTTGCAAAAGGAAAATAAAAAAAATGTCTTGTTTTCTTGGATACGGCTAAGTCTCTCAAAGATTAAAAAAAAAAAATCATCACATTGTATTTTCATACAACAAAAATTCAAAAAATATATGTTTTAGCATGCATTTTGGCTTTAATAACTAGTTTATTAAAGCCATGAGAACTAGACCAATATTTCAAAAATACCCAAAAAATATTTTGTTTTTCTTTTAGTATCTGGATTATGAATTTATACATAAAACATATTCTCGATATTAAAAAGGTAGTTCCTTTTTATTGATATTAAAACGGTTAGGTTTTTACCCGATAAGATAAGGACCTCCTTACCGAGGAGGACTTTTCTTAAACCATAGACGAACCAACAATTAAAAATACAATAACATCTTAGCTTTTTATCAGACAATCAAATAATGCAGCTTACCTTAGGTAAGACGTATTTTGAGTGCTAATACCTTCCCACCTTCCCTTTACGCACTACAAGATTTCACAGTTTTACCGACGGCCATATTTCATCGGTGTGTGTTTAGCTATTCGTTGGTGATTTATTTACCGACGTCTTAACCGATGGATTACGTCTGTCGACTTTCCTTTCGTCGGTGATTCTCCATTATGTCGCTATATCATTCAGAAAAACAAAAAAACCATTTGTCGATGGTTTTACAGATGGAATTTGCGCGCCAAAAAAAAATGTTTCCCGCTTGAAATATACCAACAGATTTTATTCCGTCGGTGATGTCGTGCTTTACCAACAGATACATACCGTCGGTAAATTTATCGGTAAGTGTTTGAGATACCGACTGAATATATCCGTCTGTAAATTCGTCAGTAAGTGTGGCAGCTACTGTCAAATGCCGACGGATTAAGTCCGTCGGGAAAGCTGTCGGTGAGTCTTTGAAATACCGACCGAATCTATCCGTCGGTGAATGCGTCGGTAAATGGTACTGTCAAATACCGACGGATACATAATATAAAATTATTTAGAATATATAATATAAAATTATATAAATTAATGGTAATAAAAACCAATTATGCAAATAAAATTTATATTAAACATAAAAAACAAAAAATCAAAGTTAAATAATATTCATTACAAAATGAATGTGTTTCAAAAAAAATATTAAATGAAATTTTAAACGTAAATAATGTTTATTACAAATTAATATAAAGGTGGAGCTGGAGGAGGAGGAGGAGATCCTGGAGGAGGAGGCTGGTGGTTATACTGCCAAAAAGGATTAGGCGCATATGTTCCACTCTGTGTTGCCATGTTCATGACCATTTCGCGAAGCTGTTCATAAGCCGCTTTTTTTTTGCAGACTCCGCTCTTTGTTCTGCATAAGACGCTTTGAGTTGCGCGTACTCCGCTGATAAGTGGTCGTATTTTTCGGTGAGTTGAGCCGTGTGTTGCTGCAAGGCCACGAACTCCTTAGATTGGAAGCTCGATATTGATTGGGAGCTCCCAACGGTTGAAACACTACGGGTCGATCGCAAGTTGTCAGCTGTAGTGTTGGAGAGCCCGTAAACCCGATTTTTATCGGGTCCACCTGACGATCCAACCTCCATCCACAAATCCGGATCGAATTCCAGATGGGTCAAAATATCGTCCCCATATCTCTCCCTCAACCAATTATTATAGGTCTCCTGAAAATAAAAAAAAAGTAATCATCATATTTAATTCAATAAACATAATAACTTACAAAATAAAATGGTTGAACAAACATACCACGAAATGTTGAGCACGGTTATCAACGAACTGTTGTGCCCCCTTTTGGCGGTCTTGACTTTGCACGTGCGTCTCCACAAACAGCTCCATCGGGCTCGGCTCACGTCCAAGAGACGCAGCCTATAATGAAAAAAGATATATTAACAACAACTTAATTTAACAATATATTTTATTTAAATTAATCTTACCATCCGTTTCGCATGTGAAGCAAACGGAACGGAGCCGCCAATGTGCGTTGTCACCCCGCCATGAATTGACCGATTCCGGTTGCCAGCACCGGGCTGTGAGTGTCATGTGAACCGCTCAGACGTCACGTGCTCAACATAGTGCGGCCATATATCTTCCAGGATGTATATCGGTTTGAAATCCCTCCAAATCACAACATCGTTCCAGCCTTGAAAACCCTATCCCTCACGGTTTTTTTGTCCTTTTTTGTGCTTCATACCAAAAATCACGCAACCTACTTCACACAACCAAAAATTACATTTCAAAACATAAATTTTTCTCTAAAAAAAATCTTGTATTTTTTTCGATCTTACTAGTTGCCGCGTGATTTTCCCACACCCTCCTCACAACAGTGATATGCTCACTGTCCCAGCAGAATTTGTGTTGTGTATAAATAAACAAGTTTAAATAAAAATAATAATTTATTTACAATTATATTAATAATTTATTAAAAATAAGCTGAAAATTATAAATTAACACCAACCTGAAATTTGTCAAACCATGCATTGATTTGAGGCATCCATTCAAGATGCTTGGATATCTGACTCCATTGAAGCAATGGAATCTCCATCAATGATTTAAACGCCGATGATATTACTCGGGTGGCCTCAATGTTTGTGAACCTGAAAATAAATGAAATAAATTAAATAGTGACTACTTCATAAATTATGTTGTAATTTAAAAAAAAAATTAAACCACAACAAACTTACATTGAAAGGTCGTCCTTCCACTGTGCCTCGTACTTGCAGGTAAATTGATTTCGCTGCGAAGGCACCCCACCTTTGCGCTGTGAAGTAGCGCTGGAAGAGGCAGCATCGATTGATGGCGCAGGTGGTGTAGGCGCCTCTTCTTGAGAGGCACCTAAGGAAATATCATCATTGCTGCTAGACGAACTAGCTACGACCGTACGTAAGCGACCAGCTCGCTTTTCATTCTACGCATCTACACAATTTTATACAAATAATTATATAATTAAATTTAAATGTAAAAAAAAAATCGACAGCACCTCCCCTATACTGGATACTACCCAAATCCACAAACCTGCACATATTAATAAAAGCCATAACCAATTGACCCAATCTATACTAATTATTCCAACATATTCAATTACTAATCCTAAGGTAAATTCAACATTAAGAATTACAATTCAACTAATTACGTCAATACAACAATAAAATATATTCAATAAATTAAAAACAAACTATAGACTAACAATTAAAATTAATGGAAAAAATTAAACATAAATCATGCAATAATAGAGTAAAATTAATAATTATTCTAAAATATTCAATTACTAATACTAAGGTAAATTCAACATTAACAATTACAATTCAAAAAATTATTCAAGAATTATGCCAATACAACAGAACAATAAATTAAAAAAAAACTTTAGAATAACAATCAAAATAAATGGAAAAATTTAAACACAAATCATGCAATAATAGAGTAAAATTAATAATTATTCCAACATATTCAATTACTAATTCTATGGTAAATTCAACATTAACAATAAATATTCAACAAATTAACTAATAATAATTATGCCA
>Ga0325411_1005577_pt1 | contig 13919 bp, 11 predicted proteins | sample PopdelMetagenome_13_FD_206181 | JGI IMG/M metagenome (GOLD analysis project Ga0325411, IMG submission 206181) | Populus deltoides microbial communities from Bellville, Georgia, United States - Xylem-PdIQD-R4 | ecosystem: Host-associated > Plants > Phyllosphere > Stem > Wood/Secondary xylem... | reverse complement strand
TCTTCTTCTTCTTCTTCTTCTTCTGTTACTGCTTCTGTGAATAAAAGTCCGCGCGTGTCACGCAAACGTAGAAGCCCTAAGGTGGTTTTTGCTCCTGTCAGGCGCAGGGGTGGTATAGGGGATGATGGTGTGGAGGCTATTGCATTACCTCTTGGAATGTCTTTTGCTGCTGTTGTTGCTCAGGTTTCTTCAATTTTCTGTTTTTTTATGCGATGTAGATTGAAATTAGGGATTTGGGCTCATAAAGTTTGGAATTTTGATGTAGCTTCAAGTTTGGTTTTTTTTTTGTGTCTATCTAGTTTTTTTAAGGCAATTAGGGTTTGTATCTGCTTACATTGGGAAATTTTTTAAGGCAATTTGCTTATATGTTATTCAAATTGATTGGCGTTTGTTTAACTGTCTAATCGGGTTTGGGATTTGTTTGCTATTGGTTATTGCTTTTCTAGATAAAATTTGTTGATTTGTTGGAATGGAGATAGATTCTTATGTGAGGTTAAGGAGATTGTTGATGAATTTTTGATGTTGTGGAGTGTTTAGCTCTTTGAATGTCCTTAAGTTTATGTATTGATTTAGATGTGCAACTATGGAACTCAAAGATGAGTTACAAGCACTTGGATTTTAGCTTTTGATCAACTATATTATGCATGAAATTCAGTGTTGACTTGAATTTAAGTTCTGGTAGTTGGCATTAAAATGATCAATGGATTGTGAATAAAAGGTTTTTAAGCAACCCTATAGAAAATGTATACATTTGATGTACAATTGTGGCTATGTATATAAACGTCATTGAGATAGATATCTACCTTGTATCTATTGTTTTGGTGTTTTGGGAAAGCAGTAGGGATAGAGACAAGCCTGTTATGTGATGCTTAATGTGGATGTTTTATTGCTATCTGCGTATCATATGGCATACACATTACATGCTTTTACTTGCATGCACACATATCGTATGTTGCATGATTCTTATTTTGTTTACATTAATACATTCAAGTCTATACCTTATGGTCTTGTTTGATTTATACATCGATATATGTATAATTAGTGTGTCCAAAGCAGTGTCCAGTTTTTTATTCAACACCATGTTTGCAGTCTAATATCATTTGGTGGTCAAATTAATTTTGATATTAGGTTGACAGTTTATATTTACTCATGCAATGAGAATTTTTGTTCTTGTGGGATGTCTGTTAATGGCATCAGTTGTATTCTTGTAATATGTTATCTTTGGTGAATCAAAAGGTGGACTCCACTCTGCCTTCTCTTAAGTATACCAAACAGATTGGTGATTGTTTATAAAGTTAACCCTCAAACATCTTCACAGCTGTTTGTTTGAACCTGAGATACCGAGCAGCTCGCCTGAACGCCGAGTCTTTCTGGTCTTGACTGCCAATTTTATTATAGTCTTCCATCTTTGTAAAAACAAAGCATTAAAAAAAAACTTGAACTCTATTTTCTTCCTTTTTAAGGTTTTATTTTCAATTTCTAATTGTTTTATATATATAGGTTTTTTCTCCCTATGGTTTCTTTCAGTATCCCTTTTGTACCTTTCAGCACTCTCCTGTGGGTTTTCTGAACTTTCAAATGAAATGGCTTGCCCTATGAAAAATGTCTCATTAAAAATACATAATCGCATTCTTACAGGAATGGAGACACTGGAGAGTTTTTGTCAATTAGCAAGGTCTCAGGCATCTTTTATCATATGTGCCAATCATTTTGGACATGAGAAATTAAAATTTCCCATTTCATACCTAACTGTTTTAATACTTTATTCAATTTTGTTTTTTCAAAAAAATGTTTTCTGAGGTATGCTATGTTACCAGATCTGAATAGTTTTGAATTTTGATAATTTTATATTATCAAAACAGTGTTCAGAGGAGATTTGCAAAATAAGTGATGCATCACCACTTAGGTCTCCATTGGCAAAGTCTCCAGTTTTATGCTCTAGTCTTAGAAATAAATGTAAATAATGTGCACATTTGTCAAGATTTTCTTGGATTCACATTAGTATTTGTCATTTGATATTGATCATTTGTTGCTGTTTTTTTCTTCTTCTAATTTTAGGTTCTGGAGAGGAAAGATGCTGCAGGTGAAAGGATGTCTGTTGATCATCTTTCAATGGTAAGTTTTGTGTTTTTTTTTAGCCTAACATGAACTATATATTCACCTCTCAGAAATAGATCTATGATGTCATCACTATGGTTTACATCCCTTCTGCTGTACATCTTTTATCTGCATACTGAATAACATACTAGATTTTTAACTCAAATGGACTGCTTGTTATACAGTTCATATTTAGGCAACAATGCAATCAGATCAATGAAATTGCCCATCTAGTAAATTTTTCACTGCAACAGAAAAATTTGCCGCAGCATACTTGGGTTTTTTTTTTATAGGCCCTTTCCCTTTGATATTGAATCTGTTTGTTCTAAGATTAATGATGTTCGGAATATTGGGAATTAAATCAATCTTAATTTGTCTACTTTTGTGCAGATCTGCTCTTCAGCTGTCAGAGAATCTTTAGCCAGTGTAAGCCAGACCTTAACTGCTCACTCATCCATTGACTCTGGTTTTACAAGTCAAGTTTCCTCATGTACTTGTCAACATCAGACAGGCCACAAAATGCTGACTTATATGAATGTGCTTCATTCTTTACACCCTATTTGCAACAGGTCTTTGGTAACAAATTTGATTTCTTCGCAAGGAATTTTCAGAAATCATTTGGGAGCACATTGAGTACTCTTAGATTGATTAATGAATCGTCTATCAACTGGGGACCGCATGCTTTAATTCACCAGAACCTAGAAATTTCTGCTTCAAACAGGACTCTCAATAAAAGAGATGGCTGTACAAATAGTGCCTGTATGAAAGACTCTGATTCAGAAACAGACTTGCCCAATAATTCAACTGAGGGTCAAACCCATAAACCTGAGCAGGTAGAAGAGAACATATCAGTGGGTTGTTTGGGTCAAGAACTTGTCCTGCACGGGCCAGCCAACCAACTGGCTTGTGCTCCTAGTTCATACCCTTTAATTAACATGTATAACAATATTGAGAAATCTGTTGTGGAGCAAGTCCGTTCTAATGACCTGAAGGCATTGGAGATTGGTGTTGCAATGAAAAGATTGAAGTTGGATGAGGAATTGTTGAATCTCACCTCAGAATCAAACTATCTGGAGAGATCAAAGTTAGTAATGGGCATGTCAAAGGCATCCTTTAAAGCTGACAAGTTCAAGACTCAATTAGAAGACACAAGGCATGCTGAGCTGCATAGAAATTGCATTGACTGTCTTGTTGCTGGTTTGTTCATCATGTCAGCCTCGCTTTCATACAGTACATATGTATATTCATACAGAAGGATCAAAGAAGCTACTGCATCCTGCTCTCATTCACACAAGGCAAGGACCATGTCTTATTGCTTATCTTGCTATTGTCATTTGATTTAGTTTCTTGACATGTGTGTAATTATCATATTTGTTGGTATTCTGGTCTGGTTCTATATGCTTTCTTTCTAGTACTAGGTACTAGCAAAGGTGCTTCCTTGAGAAATAACAGAGAGACTAGAGAGAGGCTACTAAAAGTGTATTTTTAATTAAAACTATTATATTATAAGCAGCATATTAACTTTGATCCTTGAGGTAGTTGGTAAAGGTTAGGGCTTGGGCAGGCTTTATATTCTAATAATCCCTTGATGTCTGAAATTTGACGAAGTAGAAACGATGGACAACCTTTCTCATTGGGCAAATTGTGACCGGATTCTCCTTTTCAAGTTTAAACATGATTTAGCAATCTTGATCCAAAATAGTCTTAATCACGAGCAGAAAGAAAATTCTTTATCATTGTTTCCATGTCTAATACCATGTCTTTGTTTTAAACCCTTTCTAGTTTTGTGATATTGGGTCTGGGTTGACACTATTCCCACTCCCTAACATTATGAGGTGACCAAATTAACCTTCATTTAGAATGTTCTCATATATAATTAAAACACCATCAATTCTATACACTATAAATCTAATATAAATTTATAAAAGAATACTGTCTTCAAATCTAAATTGAACATGCTAATAGTATTTTTGTTTTCATTGAAATATATAGCGTATTGTTCAAAATCATTATTGTAATAAATATTTTATAATTTACAAGTTAGATTTAAAAAAAATATATGATATTTTTATGATAATGAATAAAATGTAGAACACTTTGTATCTGCTATAATATAGATACTCTTAATGATATCATTGAGTGATAATAGTAATGTTTTGTCATCTAAACAATGTTTAACATAAACAAAAATAGTATATTAAAAACAATTAGACATACAAATACATTTTACAACACTTTTCATGAATTTTAAGTACATTTATTTGTGCGTGTGGGTGTGTGTGTATAATAGAAAATTGCATTGCTAATGTGAAATTATGTTTTTTTTTTTGACATGTACATCTAAAAGAATTTAATTGGTTTAATTATTTGAAGTTTTGAGGAATTAAATTGAGGTTAGTTTTGTCACTTAATGAAATTATTGATGGGGAACAACAAATAAGGGGTGGGATTAGCACCAACCTTGGGTCTATGGATTAGACAATTGCCATGCCATACCTTTGGTAACAAATAATTTTTATTTCTTTTTGCTATATACTCCTTTTCTCTTGTTAATTTCATATCAGATGCTGAGGAAAAATTCTATGTTTCTGGCTGTGTTTCAGGTGTCCAAATTTGGGTGGTTCGTCAGGCCTTTTTCATCCTTAAATTCCTGGCTGCAGATACTGATATGTCAAGTTCAAGTTGTGAGCCAAATGGCATTTGGAATCCTAATTATTCTTGCAGTTGCTTTTTTGCTTGTACAACGGTCCTCGAGTTCACACCGGACAATGCCAATAACTTTCATTCTGCTACTGTTGGGAGCTGTCTGTGGTTTTACTGGCAAACTTTGTGTAGATACACTGGGAGGGAGTGGATCACTCTGGCTTCTGTATTGGGAAGCTTTATGCTCGCTGCAGTTCTTCTCAAATGTATTTACACCAACTTTGTTCCGGATACTTCATGGCCCTGTCCGTGCAATCTCCCAAGGGACAAAACCCAACACAATATTTCCATATTGGCTCCGGAAATTACTCTTCTACGCTACTTCCGTCCTGTTTCTACCATTGTGCTGTGGTCTCTTGCCATTTGCTGGCCCAGGTGAATGGACAAATCATTTTTGTCTGTTAAAACCGAACATGATGTGTCCCAAAACAGGTGATTGAGGCTCTCATTCATATCGCAACCGGTCAAGCTCCTGTCTATTTGTATGTTACTTGTACTGTACACCAAGCTGCCTAAGCATTGTGCTTGGGCTAAATAAATTATGTAGGCAGCTGGGTTTTTTTATTCATTTTGTATGCTTGAGTCACTGCAAAATTAGCTAGGGATGCTTTACAAAAAGAAAGCAGAAGTTGCATCGCAGGACGTTTGTAATGTTAAGTGAATTGTCACGTTGTATCATGGTAGCAGCATTTTAATGTTAGAATATTCGTGAACTGATATATTATTTCCATATTGGCGTGGATCATTTTGCAGCTGAGTTCCGCAGTGTTTGGTATTGCTGTGTTCCTTACAAAATTGAATTTTTTTAGTTTAAAATTATTATTTTAATATATTGATATTAAAAATAATTTTTTAAAAATAAAAAAAATATTATTTTAATATATTTTCAAACAAAAAAATATTTTATATCACAACTATTTTATACTCTCTCAACTCCCAAGCATCCCGAAAATCATCTCTATGGCTAGTGTTTCATGCGTAAAGTATTTGAGGAAATGATATAACTTGCAAGGCATTAGATTTTGGTTAAACTGTCCACTCTGATAAATTAGGTTTTTTTTTTTTTTAATACACACCAATAAGATTTTAATTTTGCTCAAGTCCTCAGACCACCGGTCAAATTTAGAACGGAAGCCAATGCATTGCGGTCATTTATTACAGAAAGTTGAAATACTATAAATCATATTGTTTTGCGACTAAACTTCTGGTAATAAAACTAATTATATCAGAACAAAATGTATGGGGGAAACAACGAGAGATCCAAGCAACAGGTGAATTTCACCACCTGCAACTCTATAACTGGAAAATGTGATAGCCCTCAACAGTGTTATCTTACAAATGCCTGCTAGAGTACCATGTGCTGACTGTCAAAAAAATTCTGAAACTAAAAAGTTTACATGCCCTGAGACACCTAGACTGATAAAGTGAAGATTATAACGAGGCCCCAGAGGCATGACTCCCATCTTCATGGTGAACAAAATCTTCATGTTTGATTCTTTGCAGCCAAAGCAGGCTTCAAACTGTCACGCTTGTCCTAGATGTATCCACTCATAGAACCTCATGAGCCTTCCCATAATACCTGTTTATGAAGGATGCCTGCCAGGAAAAATTGCAAAAATCACAAGGAAATCAGATAATCCACTTTCTGGAAAGAGAAAATGCAAGGTCTGCATGTACTATCCTCGTTGACCTGGGACAATCTATTAATACTTGGAAATTGAGAGAATGAATGGAAAATTTAAGATGTTCCCTTGAGAAGTTGGAACGGTAGATTGACAAAACTGTGGGACACGATGGGGTATAAAAGAAACCTTAATCATAGAATCTAAACTTGAAACCCACGCATAAATAATTTCTCATTCCCTAAAAGTCGTAGCATTCAAAAGACAAAAGACCTTGTCCACAGAATTTTCCCACAGAAAGCATATTCAATATGGAACTGCTTTAAACAATGGAACCCTGACTGTTTGGGTGTTTTTGCATACACCGAAGATAATACCAGACAACAAGACAAAACTCATAAGAGGTAAGACAGGCCTGTATACCTCATTCAAGGACAAATGCATGCTCTGATCATAAAATGAAACGGGCACACAGGATTTGAACGAGGCTCATATTTGGAGTATGAAATCCAAAATAAGCTAATTAGACAGATAGACAAGGGGATAACATGTTTGACTTGAATAATGTCCTCCTATAACTTTGTATTCCGACTACTTGGAAACTGATCAGGCAATCACAAAGGTTGCTAGCTATTGAACTACAATCAGAATAGAAAAACAAACTCTGATTAATCAAAAGCTGTTTTTGCAAAATTATGTCCTTGTGGACAACGCTTTACCTTCACATTTGATATGTCAGGTGTATCAGGTGTTTGCACGGGATAGAACTTGTAAAACCTCAACTTCTCAAATGCTCGTCTACTTTCCTCACTCATTTCCTCCAGGGCCTTTCTCCTGGCTTCCCTTGCCTGCATCAAAGGAAACTTGTTAGAAAGCAGATCAAAGACTGCCTGCTTATACTCCCAAACCAAACAGAACCAAACAAGTTACCTCTCTGTTAGCTTTCTTTGCTTCTCGAACTTTCTCTTTAACAAATTCCTAAGAAAGCAAAAATGCAAGGTTCAATTATTAACAAAAATAAGATGAAATGATGAGATATTCAAATATATTTAACAAAATTCACCTTAAAGGCATCCTTTTGATCTTCAGATAATTCATCCTCCTGGATCAGTTTATCAGTGAACTCCTGCAGATTGATTGGTAAATCTTAATATAAATTAATTGTACTTTCTTTGCAGTGGGTAGGGTGGTGGTTCAGGAAAGAATTTTGACAGTTGAGCAATGATAGGACAAGTATAATCACATGAGGAGGTAAGAATATGTTCATAAGCATAACACCATTTCTACATCATTCCTTCAAATATGCAGAGGAGAATCCAGCTCCACAATGGTGAATTTATAAGACGTCTATCATAACCACATGTTCAAACCAATTCTCCCATGATGTCAAATGTCAGTGGTTATGATACATTCAAAAGACAGAAGACATGAAAAGAGAAACTTCATGAAAAACCATCCAGGTTAAACGAAGACAAAAACATCAGAAATAGAACTCTTACCTCAAGTTCATCAAGTTCCCAATCAAATTCACAGAAAATCTGCAGTTATTAATGATAGAAGGTCAATTTACTGAATCGTATATCAGTGCTACCTTTATCATCACAACTAAACTAAGCACAGCAGTCTGCTTAATTAACCATATAGACTGTAATTTCTGAACCAATCTCAAATCATGCAATCCATCAACATCCAAAGGTTTTGGTTTCCATCAATTTGTTTCTCTTACATGCTATTCACTTACCGGCTTTAGTTCTGATGGGAAAATTATCTGAACCTCAGTGCTCTGCTCAAGCTCATCTTCCTTAAAGGGGTTGTAGAAATCTGTCAAAAAAGGGAAGCATATCAGAGGAATAGAACAGTTCCCTATACATTAGCAATAAAAGATGACAGAACACTAAAAGCTAATACATGAGCTGTATTATCCTCTGATCTGATTAATCTAGCAAGCAATCAAACATTGTTCGGAAAATAAGTGTTGTGGCCACAAATTTTTTCTACTCATCAGAACTTAGCACTTTGTTCCATTATTTTCACAACACTGTTTAAGTAAAAACAAGTTTGTGTGGAATACAGCAATCTAAATTCTGAAATTTCCTCAAAACTCACAAGGTAAGCAGTACTCATATTTCTTGATCCGATCTATCTTCAAATGTTTCAAAGCAGCCCTGCAAGCAATCCATGTGCACAGGCAACAGGAATAGACACATGTAAGGATACACAAACATCATAGTATCTGAAAATTTCAACGAAACACTACAAACCTAAATATTTCTCATAAAATATGGTATGCTTATGTGTGCATCAATTTCCAATGATTAATGAATCGGAGAACCAGAAAGGAAGTTTAAAAAGTGAAAAGGTTATAAAATATTCTGCTGAAGGAAGCTCAAGTCTTAAGTGCTAAAGTTTATTGTGCAATAACAACATGCTGGCTGTAAGTTTAACAGCAGATCTATGAACATAAAAATGTTGATTCCTCTAGCTTCTATTTTGCTAAAAAACAAGCCCAGATGTGTCTTTATGTCTCATTATTTTCTTCATATCACACTAAAATGTCTATTGAACAGAATGTCTTCCAACTGCCATAATAAAAGGTATATATAACCAAGAAAAAATGTAAAATGAGAAACCAAAATATAGCAAAAGGTGAAGTTATTTCTGTTAAATAAATAATATAATAATGGTTCTCCAAAGTAGGAGCTGAGAACTGGATTATCTAAAAAAATACCAAGCCAGTTGTCCAGAAATGCCCCTAAGACATGTGAGCACCATGCATGCTTATAACATGTATTTAAGACCAAACTGTGATAATGGTTCTCAAAAGCAGGAACTGAGATCTGGGAACTGGATTATCCAAAAAAAGTACCAAACAAGTTGTCCAGAAATGCCCATGAGACATTTGAGCACCATGTATGCTTGTAACGATTATTTAAGAACAAACTGTGATATCAACATATGTAATGAAAATGGGCAGCAATAAAGAACTTAAAAGAGCAGTTTGTCCTGATAACCAAGAATCTACATACAAAAACAAATCAGAGCAGAGCTCCATAAAAAATCAACATACAAAAACCAATCGGAACAGTTCTCCATACATACAGCTCAAGGAAATTAAAAAGGCAGCCAAAAGAACTTTTAAGTAATAACTATAGGGTAAGAAACAACCTCATATAAAACACTAGAAATGATATAGTGTGTGTACAGGAAGATTGAGAGGGCAGCAAGGTACCTTCTCTGAGTGCAACTCAGAATAAAAATTTGATGTCTCAGTCTGTCAACTTGACTTTCTCTGGAGAAGGATTTGAGTTGCAAAAAAGACATTGAGCAAAATATATAAGTAAAAAAAAAAATGGGAAAAGAGAAACTCCATGAAATCATATAGAAATGTAAGTTGGAATATAAAATTTGGATACCTGTTTTCCAGAGGTATATAAGGAACCCAATCCATTTTCATTTGTTTCATGGGAATTATTTCTTCAACCTCCCTCTGAACCGACTTAATTCCAATCTTATCAGAAGGAGGGAAAGGAGATGCAACCTGTAAAAGAAGATGTTTAATAAATAGAAAGGCAGCAGCAAGAAATGACACGCCTCCATTAATTTATAGGATTTTTATTTTTTATTTTCTTTTTCAAGGAAACAAAGACAAGAGATAATTGTCTTCACAACAACACCAATCTGCAACTGTACTTCTGAAATTATAACAGATAATGAAACATGTGATGAAACAACTCCTAGGAAGAAAAAATGTGGTGTTGGGAAAAGTAACAATCTAAGAGGTAAATTCTCAAGCTCTTAATCTCTAGCCTTGAGAACAGCACAAAATGGACGTCTTCGTAGTAAAACATAGGCTTCCTTTTAAGTTCATCTTATAAAAGGTTTAACTAGGTGTAAAGGTAGGGACAATTGTAGAACCACCATTCTCACTTTGCCAAGTTCAAAAGGAGAGATCTGTGATCCCACTATTACCATAAAGGAAATGTAGAATGTCTATGGGCGCTATGAACTTTTCACTCCTGGATTGTGCTTTAATGCATGGAAGCACTTGTCGGACATATATATCTAGGGCTTTTGAAACCTGAGATCCTTGCTATATGAGATTTAAGTAGGTGTAAAGGTGGGGACAACATAAAGCCATAACCGGACACAACTAAACCTTTTATCAAATTAAGTAAAGAAAAAGCCCATGTTACTTTCATCATGAAAACAAACCAATGTAAAAATATGCAATAAGAAAAGGTGTTTGTAAAGTCTGCTCCTTGACAATTTCATAGGTGAACATACATATATTAGAGTGCATGCAAAAGTAACTGTTCCAGTAAACTTACCGCCACGACTGCAGGTATGTAGATTAATAGGCTATCATCCTTGAAAGGAACCAGTTGAGCTGAAGAAACCAAAGAAACAAAGTAAGATTCATATGGCAAAAGAAAAGGACAGGGCATGGGAAAATCAAGCAAAAAAGAAAGTAATGTCTGGCTATTTAAAGAAGCCTGGGCACAAAGACTTGGAAAAAAATTAAGGTTTCAAGTTAGAAAGTAACTCACGCTCTGTACACCCAAAAAGGTAAACTTTCCTCCCATGTAGAACACCTCCTTCTTCAAATGCATTCTGACCAGTCAGAGCAGTAGTTTCAGTTTACACACATACTAAAAACCATCTACGCAGTGAAAGATATAGGTGATTTTATGACAACCACCTCTAGATTAGAGAAATTCCAGTTGAATCCGTAAACCTTGTCCAGTTGATCCCACTGTACAAAAAAGAAATATTGTAAGCTATAAGCAACATAATTAATTAACCAACAAAGCAAAGAACAGGATAAAAATTAAAATCTAACCTCTGTACCGACAGGGAATATTTCCTTCCATAAGTCTTCCTGCGTAAGAAAACAATTTCACAATGCTTAATTTTTTTAATTGACCAGCTTAAAAAAAAAATAACACGGTACTCAAAAAATTCAACAAAAAAATTCCAAACTATCCTTACACTATAAAAGCACAACTACACAGTTTAAGAATTTTAAACTAATTAAGAAAAAAATCAAAAAATAAAAAAACTAAACTAAACTAAACTAACAAACTGCCAAACTGCAGCTATTAACCTTAAACTCAAAGCTAAGCTTTTCCACTGTTTAATTAATTGACTGATTGGTTAACAATATAATTAACCATACGAAAAAATATCCGATTTCATTCATTTTTAAAAACCTATTAACAAACAGAAATTGAACAAATTATTCCTAAATTTTTCAATATATAAAAAGAAAAAACTTAGATTAATTAATTTCTAAAATCTAACAAAATAAACTAATTGAAACGAAATAATGGGAGGAAGTGAAAGATTAGAATACCAAGTTGCGCTTGTCTTCGAAGTATTCGGGTTCGGGTTTGGATGCCTTGACTGGCTTAGCTCTAGTAGGTGGTTTCGTCGATTCGGTGGTTTTGTGGTTGTCTTGAGTGGGAACGGCAGCAGCTTCGTCTTCATTATTATCTTTCTGGATTCTCTTTCTCTTGGCTCCTTTCCTCATTATTGACTGATTGATTGATTTTCTAGAGAGGAAAAACCAAGTAATGGCAAGAGAGCTTGGTTATTTTGGATCGAACTCGAAGGATCCGGATTCGAGTCTTAGAGAGGGAGGGAGGGAGGGAGGGACAGTGTGTGTTTTTGTTTTTTAAAAGCGTGAAATTGACGCGGGGAGATAGGGTTTTTTCTCTTTCGGAAGGTTGAAATTTCAGTTTCTAGAGAGGCGCAAAGATTTGAATTTTTTGGATTTTGTTTTTCTTTTTTTTTTTAATGAAGCACTGAGGGTGGTGTACGGACAACGTCGGCAATAAATAGTGAAAAAAAAAAACCGAAAACACGAGGCAGTAAGATTGTGAGACTGTCTCGAACTTGTTTTTTAATTTTTTTTATTTTAAAATATATTAAAATAATAATTTTTTTATTTTTAATATCAATATATTAAAAAAATTAACTTAAATTTTAAAATACAATTCAACCTGTAAACAAACATCCTTTAAAATTTTATGTAAGGTAGGTGATATTTTTCAGTTCTTGTCGGTTTTATTATTTTGTGTTTAAGATTTTTTAGTTTTAAAAATTATATATCAGTTACTTAACTAGAGTTGGCTATAATGTTTTTAAAAGAGCTCAGATTTTCCTTTCAAAACGCCAAATTTGTTGTAGTGGATGAGATTGAATTACTTTAAAAAAATGAAGGGTGTATTGGGAAAAGATTGTTAAATTGTGGTATAACAAGAAATGATAGATAATAAGAAAATTTTTTGAGAAGATTCAAGAGTCTTTGTATTTTGATTTCTTAACTAGAGTTAGCTGCAATTTTAAAAAAAAAAAAAAAACTAAGTTTTTACTTTCAAAATGCCAGGTTTGCTTTTGTAGCCGATGAAATTGAAAAACTTAAAAAATAAAATGAAGTGTGCATTAAAAGAATTATGAGAGAACGAATAATAAAAACAAATTTTAAAAAAATTAGGAGTGTTTGTATTTTTATTTTAATGAAAGATCTGGGGATAATCTCCACTTAACTTGTATAATGTTGGGAGTATAGTAATGATTGTTTTTTAAAGTGTTTTCCATTCTAAAATATATTAAAATAATATTTTTTTTATTTTTTTAAAAATCATTTCTCACATCAACATATTAAAATAATCTGAAAATATTAAAAATATATTAATTTAAAGTAAAAAAATTTAAAAATCAAAATATTTTAAAAATATTTTTTAATTTAATAAAAACTGGGTGGATAGATTTGGAGGTGAAGGTGGCATAATCTTGGACCTCCATGCCCAAATTTATATATATAATTTATTACGCCTACAGTGTTAGATGTATATTTAAAATGGATTGTGTAATTTTCTTTCTAAGATTATTTTGATCAACATTGTTCGGTAAACATGAAATTTTATTTTTTATGATCTATTTACTTAATTCATTTAATGGATGTTAGTCAAAAGAAAATAGAAAAAAAAAACCTTCCTTCAATAGAAATGGACATGGTTTGTTTGGTATTATAATACATGGTGTTTTTTCACTTAAAAATATATTTAAATAATTTTTTTTAAGTTTTTTTATTTATCTTTTATATCACCACATTAAAATCATTGAAAAACACTAAAAAAATCATTTTAATATTTTTTTAAATGAAACTCGCTTTTAAAACATGTTCAAAAACAAAAATACATCTAAAAGCAAAAATTATCATGCTCTCAAACACTATATTGAAATTTGCTTCCAGCATAAATGGAAACCGGTATAAAGGTCAAGAGGTCTTCATGAAGGTTAAGGGTGCATCATTTGCTTTCATGAACCTTAAAGACAAAGAGACACTTGGTAAGACCCGACAATGGATCTCATGAAACTAGTGGCTTGTGTGTACTTTTAAATTTATATTTAAAAAAACAAAATCACACTAAGCATCTTATAGTATAATTATTTTTTCACATTATCTCTATTTTTTTTCAAAAATTACAAGTT